>Ga0136651_10002263_pt1 | contig 10572 bp, 10 predicted proteins | sample Mar14236cmmetaG_FD_94867 | JGI IMG/M metagenome (GOLD analysis project Ga0136651, IMG submission 94867) | Marine hydrothermal vent microbial communities from Guaymas Basin, Gulf of California to study Microbial Dark Matter (Phase II) - Marker... ...
ATCTCTAACATTGGGTTGGATATATCGAGACAATGAAGGTCTTTAAATCCGTTTCTTGATAGTAATTTAAGCTGATTACCAGTGCCACAACATAAGTCCAAAATTGATTTTTCTTTGTATTTCAAAAGCATTTTCATTACCGCAATTCTTATTGGCTTAAGAACTAAGTAAAGAACAGGATCATATATTTTTGCTATGAAATCATACTCACTTTTCATTTTGTGTAAAATTCATCATAACGCTAACCATCACCAGTAGGAAGAGTAAACGTACCAGAGTAAAAATAGCAATTAGACATTAAACTTGAGAAAAGCTAAAAATGTTGCGACCCTGCCCGTCTGAGTACATGGTGTTGTTGGCGGGTTAATAGATGCAGGCATCTAATATCGATAGCACGGATGCCAGCAGCGGTCTCATCAAGACCAATCACCACGTCTATTATTGCGACGATGACGTTCTCTCCCTCAGCGTGGTTCTGCCACACAGTCTTAAGGCCTACTGGGAAGGGAACGCGGATGCGTATCTCGTTTTCAGATACCTGGGGATGCGTCTTCTGATGACGTAGCAATGTTGCCCATGAAGCTGGATCCCCCTCCAGCCCACCCCAATCCCACTCCCCAAGAATCCGAGGAGCATCATCAGTACATCCTCCGGAATGTTGATCTTACTGATATAGATTGCGAAAATTTAGAAGGGGATTACCAGATTGCCCTGATTCTCACAAAGCCCGAGCTCAGTCCGTTAATGATCGAGAACTGGTACAACGGGTTTCAGGGACTGATTGCCGTCTCTAGGATCAGTTTCGCTGTGTCGGGAAACGATGAAGACGCCGACCACAATGGAAAGGTTGACCACGACTGTAATGGTGACGGCTACCACGACAACGGCGGCAATAATAACGGCAGCTAGTATTGCGTTTCAAGAAAACCTTTACGCAGTCATTGCGAGGAGCGAAGCGACGAAGCAATCTCAACAAGGCTTACAAACTACGTCACGAGATTGCTTCGCTAACGCTCGCATAATGACGGAAAATAGCAACTTATTTTGAACTACTCACGTAGTCAGGCTGAAGCTGTTTAGACTGAAGGCTGAAGGGGTCAGAAGAGCACGATTGCCGTACTTTGGTGGAAATATCTGGTTTTTGCACCAAACATGGCTTTAAAATGCGCTTTTTCCTGACAGTCTTCAGTCTTCAGCCTATCCACCTGAGTAGTTACTTTATTTTGAAGAACTTGCTTTCATGGCTCGTGGGTCAAACCATTCAAAGGGGTCCTCTTGTTGTTCACCATGCCTTATTTCAAAGTATATGCCCTCCTGGACCCATGGACCTCCACCAGCCAGACCTATAATTTCCCCCTCTGTAACCTTCTGTCCAACGGTCTTAAAGAACTGTGCCCCCTGACTTACAAGACTGAAATATTCGTTTCCGTGATCGATTATCAAGACCCTTCCATAACCGGGTATGATATTATTGTATTCAACTGTGCCGTCAAAAATTGCTCTGATTTCACTACCCATGGGTGTTGAAAAAATTACACCAGGGCATTCCCTATCATTCCTCCAGCCATTAGCACCGGTCCTGGATAGCCGTCCTACTACAGGTGGGCTTAACTTGCCTTTCTGTAACCTAAAGTCGTACATGTCTGGTGAAACGGGACCTGAAATAAGACCCCTGGCACTTTTGCTGCCAAGACGTTTTATAATATTCTGAAGCGATCTCTCAGCAAATTCAAGCTCTTTCAACATCACCTCATACAGCTTTCCCTGTTGGCTAAATTCGTCCAAAAAGGCCTGTTTTTCCTGTTTCCGCTCTTTAAAAAGCAGAGCCTGAGTTTCAATCTCATCAGCAGCCGTTTTAAGAGCTTCTCTTTGTCGTTCCAGTTTGGTTTCATCCTCAGCAAGTTTCTTGATACGTAATTTGTAAAGGCGTCTCTGCTCTCTGTCGCAATCCAGTATAAGCCTGAAATAGGTCTCTCTTGACAAAAGTTCCGGCAGGGTCTCTGCAGCAAATAATATGTTCAAACTTCCCAGCTCGCCCATTTCTCTGAGTGCCCTAAGTCTACGCTCTACCTGGAATTTTAGTGCCTGAAGGGCCTGTTTCTGGCTGACACAATCTTTTTGGATTTCAATAAGTGCAAGCTCTTTTATTGTCCACTCTTGTCGAGTTTTTTGAAGAATTTCCCACTGCTGAGCTATTTTTTCATCTAGTTCTGTTAATTCTATGAGTAGTGAGCGTTTACTCGATTCTATGCCAGATGCTCTTTCTCGATAAATTGCTATCTCTTTTTGAAGGGACTTGAGCCTTTGCTGTTGGACTTCAAGTTCTTTTTTGACTAGATCCTCTTCGCCAAATGCGTAAGCGTGTATTGATAATATTATTAGAGCAACAAACCACAGCCCGTTTCGCTTTATCACAAGCGCAAAAACCTCCTCATGGCCAAGGCAGTACCTATCACACAGAGCAATACGCTGCTTGCTATTATAGCGGCGGTGTAATGCCAAGGAATAAAGCAGATACTCACACCCCTGAGCAACTCGGACTTGGCTTCAAATCCTTGCAAATACCTGTAACTCGCAAAAACGATTCCTAACGCAAGGCTTGAGCCCAGAAGGCCTTGCAAAAAGGCCTCAACAAGGAAAGGGCCTTGTATAAACATATTTGTTGCTCCAACGAGGCGCATTATCTTCAATTCTTCTTGTCTGGCATAAACAGTGAGCTTTATGGTGTTTGTGACAACGAAAGCAGCGGTGAATAATAGAAGGATTCCGGTTATTACCACAATAGTTCTAACAAGACCTGAAAAAACATATAGTCTGTCTATCCACTCCTGCCCAAACTGGACCTTGGACACTTCAGGCCACTTGTCTATTTCTCCAGCCAGTTGCTTAATTCTCTTCAACTGGAACACAGCCCTGTTGATCTGGATTTCAAAAGAAGGTGGCAGGAACTGGGGATCAACTCCTTCAAGCACATCTTTTTCGTCCTTTAGAAAATGCTCTAGCCTCCCAAAGGCTTCTTCTGAAGATATGTATGTTACTTTCTCCACTTCCGACAGTCCTGTGAGCTTCTGATAGAGAGATGGAATCCGGTCTTTTGGTGTATCTTCAGTAAGGAAGATCGTCAGGCCAAGCTCTGTACCAAATCTATCAACAAAGTGCTGGAGGTTAAAATAGAGCAAGGTAAAAAAGGCAAAAATCAGGATGGAAAGGCTGACCACCATTGTAGTTATAACCTGTGCACAAAAATTTTGTCTAAGGTCAGAAAATGCCCTACGGCAAAGGATAGCCAAAGTCATTATTAGATCCTGATTACACTGCAAAAAGCCCGAAACATGATTCCGCTCAAAAACCCCGAGATGCATCCTTTTATAGACAATGCTGAATTGTGAATGCTGAATGGTGAATTGTGAATTGTGGAAGAAGATTTAAAAAACATATACCTTTACTTTAATACAACATTCAACATTCAACATTCAAAATTTATCGTGCGCCGCAGATTGAGTTTTCTCAGCGGAATCATATCCTGATTTTTCCGTTAAGAAGTCTTAGCACTCTGCGATGGGTATTTTTAAAGAGTCTTTCATCGTGGGTTGCAAAAATAATAGTTGCCCCTCTGGCATTCAGTTCTTCCATAAGCATCATTACTTCTTCAGTCCTTTGCAGGTCCAGATTTCCTGTAGGTTCGTCAGCAAGAATTATGGAAGGTCTATTTACCACAGCTCTGGCAATAGCTACACGCTGTTGTTCACCTCCTGATAGCCTCAACGGATAGTGACTCATTTTCCCTGTAAGCCCGACCCCTTCCAATACTTGCATTACTCGTTGTTCTGCCTGCTTTTTTCCCAAACCAATCACTTCCAGACTCAGGGCAACATTATCAAATATGGTGCGATTTGAAAGAAGCTTGAAGTCTTGAAAAATTACACCGATTTTTCTCCGCAGGTATGGCACTTGGGCATTTGAAAGAGATGAGAGTATCACACCGTCCACCCAGATCTCTCCCGATGTAGGCCGTTCAGCACAAAAAAGGATGCGTAGCATAGTGCTTTTCCCTACACCGCTGGGACCGGTCAGAAAAACGAATTCACCCTTTTCGATCTCCAAATCAATGCCGGAAAAGATAATGTTGTCCGGAGAATATTTTTTAAAAACATCTTTAAGTCGAATAATAGATGATTCAAGAGAGATCATGGTAAAATATGGTAAATAAGTTGCATGAAATACATTCTGTCAGAATTCTGTTTGGGCTTCTCAATTTTTTCATCGGCCAGATCCATCGGTGCCCCCTTATCGGTGCCCCCTTAAAGGGACACAGAAAGTCCCGAAAGTGTATTTTGTAGGAAGAACAAAAGAGGGAAACTTCTTAAGTGATTCAAGAATATAATATAATATAGCTTCTGAAGAACAGGCGATCAAGGGGTAAATTTCTATTATCAGGCAAGCCTCATTATAAGGGTTTAAGTCTTTCAACACATTAGGCCGATAAAGTAGCCAGATAAATATATTGTGGTGTTTCACTAGGAGGTACACTTGTTACTATGGCCAGGATAGACGCTTTTTTCAAATTGATGCATGAACAAGGGGCATCTGATCTCCATCTAGCATCGGGTTCTCCTCCCATATTTCGCATTAGAGGCGGCCTTCAACGCATAAAATACAAAATACTGGAAAATGATGAATTAAAGGCAATGCTCTATGAAATTGCCCCTGAAAATAAAATCAAGGTATTTGAAGAAACCGGAGATATTGACTTTGGATATGAAATTCCAGGTCTTGCCAGATACAGGTCCAACTTTTTTATGCAGAAAAACGGCATCGGTGCTGTATTCAGGGAAATCCCAAGTAAGATTTTGAGTGCTGAACAGCTAGGGCTCCCGGATATCATGACAAAACTATCGATGCTTCCCAGGGGTCTAGTCCTGGTTACAGGACCAACCGGAAGTGGGAAATCTACCACCCTTGCCGCAATTATGGATCATGCCAACCGCAATCGTAAGGATCACATTATTACTGTAGAGGACCCTATTGAGTTTGTTCACGAAAACAAAGGGTGTCTTGTAAATCACAGGGAAGTGGGTTCCCATACCAAATCCTTTAGTGCAGCTCTGAGAGGGGCCCTCCGTGAAGACCCTGACATAATCCTGGTGGGTGAATTAAGAGATCTGGAAACAATTACTCTGGCCATCGAAGCAGCAATGACAGGTCACCTGGTCATGGGCACCCTGCATACCATCAGTGCGGCAAAGACAGTTGACAGGATGATTGAAATTTTTCCAACACACCAACAGCCCCAGGTCCGGGCGACCCTTGCTGATGCCTTGAGGGCTGTGATATCGCAGACAATGTTCAAGCGAATTGATATAAAGGGGAGATGTGTTGCCTTTGAGATCTTGATTGCCACCCCGGCTGTTAGAAATCTTATCCGCGAGGGAAAGACCTATCAGATCCCATCATCCATGCAGACAGGTAAAAAGTTTGGCATGCAGACACTGGACGATGCTATAATGGAATTGATGCAAAAAGGAAGGATACATCCGGACGAGGCCTATAACAAGTGCGTTGACAAGGCGAAGTTTAAACCTTTTGCCAAAAGCGCGCCTTTGGACTTCACAGAGGTTGGCTGAGATGAAACGGGCAGACCTGGATCGAATTCTAACCGGCATGCTTAGTGCCCATCCAAGGATATCTGATTTGAATTTTACAGTCGGTCGGCCATGTCAAGTAGCCGCAGATGGTAAGCTTCATCCTGTTGTTATGGATCTTGCCAGCAGTTACCTGATCCCCTTTCAGACAGAGCAGATCGCTCTGACTTTAATAAATGATGACCGGCGCCTTTTAGCAGACCTGTTTCGTCACGGCTCATGCGACTTTTCCTACGATTTGCCCGATGGTCCGAGGTTTCGTATAAATGTGTTTTCTCAACGAGGGGTCTATAGCATTGTAATGCGCAAGCTGGAGAGCAAGATCCCTACTATTGAGGGTCTTAACTTGCCGGATTGCTTCACAGCAATGGCCAGAGAAAAAAATGGGATAATATTCTTTACCGGTGCCACAGGTACCGGTAAGACCACGTCTCTTGCCGCCATTTTGGATGAGATTAACAGGACAGAACAACTCCATGTTATTACCCTGGAGGATCCTATTGAATTTGTCCATCCCCACAAAAAGGCCACTTTTAACCAGAGAGAACTTGGCAAAGATATTGATGCCTTTGCCAGCGGATTGAGAGCGGCCCTGCGCCAGGCACCCCACGTAATACTGGTTGGAGAAATTCGTGACAGAGAGACAATGGATGTGGCCCTCAACGCTGCAGAGACAGGTCATCTTGTATTCAGCACTCTTCACACGGTAAGCGCTGGCAACACAATCAATCGTATTTTAGGGATGTACACAACAGAAGAGGAACAACAGGTCAGGTCCCGCCTGGCGGATTCGTTACGCTGGGTGGTGGGGCAAAGATTGTTGCCTAAAATAAAGGGAGGGAGGATAGCCATTTTTGAGATCATGCAGACTAACATCCGTGTCAAGTCCTCTATCATAAATGGAGAAAGCGAAGGAAAGACATTTTACGAGATCATAGAAAGTGGTCAGGCGTATAATATGCAGACCTTTGACCATCATATTATTCAATTCTTCGAACAAGGCCTTATCGACGAGGATACATCTTTGGCATATGCCAGCAGTCGTGCAAGCGTGCGCCAGGGTATTGATCGGATCAAGAACAGGAGAGGTGAGAAGACATCTGATATCGATGGATTGAGCATAGATGATGATTGGGAAAAAAGACCCAAGGACCTTTTTTGAGCACAGGAGATCGTAAGGTGGATGTAATTTGTACTGGCTGTAGCAAGCGCTACAAAATAGCTGAAGAAAAGTTGCCCTCAGATGGCGTAGCGTATTTTACATGTCCAAAATGTAAAGAACAAATAAAAATCGAAGTCCCTTCCAAGAAAATTTTGCTGTCTACAGGTGAAAAGACAGTCGCTACTGATTTGCAAGGCTTTGAACCTTTTGAGCCGGACACTAAGACAGCACTTGTCTATTGTCCTGAGTCCCAGGCAAGGGAACTGTTGCAGAAAGAACTGATCGGCTTGGGGTATGAGGTGAGGTTGATTAATCAACAGGATGATATCAGGTCCAGGTTTAGATATCACATATATGATCTTATTCTTTTATACCAAAATGGGCCTGAGGCAAAGGACGATCTCACAAATATACAGGAATATATAAGCTCTCTTCTTATGGACATGCGTAGAAAGATCTTTGTGGTTTATGTTCATCCGAGAGGAAATCGCCTTGACTCCATGCAGGCCTTTTCAATTGGATCAGATTTAACAATAGGTCTTTCTGAAATAGGAAATCTTTCCAAAATTCTTCCCTCGGCTTTTGAGGCCAAAGAAATTGCTTACAAGGTCTTTTTTGAATGCAAGGCCAAGGTGGAAGAGGAAGCACTTTAGGCACTTGAAATACCTGCTCTTGAATTTGTGGCTTCTTAGATTAAACTAATTGGCATCCTTCATTTTGTAGTTTACACTTTTTCAACATAGACGGATGCCAGCCATTAGCTGTTAGCCGCTAGCTATTAGGTAAAATTTATAAAAACGGACTGTTAAGCTAAAACCTGATGGCTAATAGCTAATCGCACAAGTCATAAGAAAAGGTACATAATGGACGAACATAACCTTGACCGTCGTAGCTTTTTGCGAGGATTAGCCGGCGCCGCTGTCATAGTAACCGGCCTTTCAGAGGCCGCAGCAGAAGAGCCGTCAGCGAGGATGGCAAAGGCTGGGCAAAAAACAGTTATTCCAGATATCCAGAAATATAGGGGTTTGATTGGAGCGCTTGAGGGGTTTTCTGCAACGATTATTAGGGAACATCTGGCCCTTCTTGAAAGATATCGCCATGAATTGTCCGAAGTGGAATCACAGAATCGGACAATTGATCTTGCTTTGGCCGATCCCCTTGCCAGCAGATGGCGCAACCATGTCCTGTCCTGGATCGAGCTGCACAACTCAGTCAGACTTCATGAATTGTATTTTGACGCATTGACACCCAAGAGCGTCAAACCAGGCCAAAAGATCGGCAAGGCCCTGGAGGAATCATACGGTTCTTTTGATCAGTGGTGGGTAAAATTCAGGGCCACTGCTATGGCAGTGAGGGCTTGGGGCGTACTTGCGTGGGACAATCAATCAAGACGACTTGTAATTTTCGGTTTGGACAATGACTCAGAATGGTCCTTGGGTCTTGAACCCTTGCTGGTTGTGGATATGGCTGAACATGCGTACGTACTGGATTTTATAGGGCAACCTTTGGCCTATCTGGATGCCTGGCTGGCAAGAGTTAATTGGGTGCTTGTGGATTCCAGGCTGGCCAGGGCCTCAGAAAAATAACAAAGGGAAAATAATGATGAAAATTAGAAAGGCCGTGGTCCCGGTGGCGGGCCTTGGAACAAGATTTTTGCCCGCCACAAAGGCAATTCCCAAAGAAATGCTGACCGTAGTGGACCGGCCAACCATTCAGTATATTGTGGAAGAGATAGTTGCATCCGGCATAAAAGAGGTGGTTCTGGTAACTGCCTCCGGGAAATCAGCCATTGAAAACCATTTTGATTACTCCTTTGAACTTGAGACTTTTTTAGCCCAGAAGGGTAAGCTGGATCTTCTCAGGGAGGTTCGTCACATATCCGATCTTATCGAGATAGTTTCAGTCCGTCAGAAAGAGCCTCTGGGCCTTGGACACGCTGTAAAGGTCACAGAACCGGTAATCTGTAATGAGCCATTTGTAGTCGTGCTCGGCGATGACATGGTAGATGCAACGGTTCCATGTGTTTTCCAAATGCTAAAAGTATTTGAAGAATTCCAGGAATCCGTTGTCGCTGTACAAAAGGTCCCTTTGGAGGAAGCTCACAGATATGGGATCATAGAGGGTGAAGAAGTGGCAGAAGGAGTTTACAAGGTACACAGACTTATTGAAAAGCCTGCGCCTGGTACTTCCAAATCCAATCTTGCCATAATCGGCCGGTATGTATTAAGGCCTGAGATATATGGTTGCCTTCACAGGACTCTTCCAGGGGTGGGCGGTGAAATCCAGCTAACAGACGCCCTGGACTGTCTCCGAAAAGAACAGGGACTCTATGCTTATGAGTTCAAGGGCAGTAGATATGACGCCGGAGACAAAATGGGATATCTTCAGGCTACTGTGAATTATGCCCTTGCACATCCGGATCTTGGTGGAAAATTTAAGGAGTACCTGAAGAAACTGGTCGCTGATCTGGATGATTGAGGAATGTTCTTCTCAGGCGAGGGACGAAATACCTGTTGAGCTTAATTCCCCCGGCTGCAATCAACTGTTAGATGTTGTAGTACCCCTGCCCATATACACGGCCCTTACCTACATCTTGTCAGGACATACTTTTTCTCCCGCTAAAGGTTCCAGGGTCTTAGTTCCTGTAGGTCGCAGGAACATGGTCGGGGTGGCATGGGGGATCCCTGCAAAAAAGCCACCCTCTGTGAATTTAAAAAAGGTCAAAAGGATACTTGACCAAGGATCTCTCTTACCTGAATCCCTTATCAGTTTTCTTGAATGGACCTCATTATATTATTTTTATCCCATAGGACAGGTAATAGCAGAGGCCTTGCCACCGGGGCTTTTATCCGCCCGGAATCGACGCATATCCCAAATCAGTAACGGTTTGCCAAAAAGCAGGGACTGCCAGCCGGAATTTCTGCCCTGGTCAACCGAGGTTCCATTGCAGCTCACCGAAGAGCAGAAAATAGTATTTAATACCATTTGTGATGCCCTTGCTACCAGGTCCTATCATCCCATACTTGTGCATGGAGTGACCGGCAGCGGAAAGACAGAGGTCTATCTTCGGGCCGCCAAAGAGTGTGTCAGACAAGGCCGCAGCGTGTTGGTGCTGGTGCCTGAGATTGCCATGACCACCCAGGCCGTGGGTTGGTTTGTTTCCAGGTTCGGTGAGGAGGTGACAGTGCTTCACAGCGGCCTGACAGAGGCCCAGAGACGTAATCAGTGGTTCAGGATAAAAGAGGGAAAGAGCAGGATAGTTGTTGGGACACGATCTGCCATTTTTGCCCCTCTATCTGATATTGGTCTTATTGTAGTGGACGAGGAACACGATCCCTCGTACAAGCAGTCTGAAAAATTCCGGTATCAGGCAAGGGATATGGCCTTGTTACGTGGCCGGATGTCAGAGGCAACAGTGATTATGGGGTCCGCCACTCCTTCTCTATCAAGTTTCGAAAACTCCCTTTCTGGCAAATATCAGTTGGTTACTATGGAAAAACGAGTGGCCGAACGATCTCTTCCCGAGGTAGTAGTCGTAGATCGCAGAAAAAAAGAGAAAAAGGATCAACATCATAAACTAGAATCAGCAAGACCTGAATGGCTCTCCCAAGAACTTAAAGATGCGACAGGGGATACATTAGCAAGAGGAGAGCAGGTCCTGCTGTTTCTTAACAGACGGGGTTTTGCAACCTATATTTTTTGCCCTGATTGCGGGCATGTGTTCAGGTGCCCCCACTGTGAGGTCACGCTTACGTGGCATCGTGGAGA
>Ga0136651_10002264_pt1 | contig 10569 bp, 10 predicted proteins | sample Mar14236cmmetaG_FD_94867 | JGI IMG/M metagenome (GOLD analysis project Ga0136651, IMG submission 94867) | Marine hydrothermal vent microbial communities from Guaymas Basin, Gulf of California to study Microbial Dark Matter (Phase II) - Marker... ...
GTGACGTTCAAGCGATTGTCCCACTAGCCATCTTGTTGGTCGGCGCTTTCCTGGTCTACCTGGTAGCATGTCTGATCACATCACGCAACGAAATCCTCGCCCTACTCACTGCGGTGATCTTCGCTGTTGCATGGGCTTCATCGCTTTACCTGGGCCGGGTCAATGATTGGCGGTCGAGACTCGGACTGCCCGACCTGACCTGGGGAGACCCCGGCGTCCATGGAGTCGCGCTACGTGTTGACGGGGGCGCGGTCGTCATCAGCACCGTTGCCATGGCTCTGGGGCTATGCGTCGCTCTCTACTGCGGGCGCTATCTGGCACTCGATCGCCGGCACCAACTGACTTATCCGCTGCTCCTCTTGATGGTCGCCGGCTTGCAGGGAACGGTGACCACGAACGACTTGTTCAGCCTGTATCTGTTCTGCGAGTTGATGAGCGTGACAGCCTATGTACTGGTCGCATTCCGTCGCCACACTGACACAGCGGTGGAGGCTGGTTTCAAGTACCTTATCATTGGGAGCCTGGGCACCCTCACTGTGCTCATGGGACTGGCTCTGATCTACCGCGAGACAGGTAGCCTGGAGCTTCGGCAGGCCGTCACTGTATCGAGCCCTTGGATGCGTGCCGGGCTCGCATGCGTCCTGGGAGGACTGGGATTAAAGAGTGCACTTGTGCCTGGCCACACCTGGCTCCCGGACGCCCATGGCCGCGCGCCGAGCAGTGTGAGTGCGATGCTGTCTGGCATCGTGATCCAGAGCACATTTTATGCACTGCTCAAGGTCAGCCTGGGACTAGGCTATCCACCCCACAGACTAGGCACGCTCCTGATAGCGCTATCCGTGGTGAACATGACGGTAGGCAATGGGCTGGCACTCGTGCAGACACACACCAAACGGCTTCTTGCCTACTCGACGATTGCCCAAATGGGCTACATCATGTTTGCCCTGGGAACAGGACTTCGCTATGACCAACCTGCCGCCGTTCAGATTGGGTTTTTTCTCCTGGTAGCGCACGCTGCGATGAAGAGTCTCGCTTTCCTGAGTAAAGGAGTCTGTCACTTCTACCTGGGCGCCACCCGCATTGACGAGTTGCGCGGCACCTGGCAACGCCTTCCACTGGTGGCTGTGACCTTTTCTATCGCTCTCAGTGGCCTGGCGGGCATCCCACCCTTGGCAGGCTTCGCAGGCAAATGGTTCATCATGACAGAGGTTCTGCAGGCAGGTGACGTGTTAGCCCACGTAGGTCTGGCTATCTTTCTGCTTAACACACTGATCTCACTTGGATACTATCTCCCAGTGACGGTCACTCTCTTCACGCCGACTACAGACCACAGCACACCGACCCCGATCTCAGCGTGGATGACTATCCCCTTGGTGACGCTCAGTCTGCTAGTGCTGGGGTTAGGCATCTGGCCCAGCCCATGGCTGAAATGGATCCTCCAACTTGCAGACACGACGAGGTGACCAACATGGATGAAGTGCTCCAACTGCCGCCGGTCGCCGCCGCGATCTTCCTGGTAATCGCCTGTATGATCTATCAACTTGGCAGGTGGGTGAGTCCCGAAGGACACTATGAACCGGACAAACATCTGCCATACACCGGTGGAGAGCTACCGCTCTCCGTTCCTACGCAGCACAGCTACCGTGCGTTTTTCCGGCTGGCGCTGTTCTTCAGCATCCTCCATATTGGAGCCCTGGTGCTCTCAACCACCCCGGGCGACGTGCGTTTGCGTCGTTTGGCCATTGTTTATCTGGCAGGCATTGCTATCAGCGTCTATGCACTATCCCAACAAGAAGAGTGAAGCCGTCATGGAACCCCGGAGACAGATAAGAGTTGCATTACAGCGGTTACTCCGCCCAGTCATCCGTTGGGCGAGGAGGAACTCCCCCTGGATTCTGCACTTCAACAGTGGCGGCTGCAATGGCTGTGACATCGAAATCCTGGCCACGTTAACGCCACGGTACGATGTGGAACGTCTGGGTATCCTCAAAGAGGCTTCACCACGCCATGCTGACATTCTGCTGTGCACCGGTCCGGTAACCCTGCAATCGCGCGATCGTCTACGGAGGACCTATGCCCAGATGCCCGAGCCTAAGTGGGTAGTCGCTGTAGGTACCTGCAGTTGTACAGGTGGCGTCTTCACAGGCGCGCCGACTGTAGTGGGCAGTGTCGCTGAGGTGCTGCCGGTCGACATGTTCATACCGGGTTGCCCATGCCGTCCGGAGGCCATCATAGATGGCCTTATCCAACTCCTGGGACACGTCGAATGAGTGGGATTCCCAACCGAGACGCGATCAATACCCTCGTCCTGCGTCTACTTTCGAACCTGACAGCAGGTCCAGGGGCCTTCACCCACACCACTACGGACGGCGAACTGGTGATCCAGCTGCCTGCGCATGCCTTGAGGCCTGCCGTGTCATGCCTGATCGATGAGATCGGTATTTTGCATCTTACCACTATCACGGGGGAGGACCTTCCTCCTCACATCGCCCTGAGATATCACTTCTGGCACCATTACGGCTTTACCCTTGAGATTGAACTACCTCGCGATCGGCCTGTAGTGGCCTCGCTCGTTGACCTTGTTCCGGGCGTGGCCCTGTATGAACGCGAAGTCCATGATATGCTGGGGGTGCTGTTCGAGGGACACCCGGATCTGCGTCCCCTCCTGCTCCCGGATGAATGGCAGGGACCGCCCCCTCTGCGGAAGGAAGATACCCATGGCTAGGACCATCGTTCCCATTGGACCCCAGCATCCGCTGTTGAAGGAGCCCATCGCTTTCCAGATTGTGGTCGAGGGTGAGCAAGTGACCGACAGCACCATGCGGATGGGTTACGTCCACAGAGGCATTGAGCGCCTCTGCCAGGAACGCACTTACATCCAGAACCTGTACCTTCTGGAGCGCGTATGCGGCATCTGCTCTCATGTACACGCTGTCACCTACTGCCGGGGTGTGGAGTCCCTGCTGGGCCTTGAAGTGCCCTTACGAGCAACCTACCTACGGGCACTCCTCTGTGAGCTGGAACGGATCCACAGCCATCTCCTGTGGTTGGGCATGCTGGCCCGCAATATCGGTCTGGACACAATCTTCATGTATGCCTGGCGCGACCGCGAGATCGTGCTTGACATCATGGAAGCGCTATCCGGTGGTCGGGTCTCACACGCTATCAACACCATCGGTGGCGTAAGACAGGATATCACTCCCATGCAGCGTGAGGTAATCTGGGGCCAGTTAGATAAGCTGGATCAGCAAGTGAGCCGACTACTGAGGGTCGTCGAGCACGAGCGCAGTCTGCAGGCGCGGACTCGAGGCGTTGGTCATCTATCGCTCGAGCAGGTGCGTCGCTACTGCGTGGTGGGTCCCATCGCGCGCGCCTCGGGGCTGGATGTGGATCTACGACGCGATGAGCCACGTCCCCCCTATGATCGTCTGAACTTCGACGTCGTCACACACACAGCAGGTGACGTATGGGCCCGCACCCTCGTCCGCATGCAGGAAACGCTGGTGAGCGTCCAACTCTGCCGCGAGATTCTGAGAACCATGCCGGACGGCCCTATCGCGGTATCGGCCCGGCGGCGAGTGCCTCCCGGCGAGGCCATCAGCCGTTCCGAGGCACCTAGAGGCGAACTCTTCTACTATATCCGAAGCGATGGAAGTGACAGGCCGGCGCGCGTGAAGATCCGGACACCGACTCTGCCCAGTCTGCTGTCGCTACAGATCCAGCTCAAGGCTATCACTATAGCGGACATCTCCGTGATTCTGTCCGGGGTTGACCTCTGCATTGCCTGCGCCGACCGATGAAACGGAGGTTCAAAGCTACTGGTATCTGCGACGAAATGCTATTTCTCTTCTGCTCCGCATGGAGACACGATATATGAGCACATGGTTCAGGATATTGATCTTCCCAGGTTTTGCGTTCCTGTTCATCGCCGCGCTCGCATTCGAGTGGATCGATCGGCGTATGATCGCTCGATTCCAGGGACGAATCGGCCCACCGTGGTACCAGCCGTTAGCTGACCTCATCAAACTTCTAGCCAAAGAGGATATCGTGCCGGAGGGGACCAACAAATTTGCGGCGGCGGCGCTGCCCATCCTCTCTTTGACAGCCGTACTGACGGCCAGCCTCTACGTCCCCGTGGGCGGTATCAAGGGTGCCTCCTTCGAAGGGGACTTGATCATCGTCCTGTTCCTGCTCAGTCTGCCTGCGCTGGCCTATTTCCTGGCAGGCTGGGTCTCCTCCAGCATTTACAGTTTGCTGGGTGGACACCGTTCCCTACTGCAGTACTTCTCATACGAAGTACCCTTCTTGATGGCCGTGGCGTGTCCCGCGATCCTCAGCGATTCGTGGTCCATTACCAGGATTGTCAGCTTCCAAGCACAAACCGCTTGGCACGCCCTCATGCAACCTCTGGCCTTTGTCCTGGCGCTCGTCGGCTTGATCGGGAAGCTGAAACGCGACCCATTGGATATCCCCAAAGCCAAGTCAGAGGTAGTTGCCGGACCGTTGACCGATTACAGTGGACGCAAACTGGCCCTATGGCATCTCACCATGACGATGCAGACCGTCCTTGGCATCTTCCTACTGGTCAATCTGTTCTTTGGGGAAAGCCGTTTCTTCAACCCCATGCCTGCACTGCCGATCTTCGGGCTTAAAGCCGCCGCTATCCTGGTCGCACTCTCTACCGCCAGCGCACTTTACGCCCGCCTGCGAATCGACCAGTTGATGGACCTGGGATGGCGTATATTGGCGCCTCTAGCACTTCTCCAGATGCTGGTGACACTGTGGATCGCAAACTGAAGAGGACAGGCATGCGAGCCGCCCTTGTCCAGGGGGTGAAGGCGCTGGCCTATCTTCTACCCGACCTCCTGCGCGCCCTGGTCCAGCGGCCAGAGACCGGGCAGTTCCCCTTCGCGCCGCCTCAGATTCCTGAGGGATATCGCGGGCGCGTGCAGGCGCACCCTGAGCGATGCCGTGGCTGCGGTCTCTGCGTCCGCGATTGTCCTGCCTTCGCCCTCGAACTGCACCGGGAGAACCGCGATACATTCCGGCTCGTGTACTACCCTGCGCGATGTGCCTTCTGCGGTCAGTGCGAGATCAGTTGTCCTTTTGGTGTCCTCTATCAGACCCACGCCTTTGTACGCGGCACGGAGGATCTGGATCGGTTAACCGTGAGGCTCGTCGATAGAAGTGCCTCTACCACCCCAGAAGAGAGTTGACCTCGGGCATTGCCTCATCACCCCCCATCTTGGCGGGCCACGATCTCATGAAGACCGCTGGACAACTCAAGCACGACTTCCTATAATGAAAGTGCGCCTAGGGGATTCTACTTCTCTAACCAAGCGCGAAAGGAGGCGGACATGACCGTATTATCTGAAGCTGCACAGGTGGTGAAAGAGGAGTCCCACCCCCAAGCAGCTTACCCGGTGGACCTAAACTCGGCCTCGCAAGAGCTGCTGGAGGCGTTACCGGGGATTGGCCCTAAACTGGCCACACGGATCATCACTTACCGCCAGGCCCACGGTCCCTTCGCTTCAGTGGACGATATCACACGGGTATCCGGCATCGGTCCAGTCCTCCTCCAACGGCTGCGTCCACGCCTGACTGTTACACACTTCACGGGGCCGCAGGAGGAGGCATCAGTTAGAGCGACTCAACCGAAAGGAAGAAAGATGACAGAGAACGTAGATGTCGAAGACATAGTCGAGGCAGAGGTCTTGGCCAAGGAAACCGATATGGCAATGCAGCCGGACGAAGGTGGCCCCCTCCCCTCACCCATCGTCGAGGAGGGCCAGCCTGGCGAAGGCGTAGAGGAGGAGGCCATCACACCGCCATCTGAGCCCGAAGTAGTCGAGACGGAGGAGCCGGCTGAGGCTGAGGAGGAAGCCATCACCCCGCCGCCTGAGCCCGAAGCTGTCGAGACAGAGGAACCGGCTGAGGCTGAGGAGGAAGCGGCCCCAGAAGCGCCTGTGGAACCCACGCGGCCCTACAAGCGCGGCGCCTGGATTTGGCCAGCCGTCATCGGCGCCTTGGCTGGTGCCATTCTCGGAGCAGTGCTGGCACTTCTTATCTTTGCCGCTATCAACGGCGCGGTGGACATCCGCAACAGCGCTGCCATTCTCTCAGTGGAAGGAGAGGTCAGCGCCCTCGAGGTAAAGCTGAATGCCGTGCAAAGCGACGTAGGTACATTGCAGGGAGACGTGGGAGGGCTGCGAGAGCGTGTGGAAGTGCTGTCCGGCCTCACACCCAGGATGGACGCCGTCGAACAGACGGTCACCAGGCTGGAGAAGAGTACAACGGACCTCCAGGACAGGGTGGATACCCTGGACACGACGGTATCCCAGCTCGAGGCCAACGTCGAGCAGATCAGCACTACGTTGGAGGCAGTGCAGGATCAGACGCAGAAAGCCATGGATTTCTTCGACGGCCTCCGCTCATTGCTCGGACGGATCTTCGGATCCGCGACACCGGAGCCCGAAAGCAGGACGTTGCATCCCTGGACCGTAGCGGAGGTAGCAGCATGAGCGCACCACAGGAGACCAAACGCCGTCCAGGAGCGTTCTGGCGAGCCCTCGGGGTTCTTTTGAAGGCCTTGGTGCGCCTCACGCTGGTGCTGCTGGTCGGGGTCCTGGTTGGGGCGGGGATTTACTACGGTGTTCAGTGGACTTACTACACGACCATCCTGCCTATCCAGCAACACACACGCCAGATCGAGGGGCTTCAGGGGCAGATCGAGGCCCTTGAGGCCCAACAGCGCGACCAAACCGCCGACCTACAGCGACGTCTGGCCGATCTGGAAGGTGAGGTCACAGCCCTTGGTGAAACCGATGCCACGCACACCCAGGCTCTGGCGGAACTCGAACAGGACCTCGCCGATCTCAAGTCGTTTGAGCCCAGGTTGACAGATCTTGCCGCAGCGATAGAAGCACAGGCGACCGAGATCACCCGGCTGCAACGGACGTTGAGGTCCCTTGCTAAGCAACTGAGCGAGCAGCAAAGCACCCTAGCAGCTCAGGCAGAGGGACTCTCAGCACTCGAGGAAAGCCTGAACACTCAACTGGCCAGTCTCAACGCGGACTTGAGCCAGGTCACCAACACGCAGGTCAATTTGGACGCCCGCCTGGCATTGGCACAGGCAGCCCATGACCTGCTTGTAGCCCGGCTCGCCATGCTGGAGGACAACATCGGGAATGCACGCGAGGCCATTGCGCTGGCTCAGGAGCATGTCGACCAAGCTGCTGCCCTCAACCCCGCACTCGCTGAGGAGTTGGCTGCGTTACAGCCTAAGCTGGAGGCACTGGATAACCTGGTGGCACAGCGGGCGTTCCGTGCCGTGCCGACTCTGGACAGTCTGTGGGCTGACATTGTCGACCTTTCTATGAGGCCATCCGTCACTATTGAGGCAACATTGCCTGCTACGAGCACAGTGACCACCACAGCCACGCTCACTGTCACCGCAGCTCCAACCAGCACAGTGTCACCGTGACGAGATCGGTCAATCATGCAGATCATATCCAGTCCGACACACTCGACGACCTGAGAGGACCAGATGAGGAATCCTATGCACATCAGTGAGCACGATCGTGACATCTTGCGCCGCCTTGCCGAGGAACTGGCGGAGATCGCAGCATTACCTGTCCATAGAGAAAAGATGGAGCTGTGGCGCAGGCTCAATGACCTGGAACCTGTACGTCCTGTGGTGTGGATCAATGAAATCCCATGGCATGAGATGAACGTCAATGACGAGCTCACCTTACGGACCGAGGCGCCCTGGGCCAGGGAGTTTGAGACACGCCTGCGCCGCACCCTCTACCAGTGGCGACATATGCCATGCGACATGGTCATCAGTGACTATATCTCTTGCCCCATGGTCATCCACAGCACTGGCTTTGGGCTTCGTGAGGATGCGCGCATCGCCACGACCGATGCCGCCAACGCCATCGTATCCCATGCGTACCGGCCCCAGATCCAAGAGCCAGATGATGTTGAGAAGATTCAAATGCCGGAAGTGACCTACGACGCTGAAACTACCGAGATGCACTACGCGCTGATGAGCGACATCTTCGGCGACATCATGCCAGTGCGTCTGGAAGGCATCAAAGGACGCTGGTTCGCCCCTTGGGACCTGCTGGTGACGTGGTGGGGTGTGGAACAGGCAATGATGGACCTGGTGTTGCGGCCGGACATGGTGCACGCCGCCGTCAGCCGCTTGGTCGATGCATACCTTCACGAACTAGAGCAATGGGAGGCCCTAAATCTACTCACCCGCAACGACGACAACACCCGCGTTGGCTCTGGCGGCTACGGATACACACGCGAACTCCCTGGCCCTGACTACGATCCAACCCACGTACAAGCCCGCAATCTATGGGGCTGCGCTACGGCCCAGATCTTCTCCGATGTGTCACCAGCCATGCACTGGGAGTTTGCTTTACAACATGAGATGCGATGGCTCGAACGCTGGGGGCTTACATACTATGGCTGCTGCGAGCCCCTGGACCGCAAGATTGACATCCTGCGACGCGTTCCAAACCTGCGCAAGATCTCCGTGAGTGCCTGGGTCAATGTAGAACGTGCTGTGACTGAGATTGGCACAGATTATGTGATGTCTCGCAAGCCCAACCCAGCTGTGCTGGCCGAGGATCGCTGGCGGCCCGAACTGGCACGTCAAGATCTGGAGTCCTTCCTCCAACATGCCCGAGGATGCCATGTCGAGATCATCCTCAAGGACATCTCCACAGTCCGGTATGAGCCACAGCGTCTCTGGCAGTGGGCGGAGATGGCCATGCAGCTTGCTGAGCAATACTGGCCATAAAAGGCAGAAGCCAGAGGCGTGGATTAATGCGTCTTCCCGGAGTCCTTACCATCGCTGCCATTGGCCGGCTGCGTACTCCGCACTGGTCATCAGCGCAGGAGGAGTACCTGGGGCGACTGCGTCGCTACGTGGAGGTGGCTCTGATCGAGATCCAGGATGTGGCTGGTAGAAACCTGCCTACCGACGTCGCTCTCCGCCGCGAGGGTCAGAAGCTCCTGACCGCCACCAAAGCCAGCCGGTGGCGTATCGCCCTCGACCCAGCAGGGCGCGAGATGGACAGCCTTGTCTTTGCAAGACATCTGGACAGATTGATCCAGGCCCATGGAAAGATAGCGTTCTTGATCGGAGGCCCATTTGGACTGAGCCCCGATGTCCTTGAGGTATGTGATGAACGCCTCTCCCTGTCGCGGCTCACGTTCCCACATGAACTAGCCCGTGTGACGCTGCTCGAGCAGCTCTATCGCGCAGTGACGATCCTAAGCGGGGAACCCTACCACAAATAGGCACGTGCCACCCGGTGAACGCTCATGAACACACCCTGCGTACACCGCTGCTCGCCCGCAAGGTACGGCATGCAGCCATTCGTGGCGTGCTTCTAGCTTGAGGGCCTCACGCCGATGCCCCTCAGCCCATCTTGGTGTATACTTGCGGCGTATCGGCCACCTGGTCGAGACGCTATACGGCGCGGAGACAACGATGGCGATGATTCCTGAGCCGCCTGCGATAACCCATCGGAAGGGACTTGAGAAAGCCGCACTGTTACTGTATGTCCTGGCCAGTTCCCCTGGCTGGCGGCACAGCCATCGGGGTAAGGGGCCGATACTCCGGCAGGCACTGCCGATTCACCTATCCGCACCGAGGTTAACTTCCACGCTTGTCTTGACAGCACCTATCATGTAGCTCAGGAGCCGTAGAGAGATCTATCATGAAGACACTCGAAACACCTTTACACAAGCCACTTCTCGCGACATCTGGAACGCTTGACGCCCCCCTCAGCCCACGCGAACGATTCGCGCGCGTGATGCATTACCAGACCGTGGACCGGCTACCCCACATGGAATTCGGATACTGGCAGAGCCTGAAAGACCGTTGGTACCGTGAGGGATATCTGCCCGCCGACATAGCCCGCAACGGTGACGGGGTCATCAGCGACCTGGCGGTGGAAACCTGGTTTGGCTGCGAACGGCGCATCACCATAAGCCCGCAGATCGGGCCAGGCCCACTGCGTCCTGTGGAGGTGCTGGAAGAACGCGAGGGAAAGATCATCTATCGTGATGGACTTGGGGTGCTTTGCGAAGAGGTCAAGGACGGCATCCGCAGCATCCCACATTTTCTCGAATTTCCCGTCAGGGATCGCCGTAGCTGGGCCAGCTTCCGCGATGAGTTCCTGGCGCTTGATGCTGAGTGGCGAACACCCACCGACGAATGGCTCTTCGACAGAGCGCGCGAGGCACGCTACAGCCCCTACCCTGTAGGCGTAGGCTTTGGGTCGTTCATCGGATGGATCAGAGATTGGGTCGGGTTTGAAAACCTGGCCTACCTGTCGCACGATGATCCCGACCTGCTAGAGGAAATGGTCGCGCACCTGACGGCGCTCAAGCTCAAGTATCTCCCACCGCTGCTTGAACGGATCCCCTTTGACTTCGCTGCTGGTTGGGAGGACATTGCGTTCAACAGTGGCCCCATCTTGAGCCCACGTATCTTCAAAGAAATCATCCTCCCTCACATGCGCCCGGTTATGACCCTCTTGAGACAAC
>Ga0136651_10002265_pt1 | contig 10560 bp, 9 predicted proteins | sample Mar14236cmmetaG_FD_94867 | JGI IMG/M metagenome (GOLD analysis project Ga0136651, IMG submission 94867) | Marine hydrothermal vent microbial communities from Guaymas Basin, Gulf of California to study Microbial Dark Matter (Phase II) - Marker... ...
AGGTTACATAAGCGGCCAGAAAGAAGCCTAATTTGTTTAAAATGCTGGGTTAGTCGAGTAGACCGGGGCCTCCCACGGCTACAGACTGAAGTTTGTTTTCTCCGTTTGCCGCCTGGTTTCCCGGCGGTGCCACTTTATCTCAGCCATACCTTCGGTTGTTACCCGGCCCCTCTCAGAACCGGACAAGCGGATTTCCCATACATCCGGCTCTTCGGTTAACCATTCAGATTATATGCATGCAGGTTATCCACCTAAACCACTTAGGTGAGAAGGTGAATTCCATGGAGACGGGCTTTCCATAAGCACAACTTATGAATGCCATAAAAAAAAAGAAATTGACATATCTCTCCCCGCGGGCAAGGATTTCCAAAGCAGCTCAGCCCGTCTTTAATCCCTCGCAGTCCGGTGTTAGCGACGATCGGCTGACCCCTTTAAACCCCTGCTTCAGGATCAGGCATTACCGCGCCCTGGATTACGGCCCTTCGGGTTTTTCAGGGAGGAGAGTTTAAACGGTTTTCTTACAGGAAGAGAGGAGAAGCTATTATGAAAGACATGAGAGATTTTATCGCCGCAGGTGAAAAAGAAGGACTTTGCAAGCGGATTACCGCTGAAGTGGACTGGAATCTGGAGCTGTCCCATATTGCAAAGCTCAACGAAGAGGCCGAGGGTCCTGCCCTTCTCTTTGAAAATGTGAAGGACTACGACACACCGGTCATCACCAGCGTCTGCACCACAACCCGCAGGCTTGCCCTCATCATGGGTCTGCCCCTGGAATCCACCCTGGTGGATCTGTACAAGGAGTGGGCCAAGTTAGGCGAAAACCTGATTCAACCCAAGATGGTAGATTCAGCGGATGCCCCCTGTAAGCAGAACATCCTTACGGGTGACGAGATCGATCTGTACAAGTTCCCCGTCCCCCAGTGGTATCCCCTGGACGGCGGGCGCTACATCGGCACGGCCCACTTCATTATCAGCAAAGACCCGGAGACCGGATGGGTCAACCTGGGGACTTACCGGAGCCAGCTCCTTGGCAAAGACAAGATGGGGACCCAGTTCATCAAGGGAAAACACGCAGACATCATGCTCAAGAAGTATCAGGCCATGGGAAAGCCCATGCCCGTGGCATCTGTTATCGGGTGCGATCCCATCCTCTTTATCCTGGGCGCGGCCCGGGTATCTGCCTTCACCTCGGAGTATGACGTGGCAGGGGCCCTGAGGGGGGAGGCGGTGGAAGTGGTCAAAGGGGAAACAGTGGATCTACCCATCCCGGCCCATGCGGAGATCGTGATCGAGGGCGAGGTTGACGCGGAGAAGTTCATGGAGGAAGGCCCCTTTGGTGAATACACCGGCTATTACTCCGGGGTGGGGACCGATCCCAGAAACTTCATCGATGTCAAATGCGTGACCCACAGGGACAACCCCATAATGTGGGGGACCACCGTGGGACGAGCCGTCACCGATACCCACATGACCATGGCCCTCTCCTACGGCGCCACCCTGTGGCAGCAGTTGTTAGCCATGAAGATACCGGGCCTGAAGGCGGTCTACTGCCCGCCGGAAGCATCGGGCAGGTTCCTGGCCATCATATCGATCAAGCAGATGTACCCGGGGCATGCTGACCAGGTCCTTACCGCTGCAATCTCCACTGAGATGGGGGCCTATGGCCTCAAGACGGTCATAGTCGTGGATGAAGACATAGACCCGTGGGATATCCCAAGGGTGCTGTACGCCCTGAGTTTCAGGTTCCAGCCCAACAGGAGCCAGGTGATCAAACGTGGTCGATCCACCCCGCTGGATCCCTCCCTCCCCATCAACGCAAGGGAAATAACCGGCAGGCTCCTCCTGGATGCCACCATACCCTATGACTGGAAGGACAAACCGATCCCCATTGAACTTGATCCCACCATGGTGGAGAAGGTAAAGGGCAGATGGGCTGAATTGGGGCTTGCGTGATAGAGCAGGCCTTTTAAGATGAACGGGAGAGGATGATCTGGAGGCGGTGATGAAGATTGTCGTGATTGGCATGCTTGATGAGAGGGAAGATGGCCTCTCTCTGCTCAAAAGCCGAATTGAGCAGAGGGGCCATGACCCCATCCTTATTGATATAACCATAGGCACAGGGGCCATTGCTCCTTCCCTGAAGGCCCATATCACCAATGAAGAGGTGGCCAAGGCCGGAGGAACAACCATAGGTGAGATCAGGGAGGTGCTGACCAGGGAGAGGGACAGGGCCACCTCAATGATGGCAGATGGGTTGGCCCGGAAGGTCCTGGAGTGTTATAAGTCAGGTCGCCTGGACGGCATAATCGCAGTTGGCGGCATGACCGGGACCTTCCTCTCCCTCACCGCCATGAAGGCCCTCCCTTTTGGCGTACCCAAGGTCCTCATATCGAGCACAGTGGCAATGCCCGCCTATGCCCGCAGGCTGTCGGAGTACCTGGGATTGCGGGATATAACGGTCATGAACACCGTGGTTGACACGGTGGGCCTGAACCCCCTGGTAAGACGTTTGATGATAAACGGGGCCGGGGCCATATGCGGGATGGTGGAGGGGATCGAGCCGATCAAGAAGGAGACCAGACCGTCCGTTGCGCTCACCGAGTTCGGTTTCTGCGACCAGTGCGCCCACTATGTGAGGGAAGGGCTGGAAAAGTTGAACTGTAATCCCATCTCCTTCCATGCCACAGGACTTGGAGACAGGGCGGCCGAAGACCTGGTGGGTCAGGGGCTGCTGGACGCCTTTATCGACCTGGTTCCTGCCAGCCTGGGCGAGCATATCCTGGGCGGGAACCGTGATGCGGGGCCGAACAGGCTGGAGGCCGCCGTAAGCCAGGCCATTCCCTACATCCTCACCCCGTGCGGGTTTGATATGCTGAGCTGCGGTCCCATTGAAAGACGGGACAAGGATGATCCCCTGTGGGTCTCCCGCAAACTGGCCGACAGGAAGCTCCTGTTGCAGGATGCCATGAGGGTCCAGGCAAGGACAACCGCGGAAGAGATGTCACAGGTTGCGAGGGTGGTGGCTGAAAAGCTGAACAAACATAGAGAAAAGAGCCTGGTGAAGTTCCTCATACCCACCAGGGGTTTTTCGTCTCTCAGCGGGGAGGGGGCTGTTCTTTATGACCCTGAAGCGGACAGGGCCTTTGTGGATGAACTGAGAAAAAGACTTGACCCAGAGATCAGGATTGTAGAGATTGAGGTCCACATAAACACGCCTGAGTTTGCCAGGGCCGTTGTTGAGGCACTGGAGGACAGCCTCAGGCGTCAGGCAGAGCAGAAATAACAGGCCCCTTGAGGCCAGAAGGATATGGAATGGCCATATTTACCGACTCAGACAGGTTCTGGAATCCCCTTCTTGAGACCCTTCCGAGAGAGAAGCTCCGAGAGCTCCAGATCAGGAAGTTCAGGCGGATAATGAAATGGGCCCATGATCATTCAAAATTCCATCGCCAGCTCTATGATAAGGCGGGCGTGGAGCCCGGGGATATCAAGACCATGGAGGATATCTCCAGGGTGCCCAAGGTGGAGAAGAGCATGATGCGGGGCATCCAGAAGAAGGAGCCCTACCCCTACGGTGACATGCTCTGCGTTCCGCTTGAGGAGATTACGGCCTTCAGACAGACCAGCGGCACCACGGGCCAGCCCGTTTACCAGCCCGATACGTGGCAGGACTGGGAATGGTGGGCTGAAGCCTGGGCCTATATACTCTACGCCCAGGGCTACAGGAGATCCGACAGGGTATTCATACCCTTCGGCTATAACATCTTCGTGGCATTCTGGGCCGGCCATTACGGGGCTGAAAAATTGGGCTGTGAAGTGGTCCCTGGAGGTGTTCTCAACACCGAGGCCCGTATTCTCAAGATGCAGGAGCTCAAGGCAACCGCCACCATGGCCACCCCCACCTACATCCTTGGCATGGCGGACACTGCAAGAAAAAAACTGGGCCTTGATCCTGCCAAAGACCTCAACATCCAGAGGATTACCTGTGCCGGCGAGCCTGGCGCCAGTATCCCGGCAACCAAAAAGAGGATGGAGGAGGCCTGGGGCGCCCGGGTGTACGATCATATAGGGGCCACCGAGATAGGGGCCTGGAGTTACGAGTGCCTGGAACAGCCCGGAGGACTGCACGTAAATGAAGGGCTTTTCCTGGTGGAGATCGAGGATGTAGAGACAGGGGAGATCATCGAGGAGCCAAACAGGCAGGGAAAAATGGTCATTACGGCCTTTGACCGGATCGCTCAACCGTGCATCCGGTTTGATTCCAAGGACATTATCGAATGGCACGAACAGGACTGCGCCTGCGGCCGGACCTTCCGCATGATTAAAGGGGGGGTAGTGGGCCGCGCAGACGATATCACCAAGGTAAAGGGTGTGCTCCTGGCTCCCACGGCAATAGAAGAGGTGGTCAGGGGCCTTCCTGAACTGGGTGACGAATACGAGGTGGTGGTGACCAAGAAGGGGGATACCGATGATATCTCCCTGAAGGTGGAACTGCAGCCCGGGGCAGAGGGTCTCAGGGAAGAGGTCCTGGGAAAACTCAGCGATCAGTTGAGGCTTAAGACGAACCTTCGGTACAATATCTCATTTCACGCCTACGGTTCCCTCCCCAGGTATGATGTCAAGGCCAAGAGGTTCAAGGACCTCCGCAAGGCCCATTAGAGAGGTATTTAGAGATGGCTGACATGGATCTTAAAGAGATAAGCAGGATGATTCAAGAAATCGAGGATGCGGCAAAGGGATTGATTGACAAGGCCCAGGGGATCCAGGCCATCCTTCGCAATGCCGACAGGATACTGGCAAGCGCCAAGATGCTCAAGATCAACGTAAGCGATCTGGTCTCCTGAGATTCTCCATGCCTGGCGGACAGGAAGGGGTTGTATGACAGAACGGATTGTTATCGGTATTTCAGGCGCAAGCGGCGTCATCTATGGGGTGAAGCTCCTTAACCTGCTTTCCCAGATGAGCGTGGAGACCCATCTGATCATATCAGAGGCGGGAAAGAGGAACATTGAAATCGAGACGGAGTATGAGCCGGACCAGGTGGCTGCCATGGCCGACTATGTCTATGATGACAGGGATGTGGGTGCCTCCCTTGCAAGCGGTTCATTTCTCACCAGCGCCATGGTGGTTGCGCCCTGCACCATAAAGACCCTTTCAGGCATTGCCAACTCCTACACCAGTAACCTCCTTGTGAGGGCCGCAGACGTGACCCTCAAGGAAAAACGAAAGCTGGTCCTTGTGGTAAGAGAAACACCGCTTCACAAGGGGCATCTCAGGCTCATGACCATGGCCGCTGACATGGGTGCCCACATCCTTCCCCCTGTACCCTCCTTTTATCATCAGCCAAAAACCATCGACGACATTATAAATCAGACCATTGGAAAGATATTTGACTACCTCTCCATAAGGCACGATCTTTTCAAGAGATGGCAGGGATAACAGGTTCATCAGAGCTTGCGCTTGCCACTCCAGGTATCGCGCCTGCCACATCCCCCCCTTCTGGTCCCGGGCCGGGATGTCAATCCTGACCCGACCTCTTAGCGTGAGCCCCCCGGGCCTTGATACCTGCCCTGAATTTCTCCCAGAAGTCCCTGTCCGCATCCTGCCAGGCGGCCCCCCATCTCTTTTCGAAGTAGGAGGTGGGCAGTCTCTCCTGCCAGGGACCCCAGGTATTCCGCCCCTTCTCCTTTGCCTTCAGGATGTCACTGAGAAAGGCGGCGATATTGGGGATCTCCTCTTTGGGCAGATAAGAGGCGGCCCCCTCTTTGATGGACCTAACCAGGTTGTCCGGGGTAAAGGCATGGGCGGTGAGCATAACCGCTGTTATCTTCTTCCTGTTTGCAATTTCCAACAGGCCGTAGCCGTTGACCCCCATGATATCAAGGACCGCCACATCAAAGTCCCTGGTCTCCAGCAGCTCCCTGGCCTCATCAAAGGTGGATGCCCTCGCCACCTCACACATCTCCAGAAACTCTTCCAATATGTCCAGGATATCCGATTCGTCATCTACGATGAGAATCTTCTTCCCGTTCAGCAGTGTGCTGTCTGACATTATAATGACTCCTTCATCAAGTTGAAAAACCGTCTTATCCCGGGATCTTGATCCGTTTCATGGCCTGCTCCATCAAAAGCTGATAGCCGCTCTTCTTTCCAATGAGAGGCCCCTTCTTACGCTGGCTCCAGACGGTCTCGGGGCGGGCCTGTACAATGAAGATACTCTCCGGATACGAGAAATCCCTGTCAACGGCCCACTCAATATCCATGGCACGACCGTAGTGGGTTTCTATCCCCTTGGCTATTCTTACCAGTTCCTTTATCTCCTCATCTTCAAGACAGCACTTAGACTGCATATCCTCCTCAACATCCACGTTTATCACCTCTCCACCCACCGGATCATGGACACATTGTATATGTTTTACAGATATGGTCCTCTCGCTTGTCTCCATGACAACCTTATCCACGACAAACTTATCGGGATTCACAGATCCTGAGACCACGGTCTCCCCCAGGCCCCAGCTACCCTCGATGACCACCTTTGAGGGATCCCCGTTTGTGGGGTTCAGGGTGAACATCACGCCTGCTGATCTGGAATTAACCATTTTCTGCACCCCCACGCTGATCAGCACCTTTTCGTGGGGAAAGTTATTCTTGTTCCTGTAATCGATGGCACGCGGCGTGTAAAGGCTGGCCCAGCATTTACGGACGCTGCTGAGTATATCCTCTGTCCCCACGACCCAGAGGTATGTGTCCTGCTGCCCGGCAAAGCTTGCCGTGGGCAGGTCCTCGGCCGTTGCGCTGGATCTGACAGCCACCGGAACATCTTTGACAGCGCATTTCCCGCAAAGCTCCAAATAGGCCTTTTCTATGGCCGACTTTACCTGGTCGTTCATGGAAGTACTGTTGATAAGGCCCTGTATCTGTGAACTGGCACTGTTAAGGGCGTCCACGTCATCGGGCTTGAGGTTGGAAAGGATCTCATATATTTTATCCTTAATTCCGGTCTCGGTTATGAAATTAAGGTAACTGTCGGTAGTCACGGCAAAGCCCGGTGGGACCCGAATCCCGGCCTTGATCATCTCCCCCAGGCTGGCGTTTTTGCCACCCACCCGGGGGAGAGAGGTCTTGTCCAGCACTTCAAAATGCAAAATATATTCCATCTGTTCCTCCGTGGAGATTCTGACCGTCCCCGGCCCGAAATCCCGTGTGTGGCCCCGACTGAACCCGCTGCACCACAGGGCAGCGGGTTCAGGGGAGAGACAAGCGCGTGGTTCAAGGGAGGACCGGGGAGGGTATCCGGATTATCAGGCCCTCTCTAAAATGGTGACCACCCCTGTATCGCCATCAACCCTAACGGTATCCCCGGTCTTGATGACCGATGTGGAAATACCGGTGCCCGTAACAGAGGGAACCCCATACTCCCTGCACACGATGGCCGCATGGCTGGTCAGTCCGCCAATGTCTGTAATCGCGGCCTTGATCTTGGTAAAAACCGGGGCCCAGGAAGGATTGGTAGTGGGGCAGACCATGATTTCACCCGGTTCCAGGTCCACAATCTCGTCAAGCCGTTTAAGCACACGGACCTTACCTTCCACAACCCCTGCGGAAGAGGCAAATCCTTTGAGCTCGGACACATCTTCAGCGCTCACCTCTCCCATGCCTTTGAGCCATTCCTTGACCTTGTCGGTGGTAACACCCCACAGCATGATGGTAAAGGGTTCTGCCACCTCCTCGGGCGGGACACCAAGGGCCGGGCTCGGCATCCAGTCACTCGCCGCCTTCAAGATCTTCTTCCGTTTATCCGCCTTTGCCTTGTAATAATCGCCCCTCATGGGTATATCCACGCCAAGGGCCCATCCGGTGGCAAGTTCCGTGAGGATCTCGGGGATCTCGTACCGGTTGAACATGAATATATCATCCACCTCGTTCAGTATGCCGTTATTGACCAGGAGGGTTCCAAACTTCCTTACCTTGCTGAACCATATGGTGTGGAACCAGTGTTCCACCCAGAAGAGATGATCCTCGGCATATTTGTATATGGTCCTGACCGTATTATGGGCGTCGTCAAAGGCCTTTCTGTCCTCCTCGTTCTGGATCAGTTCCCGGTACTTGGCAACGGTTTCGTCCCGTTCCCTGTCCACCTCATCCAGGGCCCTCTCAATGGTCTCTCCATTTTCAAGTCGTTCCACATAGCTTTTGATATAGCTGTATGGAATATCCAGGTGGTCGATCCAGCTCCCCTCATAGTGAAACCATCCGCTCCCGCAGGACACGTAAAACCAGGGGTCTTTTGCCTTGTCAAAGGCCTCAAGCCACTCCTTCCCTGCCGGGGTCTTCTCAAGCTCAGCTATCTTCTCTGCTGCGCCCGCCTCCCTCTTCAGGATATCTGCCACGCCGTCGAGAGAGATCGCCAGTCTGGACAACTGGCACAGCTCTTCTTCGGGACGGAACATGGACACGTAAGCCCCGGCCACCATCTTTCCGATAGCGCTTTCGCTTATTCCGGGGAACAGCTTCCGGGACACGTCCCCGAACATCAGGTAGGCTAAGTATGTCAGGTTAAGCATCTCAAAGTGGTACTGCCAACCCTTGAACATCTGGTTCACGAGTTTGTCGAATGATTCGATCAGGTCATAAGAGACATAGCAGCCTGTTGGTGCCGGGAGCACCTGGTCTTCGGGGACATATTTCGGCATTTCTTTCGGGATTTCCAGTCCCTTCATCTCTTCACCAAGGGCCTTGAACTTGGTGAGCCATTTGTCCCACAACTCGTTGTAATGCTCGAACACGTAAAACACCCGTTTTTCAAACAGGGCGGCCTTCTCACCGATTATCTCATCAGGAGGGGGAGCGATGGCGCAGATGTACATGTACGGCCCAACCATTCTCTGAGCAATCCCCTGGGCCGGAGGAATGCAGAAGACCCGTGTAGTATACTGGGAAAGTGCGATCTGCCATGCCTCCTGAAACAGGAGGTCCAGGGGCGGCATGGGTTCTGGCGCATGGATCTTGTCCTGGTACCAGAACTGACTGCTTTCCCACTCCCCCCTCTCCTTGGAAAAGAGATAATGTGATGGATACATCTCCTCCCAGCCCTCAAGTTCCTCCGGGACCTCTACCTCGTGCGGATCTGGAAACCTTCCTTCATTGGTATCTGCCATCTTTATCCTCCCTTTCTGTTTAAGGTTCTTGGTTGACGGGTTTAAACACAAAATCAGGGAAAGAAATCGGTGAGATATACGTAAAGGGTGCCATCCTGTTTTTCAACCAACTGCTATGGTAATGGGGGAATAAGAGTGGTTCACTCTTCATTCTATGACCGGAAATACTCTTCCATTAAATATTCCTTGTCAAATCCTTTTTTCTTATGATACTTATAACCTCTGATTATGGATTGTTTTAAACAATAAATTTTGCTTCAGAGGGCGATTCGGACGCAGGACTTCCCGCCTGATATGAGTGATATCAGATGCTGAACTTCAATCAACTCAGGACCTTCTGTGTGGCAGCCAGACATGGGAGCTTTACTGCTGCAGCGAGAAAGCTCTACGTCACCCAACCCGCCGTGACCTCGCAGATTAAACTCCTCGAGGAACAGTGCGGCCTGAAGCTGTTCAAGAAGATGGGCCGAAAGGTGTATCTCACCGATGAAGGCAAGACCCTGTACGAGTACGTGCACAAGGTCTTTGATTATGAAAAGGAGATAGAGGATGTGATGGAGGAGATGCGGGAACTGAAACGCGGTGTGCTCAGGCTGGGCACGACCAAGACCTATGCCCGCTACTTCATGCCCCTCATGATCACCGGTTTTCGAGAGACCTATCCCCAGATACAGATCCACCTGGATGAGGGCAGCTCCAAGGACATGACCCTCAGCCTCCTGGATTTTCAGAACGAAATAGCGATTATTGCCAAGGCAGTGGACCATCCCCGCATCTGTTTTTTTCCATTCGGTGAAGAGGAGGTGGTTCTTATTGCCGCGCCTGATCATCATCTCACAAACGAAACCCCTGTCACCTTTGACAGCATCTCAAGAGAGCCGATCATAATGAAGGAGACAGGCTCGGGAACCCGCAGGCTCGTAAATAATATCTTTGCAATGAACAACTGTTCGCCCTTTGTGCTCATGGAGACCGGCAACACCGAGTTCATTAAGCAACTGGTCCAGAGGGGCGACGGCATTTCGTTTCTGGTGAGAGAGGCGGTGGCCGTGGAAGTCAGGGAGGGACGTCTGACCACCCTGCCCCTGGAGGGGCATCGGCTAAGGCTGGATATGAGCGTGGCCTACCTGAAAGATCAGCACCTCTCACCCCCTGCCAGGGCCTTCCTCGACATTCTTGGAAAACTGGCCCCCAGGGAGATGCTGCCCCAGGGGATCGGCGCGCTGACGGCCAGGATGTTGAGTCAGAGGAGATGAGTTGTCATGAATTCAGGAATTTAGGGATTGAGGGATTAGCAGAGGGATATTCCATGCGATTTGTCGATTACCAGTTGGTCAACCGGCCTCCTGGAGCATATCATCCATTGTCCTGGCTGCGAGTTCTGCAAAGACTGGATCGTTGA
>Ga0136651_10002267_pt1 | contig 10556 bp, 4 predicted proteins | sample Mar14236cmmetaG_FD_94867 | JGI IMG/M metagenome (GOLD analysis project Ga0136651, IMG submission 94867) | Marine hydrothermal vent microbial communities from Guaymas Basin, Gulf of California to study Microbial Dark Matter (Phase II) - Marker... ...
AGAAACAGCATCAACAAACAATAAAACATCATCATACTTCTTAACAACATCTGCTATTTCCTTCAAAGGATTCATCAAACCGGTTGATGTTTCATTAAAGACGAGTGTTACTGCATCATATTCCCCTGTAGCAAGCTTCTCATCCACCATCTCTGGCCTAATTGCTTTATTCCATTCCACTTCCAGAGCATCGCATGGCACCCCATTCATCTTTGTTATCTCATGCCATCTCTTCGAAAATGCTCCATTTATGAGGTTCAAACATTTCTTTTTCACGCCGTTGGTAACGGCGGCCTCCATTGCGCCTGTGGCGGAGGAGGGGAATAAAAATACAGGGTTTTCGGTGTAAAGGAGTTTCTTTAACTTTTCCTGTATCTCAGCATAAAGTTCTGAAAATTCTTTAGAGCGATGATGTATCTGTGGGGTTGATAAAACCTGCAAAATCTCCTCTCTCACCTCAGTTGGACCCGGGGTAAATAATTTGTGATGCCTCATGGAGGGATATCGAGAAAATATACTTAAATGTTGCTGAAAATGTATCCGCCGAGTTATGAAAAGAAATTAAAATGCCATTTTGATTATTTGATATGAGGCTGCTGATCGCCATCATAATCGTTGCAATACTTGTTATACCATCTTACGGGATAAAAAATGATGTTGTATTTAGTAAGGTTGAAAATGATTTTATAGGTCATTTTGAGAAAACTGCTTATATCAAAGCAGGAAATGATTTTTATATTCATTTTTCCCCAGATGCCGGAATAGATTTTCAGCATCAGCATTTTAATTTAAGCCGAAAGGAAAAGATTGCTTTAGCCAAAGCTCCCGAATGGATAAGATGGAGGCTGGCAAAACAATTTGAAAATCTTAGCGATGAATATGCTGAGCTGCTGATAAACACAAGCAGCAAATATGCAGATGAAATTGCCTTCTGCATGGCAACATGCCCGATAAATGGAATGCCCTCTCCTGAATTACTGTATGACAATGCTTATTTCATTTACAAAAATGATGAATATTTGGATTACGTCGATGTCATCGATTTTGAAAATGGCTCATCCACCATAAGATACAAAACGCTTGATAATGGAGAGGAATTGAGTATCGTATGTCCAATGAATATATATTACTGGTATGTTGTTTCTCCCCGTATAACATTCGAGGATGCAGAATATGTTTATGACAAATTCTGGCGGGAGTATTTATTCTATCATAACGACATTGGCTATCCCCTCCTTCTGGAAAAGTTGCATGGCATCAAATATTTATGGGATAACAAAACGTATTATCCGCCAGACCACAGAACGTGGAAATGGAGTACGGAAAACCATCCTACAGCCATAGAAGCGATAAACTACTGGGTTGGAAAAACTGTAAATCAGCTTGCTACCGGCGATCGCCCCGGGCAGCCAAACATAATAGCCCATGAACACAATGGGTTTTGTGGCGAGTTGCAGCAGATTAGCGTGGCTGCCCAAAGAGCAGCTTTGATTCCAAGCGTTGGAATAAATGATATGGGCGAAGACCATGTATGGCGTGAATTCTGGGAGCGAGGCTGGCATCAGTGCGACAACTGGTGGGCTGATGGCGGAGGATGCGTAGCAAATTACAGCGAATATCGCTATAGATGGGGAAAAATAATATCCGCCCTTTTCGCATGGAATGGAGACAGCAGCATATATGATGTTACGCCAAAATATATAAAGGCAAGAGATAGAGCGAAGATTGTTGTTGAAGTAAAAGATGTTTTTGGAAATCCAGTTGATGGGGCTCGCGTTATGATATTTGGCTCCTGGAAGGCAAATGATTTTAAGGATAAACTATGGGCAAAATACGTGGATAAATTATGGCAAAAATTGCCCGAGCAATTCCGCCAGAAATGGCAGGAGAGATATGATGAAATGAAGAAATTTTATCATGAACGCATTCCCGGCTTAATTCCATGGATTCTGCCGAGTATATGGAATTATACAAATGTAGATGGAATGTGCAGTTTCAATCTTGGTTTTGGTCATAGTTATCTTATAGTTGTTGATAAAGATGAATTCTTTTATTTTGGCCCATATAGCGTGGGTAAAAGCAATGCCATCCGCTACAAGCCAATAATTTTAACAAATAAAACAAAGGAAATGAGAATAAGATTTATTCTGCCAGATTTGCGAAAGAAGCTGAATGAAAATGTTTTGCCCTCGCCAAATAATGGAAAATATCGATTTATTATTAATTTCAGATGCCATGGTTATCAAAAGCAACGCAATCCATGGGACTGGAAATATGTAATGCATCCCACAGATGCAAAAATAAACTTTTTTATTGTTGATAAGGAAAACTTTGAGAAATATAAGAGGGGAGGGAAATTTGATTGCTATGAATATAGATATGCATCGAATGGCAGCATAGAATTTTATGCAGATGATGAAATTTATATTGTTTTCAACAACACTGCAAAAAGAACAGATGTAAAACTTACCGTGGCTTTAGATGCATATGGAGAAGGAGATTTCATTCATCTCATTTATCCATGCAATGACTATGGAAAAGCAATGGTAAATGCAGGCAAGGTGGAAATAAAGGGATATGCTACAAGGCCAGCAGAAGTTGAGATAGGCGATAGCAAATGGGATGTGAACGGCTATTTCGAAGTAAAATGGAATGCTTCACCTGGCAACCATACAATAGTTGCAAGATGTGGCGAATTCACCAAAGGATATGAGGTAGAGGTGGTTGATTTTTCCCCGCCTTCAATAACCATAGAGAAGCCAAGGAAGGGAGAAATATTTGATGGAAATGTAAATATAGAAGGTAGCGTAGAAGATAATTCGGGAATAAAAAGCATTGTTGCATATATAAATGAAAATGAAATTGAACTGCAGCAAAATTTCAACATTTCCATGCAGTTTTCTCCGGGAGACTACGAACTGAAAATTGTAGCCGAAGATATTGCTGGATTGAAAAGCATTGAGAAAATAAATTTTGTTGTTGCAGGCAATAAAAGCAAGCCATTCATTGAGGAAATATATTATGAGCCGGATGCACCAACAAATGAAAGCAACGTCGTTATTCATGCCTTTATTTCTCCAACTTTTTACAGGATAAAAGAGGTTTATGTTATACTGAGCGGAGAAGAAATGAAAATGTACAGATATGCTGATTCTCCTCCGCAATCTCGTCATGAAGAAGATGCTCTTCGCAACGAAAGCAATGAGCCCCGCTACGGCATTGAACTCGGACAGCTTGATAACGGCGTATATAAATTCAGAATAAAGGCAATAGATACGGCAGGAAATGAAGCAATAAGCGAGGAATATGAGATAGTTGTTGGCAAATAAATGTAAGCCGTTATTGAAACTAAATCGCAATTTTATTATATGGGGATGGGATTTTTCAATGTAAATGAAAACCTTGGTTCTATGTATAGATAGAGATAATGACTTTGGTGAAAAAGCTGGTTGCAAATCTCCAATTGTGGGTAGGGATGATAACCTAAAAGCTGCTCAAATGCTCGCTTTAACTGATCCAGAAGATTCGGATGCAAATTGTCTTTTTGCTGCCATCAAAACATATGATGAGCTTGATAATGATGCAGAAATAGTGACGATATGTGGGGATAAAAATGTTGGATTGAAATCGGATATGGAAATAGCCAGACAACTCGATGAAATTCTGGAAAAAATAAAGCCTGATCGCCTTATCTTGGTTACAGATGGAGCTGAAGATGAATACATAATTCCAATAATAGAATCGAGGATGAAAATCGATGTTGTTAAAAGAGTGATTGTTAAGCAAAGTCAGACATTGGAAGGCACATATTATCTAATAAAAAGACTCATGGATGATGAAAAACTCCAGCGTCGCTTCATGCTTCCAGTAGCAATCATACTTTTAATATGGGGCATCGCCGCCATCTTTGGAGCAATTTCCATCGGGACTTCAGTAATTCTCATTGTTCTTGGATTATATCTTCTGGTGAGGGTTTTCCATCTCGAAAGCGTTATAACGAGGATTGGAAGAGAAATAATAACTGGCCTGAGAATGGGAAGAATGACCCTTTTCTCTTCAGTCCTTGCAATATTCATAATAATTATCGCATTTGTTTCGGCGGCACAGGTTTTAACAGGTAAGGAAATAGAATCTTTAGAATATGGGATACGTTTTGTAAATGAAACTCTGTGGTGGATAGTTGCAGCTGTTCTTCTGATCGCTTTGGGTCGCTTCATTGATGCCTATTTCAAGGAAAAGAAAGTGTTGTGGAATTATTCTATTCTTCCTTTTACACTTATTGCATTTGCCCTCATTTTATCCGCATCTCTTGCCATCCTCATAGAAGTGATACATAAGCGCTCTCTCCACACCATATTTACAGAATTCATTTTTTCCGTACCCTTCCTTGCAAAAATAATAGGAGGGTTACTAATAGCTTTTATAGGCAGTGTTCTATACCACATTATCGAGGACATGTATAAGGAGGAAAAGAAATGATAGAATATATTGTGGCAATTTTTGCGATATGGATTATTTTGCTATATATCGTAAATAAAAAAGGTAAAAAATATGGGCTTGAAATTGCAGGTCCTCTTCTAATGTGGAAAACAGAAAAAGGAAAGAAATTCATAGACAGAATAGCCAGACGAAATATATGGCGGTGGTATGGTAACGTCGCTATTGTAATAAGCATCATTGCCATGATATTAACAACAGCCCTCATAATATGGAATCTCAGCATTTCCTTCCGCATACCTCCGCAGGCGGCGCCATCGCCCCGCCTCATACTTGGCATTCCAGGGATTAATCCAATCATCCCTATAGGATATGGTGTTATTGCTCTCGCTGCAGCAATTATTGTGCACGAATTTTCCCATGGCATTCTGGCCAGATATGGGAGGGTGAGGGTTAAATCTCTTGGTTTGCTTTTCCTGATTGTGCCCATTGGAGCGTTTGTTGAACCAGATGAAGAAGAGCTTAAAAGAGTTAGTAGGGTGAAAAGGAGCAGGGTTTTTGCTGCCGGACCTGCCTCAAATATAATTCTCGCTTTGATTTGTCTTATACTCCTTGCCTTTATATTTTCTCCACTCATAACACCAAAAGTGGATGGAGCAATTGTTGGCTATGATGCTTACGGCATAGATAGATGGAGTGTAATAGTTGATGTGGAAGACATGGAAGTAAAAAATGTGGAGGATTTTGTAGATTTTATAAATGGCATTGAAGCAGGAAAATTTTACAACATAACTTTGTGGAAAGATGGCTCATTAATTGATAAGAAAATTCTTAATGGAGTATATGTACTGGATGTTGTTAAGGGCTCGCCTGCAGAAGAAAAGATTCGTAAGGGAGATATAATATATGAAATAGATGGAAAAACTGTGAAAAGCGGCGAAGATTTTCTCAAAATCATGAATGAAACGGTGGCGGGGCAGGAAATTACCATAGCATATTATCGCAACACATCATTTTACAACGCTTCCATCATCCTTGCTGATCGATACGATTTCACAGGCACAGATAAAGGAAAGGGATTTTTGGGCATAGAGGCAGCGGGGCTTCAGGATATGCTGCTCAACACTCAATATTTCCAAAAACTCTATAATCCCTTTAAAGGAAATTTTCTCGGCTATCTCGCCCTTCCATTCAGCGGCTTATCCTCAATGCCTGCAGAATTACAGCATATTTATACTCCCTCTCCTGCCTTCTGGATGATGTACTCACTAATTTACTGGATTTTCTGGCTTAACTTTGCAGTCGGGACTTTTAATGCCCTTCCCAGCCTCCCTCTTGATGGGGGATACATATTCAGAGATGGAATTAGCTACATTATTTCAAAATTAGGGGTGAAGAAAAAGGAAAGGATGGAAAAGATATCTTCATATATAACAAATGCCGTTTCCGTTGCAATATTTCTCTGCATTTTTTCGATAATTCTTGTGCCCCGCCTCCGCCTCCTTATCTCTTTCTGATGAACAGGAAGCCCACGCATACTAAAGCAAATAACACGAGGGGCGGCACAAGCCATATCGTTTCATCGCTTTTCTCTTCTTCCACTTCATATTTTACTATTTCTTTTGTCTCTGGGGAGTAGTAATAGTCAGATTTGCCATCGCCATTTACATCAAAAAGTATTTCCATCTTGCCATCGCCATTTACATCCTCTTTTTTGATGTCTCTGCTTTGATTGCTGTCCCTATCCCAGTAAATATATTTGTTATCTTTCTCTATCCAGAGCAAATAACCATATTCTTTTCCGACACTCACATTTATTGTCTGGCTCGCATTCTGTGGATTTGCTCCGAGAGAAATTTCAATTACATCCGGCACATCATCCAGATCATAATCGAAGGGTATTTCAAAATAATGTTTCTCTGAAACATTATAATTGGCATTTGCTGATGCATCAACCGCCTTTATGTAATATGTGTATTTACCTGGCTTGTTATATTTGCTCACAAAATAGTATATGTTGTTCCCTCCTTCTTTCATTTCGTGTTTTTCTTCCTCTCCCTCATATATTACAATGATGAAGGCTTCTTTTATACCACTTTCATCGTCTATATACGCAGATATATTAACCTCTCCACCAATAACCTGTTTTTCGCTCGCAGGATCTATCGAAATTGCTTTTATAACTGGAGGGGAGGTCTCGATGTCCTCATATACAACTCTGAAGTTATATTCGGAGCTTTCGTTAATATTTTGAGGCTGAGCAGTATCCCATGCTTTTATCGTGAAAGTATAATATCCTATTTCATTGAATGAAACATTAATGTAATATACATCGCTCTCTCCAAGCCTTGCCATACAATATGAAAATTCTCCACCTGATTCATTGTATATCGCTACAATGGCTTTATCAATAGTGGTATTGCTGTCATATATGCTTGCTGAAATATTGATACTCTCTCCCATCGCCTGGATATTTGGCTTTACCCTTATACTCTCTATGGATGGCGGGGAGAAATCCATTCCTCCTCCAACTTTTATATCTTTTATCACGATATTATTGGCAATATTTTTTTCGTCTTCGCAACTTACCTCAACTTTTATATGATACAGCCCTTCTTCCGTCACCTTCCAGAGATAAATGACTTTATCCCAGCCCCTTCTTTCAATGAATTTCTCAATGCTTCCATTTGTTATAAGTATGTATCTGTCCTCTCCTGCTCTCTTTTTGTATATCCTTACTTTGGCTGTTGCATTTTCATATCCATTATTATGGACTATGATGGAAATATTAACTGTATCATTAACTTCTGGGTTGCTTGGGAGAAAAGCCACATCTTCCATATCTATCTTCAAATCCGGTTTCGCCTCAATTTCAATGGATGATGCATACCAGTTATCCTTCATGTTCCATTCAGGTATGTCTCCATTTTCATTTACTCTGGCTATAATCTTCCACTTGCCCTTATATTCCTCCTCTCCATAAGAAGATATCCATGAAAACAGCACGCTTTTTTCCTCACCAACTTTCAATCCAGCAACTGATTTCCTCATCTTATAATATTCTCCATTCTCCTGATATATCACAATGCTAACATTGATTGGTGTGTCCTCCGCCACATCTTTTGGACCATGATTTGTTATATATACAACGAATTCCACCGCCTCGCCTTCTTTCACCTTTGCGGGATGCTCTATTTTAAAGACATCAAGATTTGCCGCCGCATCCACATTTATAAGGAGACTTTTCTCGATTCTATAATCGGAACTATCTGCTATTATTATGTCGAGTCTCCACTTTCCTATTTCCTCACCACTCGTAAAGGTATAGAAATTTTCTATTCTCCACTTCGTCCTGTCTGTTGCATTATATGGCAGGAAAGAGTAGCCGAGGTCATCTATATATACAGTGCTCTCCGCTTCATCATCCTGTGCAATGAGCCTCATTTCAACTCCTACAACTCTTCCGCCTCCTCTCCTCCATTTTGCAATGATGTTCGAAGGTATATCATAGCGGTGCCATTTCCCATCTCCATTCAAATCGGAGAGAGGTATGGTATAAAATCTCGGGGGCGAGCCAACAGTAAGGAGGGTATAATTGAGGACAACATATGCCGAGGATTTTTCAATATTATACCAGAAATAGAGTGGCGGTAATTCAGAAAGAGATATAGAATATGTTATATTCTGTCTGAAACCGGCCAAATCCCCTTTCTTCACATTTTCATTTTCAAATTCCCATTTTCCAACATAATTATTGAGCATGAGTTCTATAGCCCTTTTTCCCTCATGCACCACTCCGGTTTGTATCATGGCGGCTGTTGTTTGAGGGTCAGAGGCAAAAAGATATGTTTTTTCTTCTTCCTCAAAACTTGGGTCTGGAAGAGGCATCGATGACTTTACAACTTCTGCCTTCGGAGAATACAACTTGGCAACAACCTCTCGTGGTGAGGCAACGCATTCTACCTCTATCCTCTCAATTGTATCCATCCCCTCAACACCTGCTATATATTCATTTTCAGCCCCTACAACGTCAGCCCACCATCCATGTGTTTTGTTTTCAAAAACATTGACGTCCACATTTGGTGTTTCAATCCAGAAGGAATCGAGATATGCATATATTTCGCTTTGCTCCGTTGTTATTACAGATTCCGTTATTTCGATTTTGAATGATATGGTTACATATCCCTTAGACTGAAGATATGATGTAATGTTTTTATTTATCTGTATCCATCCCCCCGTTGACGTTCCCGTTTCTATGGCCTCTCCATCCATTAAAATTTGCCACTCTACATTTTCCAGGTCAGAAAATACAAATAATTTTGCATGAAGTATATAATAAGTTTTGCCTTCATCTGGAACCATGAAATTTTGATAAACTTTTGCATAACTCGGGAGCCATACATAACCCAATTTACCCATTACTCCTTTCGCATATATCTTATAACACCCATCTCCTTCTATTGGATCAGTGGCATATCCCATTTCCCATTTAACAGAGCCTTCTGTAACATTTTTCCATTGACTCGAATACTTATCCTCAAATTCTGCATTCCTTATACCAGAATAAATTCTTGCATATTCCCCTCTCTTATATCCATTTTCCACAGTATCCCAGTAAATATAATAATATCTTCTCTCATGAGGATTGAGATTATTTTCCATAACCCACATCACTGTAACATTTGCATTGGTGCTCGCATTATAGTCATCAGCAAGGATGATTTCTCTGCCCACATTTCTTAGCGGCTTCCATGTATTGTTTTCCAGCACGTATTCAATTACTCTGACCGAGTTGGGAGAAAAGGTTCTCTTTGAAAAACTGCCAGCCTGTTCATATGCTATGTCCTCCATAAGCTTTGTAAAATTGATATTGCAATAAGCCATCTTATTTGCATCCACAAAGTTCTCCCTTATGCCCGTCATGGAGGCGGTGACAGGCACTCTATAATGCCAGTTGCTGTCCCACCATGTCGCATTCTCTTTTTCAGGTGGAAATGGAGGATAAAGAGGTTTTTTTACATCCACTTCTATACTTACTATGTTATTATCCTCATTTGACTCGGATATTTTTCCATTATAGTCTGCAAAAATATAAAGAGTGTGTTTTCCTTCCTGCGCATACCAGTACAGTTCTATAGTTTTCTCCTCGCCTTCATCTAACGAATCTATCACATGCTCATATACTGCATCTGTTCTATTATCGACAAATAATGCAATGCCAATATTATCCGCCTTACTACCCGAATTACCTACAGTAACATTAACGACAACCCTATCTCCAGCGTATATATCTTCTGGTGATACACTTACGCCATCGATATAAACATCGGCTGTCTGTTGCGAATACACGGCTGGCAGAAGTAGCATAATTACAATCAACCATATCCTCGCTTTCAATTTCACACCCCTTTAATTGAAATTTGGTTATATAATTTATGGTATAGATGGAATGTAAGGAGTTATTGCAATTATATCCATTTCATCCTTCGCAATCTCATCACCATATGCATAAACCTTTATATAATGTTTACCAAATGTAGCAACATTCATTCTCCATTCATACGGTGGAGAATAAACCCATTTCCACATTCTATCATCTATACCGAATATCACCTTTTCCACCTCACCATCAACGCTGGCGATAACATCAACTCTCCCGATTATAACTGTTGCTCCCCTCAGCCCAAGATACCATGTTTTTGAATTAACTGGCATGATTGCATGATTAAAAAGATAAACATATCCCTCTTTTGGCTCAATAATCTCAACATAAGTTTTCACTTTCTCCATCGCCATTTCCGCCACAACTGCAGCAAAAAGACGGGCAACTTTCATCTCATAGGTGAAATTTATTTTATCTATAGTGTCTTCTGGAGAATGACCATATGGATATCCTTCATAGTGGGCTGCGAAAATAGCATCATAGCCATACTCAACAAATGCTTCATGATCGCTACCAGGATAATTAGGAACAACTTCTATTTCCATATTTAAGATGCTTTTATATCTCTCCGCCGTATCTTTAATTTTCTCAACAAGTTTATCGCTTCTCTCCGGCTTGAATATCCTTACATACCGCCCTCCCTTCTCTGTAGTAGCATATCCAACCATGTCCAGCA
>Ga0136651_10002270_pt1 | contig 10549 bp, 6 predicted proteins | sample Mar14236cmmetaG_FD_94867 | JGI IMG/M metagenome (GOLD analysis project Ga0136651, IMG submission 94867) | Marine hydrothermal vent microbial communities from Guaymas Basin, Gulf of California to study Microbial Dark Matter (Phase II) - Marker... ...
GATTCCCATTTTTAAAGCTTTTTCAACCTCTTTGTGCGCAAACTCTTTTTTAAACCATGTGATCATCCAGAATCCCCGGAAAATCTCTACTTCAGGATTATAAAACCCCGGGACCGAAGCCGGGTATGCCGGTAAATATTTTATGGGCTCAATATATTTTTCAGACAAGGTCTGAACCGTTGCTGTCGTACCAAAACTTAAACTTGCCATTTTAGAATTCACAACACCTGCCCCTAAAGTTTCACATCCTTTGTCAGATCCGCAGGCAATCACGGGGAGTCCTTTTTTAATATCTGTTTGCTGTGATGCTTTTGAGGTAATCGTACCCAGGTGATCACCAGGCTGTACAAGAAGCGGAAGTTTATCTTTTTCAATGGGAAAAAGTTTTTTTGACAATTGATGATTTTCAGCCCAGACCTGCTTTCTATAATCAAAGGGCAGATGCCCGATCTGTGATGCCACGGAATCGCTAAAATTTCCAGTGAGTCTATAATTTAAAAACCCTGAAATTTGAAGATACTTATCTGTTTTCTCCCAGACCTCAGGCTGGTTCTGCATGATCCAGTTGCACTTACCCTGGATTTGAATATCTGCTAACTTTTTTTTGAGACCCGCAATTTTAAGACCTAAATTTAACAGGCCTTTCTGCCCCCAGACCGGTTCAGCTCTCCTCTGATCCAGCCATAGAATGGCAGACCTTAAGGGAACACCTTTTTCATCGACATTCACCATGCTGGCCCGCTGGGTTGTCACCCCTACCCCGGCAATGGCTTCAAACAATTTTAAATTTGATCGTTTTAATTTTTGACAGGCCTTAATAAGGCTCTTCCAATAGAGTTCCGGGTCTTGCTCTGTCCAGCCCGAATGGTCACAAAAATAGGGTTCATATTCAACCTGAACCCTTGCCAGCAGTTCACCGTTTTGAGAAAAAAGAATCGCCCGAAGGCTTTGGGTTCCGCAGTCTATTGCAAGAATGGTGGCAGTAATTTTTCTTTGCTCCAAATCAAGGCTCCTTTTTCTGGGGTGGACCATAACAGGTTTTCCAAAGTTTTATATAGGCTTTCTTCTCTTTATCCCATTTTTTATTGTCCCAGGAAAGATAGGGTCTACATAATGTTTCAATCCTGTCCAGCAAATTTATCCCGCCTTTTGGAAGAAGCAGGCCGACCCTGACCCGCCGCAATAGCAAATCGGAAAGGTGACCAATATTTTCGTGCTCAGCCGCATACGGTATTTCCACCCAAAGACTTTTTGTGTTCTCAATTGGACAAAACAGTTCTTCATCATACTGCCTGATGATTTCATAACCCAGTGCCCCATACCGGCCTGAAAGTCTTTTCTCTATGCCTTTGGGTATCTGATGGCTGATTTCATCAACCGGTTGAGCGGTTATCTTTTCCTTAAAATTTGTACTCACCGGCTTTGGAAGGTAGGGTTTAGCCGCTTTTAATGCATCGTTGGCAAGCCTTCGAAAGGTGGTAAGTTTCCCGCCTGTAACCGTTATGAGTCCTTTATCTTTATACACCACATGTTCTCTTGATTCTCGCGAAGCCTCCTTCTTTTTTTTACTCAATACCGGCCGAACCCCTGCAATGGAAGAAATGCAGTCGTTTAAAGACAGATCAAAATCCGGCAGGATATGTTTGAGCCCTTCCATTAAATAATCTGCTTCTTTCATTGTCACAAACGGCTCCATTTTCATATCCTGATCATGATCAACATCTGTTGTACCCAGTAGAATCGACCCTTCCCAGGGGAATAAAAAAACAGGCCTCAAATCCTTTGGATGAATAAAACTGATGACCCGGTCCAGAGGAAATATACTCTTGGGAAAAATCAGGTGACTTCCCCTTAAAGGACGTATGTGAGATTTTTTCATGGGAAAGGGATGAAGCGCTTCTGCAGATGCACCCGTGGCATTGATCAGGACCTTTGTTTTAATTTCCACGGATGAAAGACTCTCCTCATCCATCGCACTAACCGCAGCCAGACGACCTTTTCGATTCCTTTGGATTCCAATCACTTTTGTATAATTCAACGCGGTCCCGCCCAAAAAACACCCTTCAAAAATCAGCCTTAGCACTAGCCGTGCATCATCCACCTGGGCATCCTTGAATCCAACAGCCGAGATCAGATTTTTTTGTCTGATCCCGGGAATTTTCTTTATAACCTCTGATCTGCTGAAACTTTCATGCTGCTTTTCTCTGGCCATAAAACTATAGATGGAAAGACCAATTTTCATGGATGCCTTAGAAGGGCCGTAATGGCCAAACACAGGCATAATAAACTTCAAAGGCATAACAAGACCCGGATATTGCTTCAGCAGCCGTTCCCGCTCTTTTACAGCAGTTTTCGTTAAAAGAAATTTCCCCTGTTTAAGATATCTTAATCCCCCGTGAACCATTTTTGAAGACCGGCTTGACGTCCCCCAGGCATAATCCTTTGCTTCCAAAAGAAGTACGCGATATCCCTTTTGTACAGCCTCATAAAAAATACCGGCACCGGTCACTCCGCCACCGGCTATAATAATATCATATTCCTTATTGATATCAGAAAGTCTCATCAGTAAGTGATACAGATCTGACATTTTTTTGTCAAATCTTCAGATACAATAATGGTAATCCGCAAAAATCCATGCTATAAATCGATAAATTATCGAATGTGGTATTGATGTGCTTTTAAACTATTGAGAATTACTTCAATAAATCATATGAAAAAAATAGTATCCTTTTTTGACAAACTGACAACACCGGCTAATCTCACCATAAAAGATGGTATTACCTTTTGGCAGGAAAAAGTTTTATTAACTCTTCTTCTTGTCACTGTTGGCCTTGGATTGATCACCTATATCCCGAGTTTTGTCCTGTCTGTCATGGAAAATCTCTGGTTTATCGCTATTGTTGATACCCTTATCTATATATTCCTCTTGTTTCTTTTTTTCAGGCCAAACCTCTCCTTTACATTTCGTGCCGCCAGCATCTCTATCATCAGTTATCTCTTGGGCATGGTATTGATCATAACGCTTGGACCCTTTGGTGCCGGGCCTGTCTGGCTCTTTTTCTTCCCTGTCATCACCGGGGTATTGCTGGGTTACAGGATGGCTTTCGGGGCTCTGCTCATCAATACGCTAACGATTACAGGGCTTGGTTTTCTGATCAAGTACAACCTGACGGATCTTTTGGTTTCGTTCAATTTTAAACCCTGGCATCTGGCTGTTGAAAACCCCCTGGAAAAATGGGTCGTGATCAGCCTGAACTTCATGCTCTTAAATATTGTTGCCACACTTTCGGTCACAACCATATTAAGCGGCCTTCAAAGTTCAATGATGGCAATTGCGAAATCTGATAAAAAACACCGAAGGATATTTGAGAACATTCTGGATGTCTATTTTGAAACCAGTATGGAGGGTATTATTCTTGAAGTGAGCATATCTGTTGAAAAAATTTCTCAATACTCACAAAATGAACTTAGAGGCCAATCTATTTTCAATATTTTTGAAGACCCGCATCAATGCGATGAAGCAATAAAAAATATTATTCAAACCGGTTATTTAAAGGATCACGAAATTCGTCTTGTAAACAAAGACGGCAACATCCATTTCTGCTCAGTAAACGCGCGCATTTTAAAGGATAAAAATGGGAGCCCCGAAAAAATTATCGGGATTTTCAGGGATATTTCTGATCAAAAGGCCATGGAAAAAGAAAAAAAAGAGCTTGAAGAACGACTGATCCGATCCCAGAAAATGGAAACATTGGGCCTTTTAGCCGGTGGCGTGGCCCACGATTTAAACAATATATTATCCGGTATTGTAACCTATCCTGAGCTTCTGGCAATGGATCTTCACAGGGATGACCCATTAAAAAAATCACTTGATATTATTCAATCATCCGGAAACCGGGCTGCTGAAATCGTCCAGGATCTTCTCACCCTTTCCAGACGCGGTGTAATCACCCGGGAGACATTGAACTTAAATGAGCTGGTCCTGGATTTTTTGTTTACCCTGGAATACAAGAAAATTCTATCATTCCATCCCAACATTATTGTTGAAAAACAGATCACAGCCACCACACCCTTTTTGAAAGGCTCATCGATTCATCTTCAAAAAACATTGATGAATCTGATATCCAATGCCGCAGAAGCCCAACCCGACGGGGGGGTCATCCATATCCGCACTCAAAACAGACATCTGGATAAGCCCATAAAAGGATATGATCACGTACAGGCTGGGAATTATGTTGTCTTAAGTGTTCAAGATAAGGGTATCGGAATTGATCCTGAAGATTTAAAAAGAATATTTGAGCCTTTCTTCACCAAAAAAGTGATGGGAAGAAGCGGCACCGGCCTTGGCATGGCAGTCGTATGGGGAACTGTTCAGGACCATGAAGGTTATATTGATATTATTTCAAGTGCGGCTAAAGGTACTATCTTTAATTTGTACTTTCCCATAACTCACGATGAAACTTTGACAAAGATTGAACCTCTTTCCATAGATGCCTATAAAGGCAATGGTGAAAAAATTCTGGTTATTGATGATGTTGATGAACAAAGACAGATTGCCGGCATCACCCTGGAGAAGCTTGGCTATAAAACCATTGGTGTAAAAAGTGGAGAAGAGGCAATTCAATATTTGAAAGAAAATGATGCGGATCTGCTGCTTTTAGATATGATCATGGCGCCCGGGATCGATGGTTTTGAAACTTACCGGCAGATCCTGAACTTCAAACCAAATCAAAAAGCAATTATTGCCAGCGGTTACTCCCAAACCAGGCAGGCAGAAAAAACCCTCAGGCTTGGGGCAGGTCATTATCTTAAAAAACCCTATACCATTGAAAAAATCGGGATGGCGGTAAAAAACGAATTATTAAAAACAAAATACTGAAAGGAACCTGACACATGATGCTCTCAAAAAAATTAAGACTGTTGATCACGGCACTTATTTTCATCCTCTTTAACATTGGAACCTGTTTTGCCCAACAGAACCTGACACTCGCCGCCCCATTGGCACCGGGAAAGATAAAGGTTCTTGAGCCCAACATGATATTGTCCTCAAAAATCAAACACCAGAAACCTTTAAAGAAAGGGACGCTTTCTTCTTTGGCAAACAAACCGGTTCAACTGGGCGACAGAACTTCAGCACCCCTTGGAAGCATTGCTAAAGTGGCCTTTAAGCCCATGGACCAATATGCCGGCAGATTAAACAAAAGAGCAAAAATCGGCAAAACAATTCTTACAAGGCCCATTGTCCTCGATGAAGCCATTGAATTTGATGATTCTTTTGTCATTCGCAAGAGCACCACCGTTATTGTACTTGATCCAAAAGAAATGAAACGTATTTCCCCTGCCTTTAACTCATTCTTGAGCCAGCGCTCCGCAAAAAAAGTGTCTGTAAATGAACTGGATGCTGAAAGCCGTAAAGGGCTTGCCGAGTTGATGAAAACCATAGGAACACTTGACCCCAAAAATCCTGTCCGACAGGAAGCGGCCAGAGGTGAACAAGCGGTTTTGGATGCCATTGTCGAAGGAAAAGGAAAACTGACCATTGAGGATACCATTGTCGTGCCAAAATTGATCCCCTTGCCGGTAAAGGGTGTCACCATGTATCCGACATTTAAAAACGGTACATTAAACTTTAAAAAACTAAAACCGGTTACCCTGCCGGTTTTAAAAGAACTGAACAGGGTTCCAAGAAAAACAACTCTGAAACCCGTGACAAATTTAAAGATGCAGCAGGTCACGATGGCACCACAAAATCCCGGTATTCCGGAATTTAATACATCAGGAAAACATTATTTTACTGCGGAATTTTTAGCTGGCTTTACCACGGGGCACTCCTGGCAGTGGGAAAGAAAGTGGACATATGATTCAGGTTTCTTCAGGGTAACCATTGGCGGTGGTTATGGATTTGGTCTTCGGATACCTGTCCGGGCAAAAGGAGAGCTTTCTCCTACCCATATTTACAACTATGATCGAAGGGATAAAAAAATCAATGCCCAGGGGAAAATCATGGTGGAAACCCTTGATGCAGATTCAAATTACTACAAAAGGACAGGGTTGCAAAACTCAAAACTTTTCCGGGGCAATGAAGTGGTTCTTGAATATCAATTGGGATTTGGCTACAAATTAAGGGCCTTGTGGAAAGACCTTGCCAAAAAAACCTTTAGCGGAGCCGGACTGACTTACAGCCAGAATGCAAGACCGCCCTGGGGTGCAAACTGTTCCAATTGCGGGTTCCATATTCCCATCCCGCCTGAGATAACTCAGACCACCCTTAATTTTTCTGTTATGACAGGATTTGTTCAAACAGGATTTCATGTAAATGGAACCGGGAAAGCATCTTTTGGCTTTACACCGCTTTTCAATAACAAGTCTTCAAATACGAGCAACCTCATGTTTGACCGCCCCCAGTACAAAACATTTAATATCAGGCTTTTGCCCCTCACACCACCATCGGGAAAAGATATGATCACTCAAAAATTCGGATTCCGCTTAGACAACCTGGTCTACCGCATGGGGATGTCCATTACCCCTGAAGTCCGAGTGGGTGTACAGGCCGGTTATAAAAATTTTTCAAGAACATTTACCACAGAGTGGATCCAGTTAAACATGTTTAAGCTTAACATGGGAACGGTTCAGCTTTATACCCATGAGGGTACAAGACCGGATTATACCTTTAATGAGGGCATCAAAACATTTAAGAGACTACCGAAAAAAACAAAAGATCCTAAAAAAATGAAACAAATGCCAGCTATGAAAACCAATTAAAGGGCAACCCCATGTTTCATGGATATTTTTTCAAACATGACGACAATGCCGGCAGCAATTCCATATACAATATCAATATTGGCGTTCATGTCGGCAGATGAATCAAAGAACAGGTGAAGGTCTGATTCCATTCCATCTTCCGGTTTCCAGTAGCAGATCAATAAGGGAACTTTAGGCAGAGGATAAAGAACCAGTGCTATATCGGATTCATAGTGATTTTTTACCTTTTCACCATTAAAGATGAAGATCAAATCTTCAAACAGGTGGGTATATCTGTCAGCAATCTGTTTGAAAGACTTTTCCGATCGCTGGACAAAGAGTCCGTTTTTTTCACGGCCTCCCTTAAGTTCCCTTAACGGCACCCATTTCCCTGTCAGAGGAACTCCTTTGCAATGAAGTATATACCCCAAAACAGGTGCGGCGATCCAGGGATTAATATGGATATCTGAAAACATGTTGCCGGATGAATCAATGGAAAATTGCTTACCAAAAATCCTGATGGTAAGCTTTCCTTTTGAAAAAACGCCCCCCACCCTTTGGGCAGCATATTCCAGGTCGCAGAATTTTATTTCATTTTTAAGGTCTGTCAGCATGGATTCACGGTATGCTTCATTCGTCATTTTTTTCTTTTGTTTTCCCTTGTATTGCTCAAGCACTTTTTTACCTAAAACAGGACATTGATCCAAAGGTTTCTCTCCTAAAAAAACTTTTGAGGCAAAGGCAAGACAGGTCTGTTCATTGCATTTTCTGCAATTGGATTTATCTAAGAGCTTAAACACTTCCATGGCATTGGCAAATTCAGACATATAAATACCCTTTTTTTAAAAAATGACATAAAGTGTAACCCTTGACTTACGCTTTTACAAGAAATTATTGTCCGGTAACCGGGGTTTACAAAATAGGCACTGGGTCTTATATTATCCCAAAATCAACCCAAACCAAAAAGGATGTGGAGCAAACCATTGAAACAGATTATTGTTCTTGCAACGACAAACAAGGGAAAAACAAGGGAAATCAAAGCACTTTTAAAAGACTTTCCCATTGATATTAAAAACCTTGATGATTTCGGCCCTATCCCTGAAATCATTGAAGACGGAGAAACCTTTGATGACAATGCCTATAAAAAATCCTCTTTTACGGCCAGAATATTAGGATACCCCGCCATGGCGGATGACTCAGGACTTTGTGTGGATGCCCTTGACGGTGCACCAGGGGTTTATTCTGCCAGATATGCCGGAGAAAATGCAACAGACGCGGATAATGTCAATAAAATGCTGGCCGACTTAAAAAACAAAGAGAACAGGAAAGCATCCTTTAAGTGTGTGATTTCCATAGCCGTTCCCACCGGTGCTGCGCTCACCTATGAAGGAGAATGCAAAGGTGTTATCACTAAAGAACCTTCCGGCGACAATGGGTTTGGATATGACCCGCTCTTTTTTTATCCCAAATTTAATAAAACCTTTGCCCAGCTAACCATTGAAGAAAAGGGACAGGTCAGCCACCGGGGCCGCGCATTAAAAGAAATTTGTGATGAAATGGATAAAATTCTTGACTGGATTGATATTAATAAACCCAGGTTCCAGCGGGTTGAATGCAAAGGAGACAACTTGTGACACCCTCATCTTTTAAAGACCTTGTAAAAGGAAACAGGTCCTGCCGACGGTTTGACAACGCTTATAAAATTGACGAACAAGTTTTAAGAGACCTGGTGGACCTTGCCAGACACTGTGCTTCAGCTGCCAATATGCAACCCTTGAAATATGTGGTCTGCTGTGACGCGATTAAAAATGAAGAGATTTTCTCCTGTCTTGGCTGGGCCGCTTATCTCAAAGACTGGAAAGGCCCTGTAAAAAAAGAAAGGCCTTCTGCCTATATTGTCATCCTGGGGGACCACAATGTTTCCGACAAATTCTGGTGCGACCATGGCATTGCGTCCCAGACCATGCTCTTAGGGGCTAGATCCATGGGGCTTGGCGGATGTATGTTCGGTGCCATCAATATCAAGAAGCTTAAAACGGCTCTGAATATTGGGGATCATCTTGAACCCAAACTGGTCGTGGCCTTGGGAAAACCCGTTGAAAAGATCCAGATTGATGAATTAAATAAAAACGGGGATATCAAATACTGGCGGGATGAAAAAGGGGTTCACCATGTCCCTAAAAGAAACCTTGACGATATCATCATTGGTTCATGGTAAACAAAAAAAAAATACTTCTTGTAAATCCCTCCTGCCTTGATGCAAGAATTTTGGGGGAAGATGCGCAAATTGTTCCCATAGGACTCTACTATATTGGAGCACTTCTCAGGGAAAACGGATTTGCTGCAACTATCTTCAACCTGGCAGATATAAGGCAAGATCCTGTTAAGGCATTCAAAAAACACATCACAACTGAACAACCGGATGTCATTGGATTTTCCGTAATCAATGCAAACCGCTGGAATGCTATGGAATGTGCAAAGGCTGCAAGATTGATCAAGCCTGATGTCACTATTGTCTTTGGTGGGCCTGCGCCAACATTTTTAGCTGATCATCTGTTAACCGCCTGCCCTGATATTGATTTTATTGTTGCAGGAGAGGGTGAAATCACCTTTCTTGAACTTGTAACCCTGCTTGAAAACAACGACTTTGGATCTTTTGAAAAGATTAACGGTCTTATTTTTAGAAAAAAGAATGCTCTTTTCAAGTCACCGCCACGGCAGCCTGTTGAGATACTTGATACACTGGTTCATCCGTCTAAATATTTTACCTATCAACATCTTGCCATGTCCCGGGGATGTCCCGGTAAATGCACTTTTTGCGGATCTCCCAAATTCTGGAAAATTTCAAGTGTGAGGTCTCATTCGCCTGAATGGTTTGCAGATGAGATTGAAAGCCTGGTCAAGGGTGGTATTACGCATTTTTATATTTCCGATGATACCTTTACAATGGATAAGCAGCGGGTAATTGAGTTTTGCACTCTTATCATTAAAAGGAAGCTTGACATCACCTGGAATGCTATTTCAAGAGTGGTCCTCATTGATAAAGACATCCTCTTTGCCATGCGAAAGGCCGGGTGCATCCAGATAAGTTTCGGTGTTGAATCCGGATCTGAAAAAATCCGAAAAACACTTGGCAAACCCATTAAACGAGAAAAAATAATCGCTGCTTTTTCCCTGACCGCTTCCTATGGTATATTGCCCCGGGCTTATTTTATTTACGGATCACCCGGTGAAACGATGAAAACCATTCAGGAGAGCTGTGACCTTTTAATCGCCATAAAGCCCTTAAGTGCCGTATTTTATCTGCTTGTCATTTTCCCGGGAACCCATCTGTATCAATCTGTAGTCAACAAACATTTGGTAACCGATAATATCTGGTATCAAAAAATTGAAGACCTGCCATGGTTTGAAGTGGACGAGCACCTTGATTTTAACAAAGTTAAAGCATTTGGAAATCGATTAAGATCTGAATTTTACACAAACCTTGATACGTTTGCCCAAAACTTGGATCTTGTAGACATAAAAGATTTGTACCCCTTTCATGCTGATTTTCTGTATAGACTTGCCATTACATTTTCCCACGGTGAATATGGTGGCGACACCCGGATCAAGAATCAGAATGAAACGGCAAGACAGCTTTATGACAAGGCATTGTCATATGGACCGGATGCAAGGACTTTTTTAGGACTTGCCATGCTGCACCAGAAACAAAGGCAGTTTGACAAGGCCATTTTAATACTTAAAAAAGGACTGGAGCATTGGTCTGAAAACAAAGAGTTAAATATCTGTATGGGGGTCAGCCTTATGA
>Ga0136651_10002276_pt1 | contig 10535 bp, 18 predicted proteins | sample Mar14236cmmetaG_FD_94867 | JGI IMG/M metagenome (GOLD analysis project Ga0136651, IMG submission 94867) | Marine hydrothermal vent microbial communities from Guaymas Basin, Gulf of California to study Microbial Dark Matter (Phase II) - Marker... ...
ACTCTGACCTTTCATTAATTATTCTCCCCTTCTTGCCTCTTTTTATCTAATCTATCAAAATATTCTTGTTCTTCTTGCCACCTAGCATAAGCCTCTTGCTCTTCCCAGTATAAAACCTGAGCCATCTCTTGTGCTTCTTCTCCAGTATACCCAGCATCATGTGCCATATCTATATAAATATCAACCATTAGAACCTCCACTTATTTATTTTATAGCTGTTCAAGTTTTGCATCAGTATCTATTATAAGCCCACTGGGTGGGTCTACTTTATTAAAAGTAATTTGTCCACTTCCGCTCACCCGTGATGTGCCAACCACAGCAGTGAAAGATGCATTAGTATTTTTATGGGTGGTAATAACTACGGAAGCTTCTTGGCTTCCCTTAGCTCCGCCTGTAGCTAGGTATTCAGCAGGAGATACATTTCCCTTTGAAGAACCTAACGAAACCTGAGACAGCAATACAATGGGAAAACCATATTGTGTGATAGTTGTTGACACTAGCTCTACTACTATATTAAGATGGGTGAAGTGGTCTCCTGCACTCACACCTGGAATCATATACTGTTGAGAGTGGTCAATTACCAACATGTCTAATTGACCTTTTTCTCTTAATGATACCCACCTATTTTTGGATTCATATAAATCTCTTGTGTTGCCCTGCCCAATACGCCCATCATAAATAGCAATGTTTGTTTGGCTAAGAATATATTTTGCGTAGTCAAGAGCTAAATTAAAATCTTTTGTAGCGTTCTTTCCAAGTTTATCTCTTCTATATCTAAAAAATTCTGGTGATAATTTGCCTACTAGCTGACAATCTCCCTTACAATTAGGGCACATCTTGTGCCTATGCCCTGCTTCTAGTAGCTGTTTAGTCATAAGCATAGCAATTAAGGTGTCACGATACCGCATATAATCCATCTGGCTTTCTAGGGTATCAATGACAATATTTTTCTTTCTATTATTATTATCTAATGCCATATTAACAACCCAGTTTGCAACTAGAGTTGTCTTTCTGTTCTTCTCTTTACCCTGAACAATAATCAACTCACCTTTAGAGTCAATACCATAAATAAGCTGGTCAAGAGATAGGATACCTGTCTTAATCATATCCTCTCTGTTGTAGTCAGGCTCCCCCCAAGAATCTTCTATATTATCTAATTGATTTTTTATTAATGGATTATATGTCATAGTCATATTTCTTTGCATATTCTTCAGCTTTACCCAATAAGTAACTGGCGACTGCTATTTCTTTAATATTAAATGTATCTATGTTAATGCCATATAACCTACAATTTTTCAATCTTACAATTAATTTTTCATACTCATCATCTATCATATCAAAATACCATTTAGAATTAACTAATTCCCTAGCTTTCATGTAGTGTCTCCTTTATGTTATTTGTTTTATATTCTTGCTGTTTGTGTAAATAGTTAATAATTTGTTCTATTGTGCCATCAAATATTCTATCTCCGCTAGTGAGCAAAAGAGTGAATAGATTTTTTTCTCTAAAAGGGTCATATTTAAGTAAGTACCCATTATGTAAATCTATCATATAAAACCCGCTTTTTTTGTCAGTGATAGGTTTCATTTTACCTCTTTAAACTTTATAAATTTAAAATCATATGTTGGTATTAATTTATGCCCATCAAAATAAATCAAATCAGTAAAATCAAACTCAACTTTACAGTTATATTTGCATACTATATCCTCTGCTATTTTAATAGCATCCTCTAGGTATGTACCAGGCACCCAATCAATTTTTATTTTAAGAACTTTTGACATCATTTAATTCTCCTATTTATTTTTTTACTTCTGCCCAATTATTACCTAACTCTGGTTCAGCCACAAGAGGAACAATTAATTTACAATATTCTCCTGCGCTTTCCAAAGCTTTGCCGACACGCTTTGCCATGGAGTGCATGTATTTATTTACTGGAACATAACAACCTACCTCATCGTGCACCACATCTGCTAGCAACATAAATTTCATGCTATGTTCTTCAGCATAAATATTATATTTATCAATTTCTTTTGTTACATTAATAACACCAATGTTCATTATGTCTGCCGCGCTACCCTGAATAATGGTATTCACAGCTTGTCTCTCTGCCCTACCCCTATCATAAGTATTGCGTGATGTAATATCAGGAAGCCAACGTTTTCTTCCCAATATAGTTTGGACATATCCCAGTCTTCGTGCGTATTCTTTTACTTTCTCCATCCATGCCAGTGTTTCAGGAAAGTTAGAGTAAAATATAGATATAATTTCTTCTGCCTGCTGCACTGAAATATTTCCTGCTCCCCAATCCTTCATATTACCAGCCAAAGCTTTAGGAGACATACCATAAATAATGCCAAAATTAACAACCTTTGCTTGGTCTCTAGTAACACCCACTGTTTCTGCTGTCAATTCGTGTGGGTCTCCATTTTCCATGAACATATCTAACCATGCTTTATCCCTAGTGAAGTGTGCTAGCACACGTAGTTCTAGTTGCGAATAATCTGCTCTTAAAAACATATAGTCCAGTGGAGCAGTGAATGCCTGTCTCATAAGTTTGCCCCACTTGCCTTTAGCTGGAATGTTTTGCAGGTTTGGGTTGCTACTGTTTCCAGTAATAACAATTTCATCTCCCTGTTTCATAATCCAAGTACCACAGGAAGTTTCAGGACACCACACTTTTGTTTTATATTCTGGCTTCCATTTACTATCTTGCTTATATTTCTCTGTTGATTTATGAAGATTATAAAACATAAAGTTTTTCCCAGACGGAAGAACTTTATTTATTACTGTCCAAATGACCCCAAGAGAAGTGGCAAGAATTTCAAAATATTCATTAACTTTCTTTTTATCCCCTCGCTCACAAGCAAATCTATCATATCTTTCATTTCCTTTTCTTTTTGAACCATCAGCCTCTAGCATAGCACTCAGCATAGCTTTTCTTGCATCAACTGAAAGATTTATAATTAATTCTGATGGAGAATAATGAATAGCTGTATTATAAATTGTATCAAATATGTCTGCTCCAAAGTAAAACCTAGTTTTATTTTTATATTCTGATTTATTATAACCAGAAACAGACTTTTCGATTAAACTAATACTCCTATTTTTTACTAGGTGGGTTTCCATAGCAACTCTTCCTGATGATGTTTCCATTTTCCGACCATCAGTAAGATACCAACCAAATATGAATGCCTGCTCTGGAGACAAGATGCTTGTTTTTGGTTCAGGGAATAAAGAATTATTGGCTAGTAGTGTGTAATAATATTGATTTTTGTTTTCCGCACAACCAAATCCAATAATGTTTGATTGTTTGTGTTTAATTACCCACCTATGGTTTCCTGTGCAATACACACCTTTATTGTATTCAGTTGAACGCTCACGATTTGTTTTAATTAAACCAACAAACTCATCTCCTACATGAATATCTTTTACAACAGTCCAAACATAGTTTTCTTTATGAATATCAAACCCCATAATGACATCACCAATCTTAATATCATCATAAAATTTCCAACCATCTTTCGTAAGGGCTTGTGAATTAATTGGAACGCAAGCAGTCCTCCCAGTTCTGGCTTTAGGAATAGAGAATGAACCATGAATAATAGGTTTGCCTAATCTATGTACTCTGTCTAAGATTGGTTCGGTGTAGGTAGATTTAATTTTAGTAGCAGGCGCAATAATTTTAGCATACACACTAGCCCAAATATCCCCATCAATAGCCAAATCTTTTAGAACACTAGAAGTGATTGAAGCTTTTCCAGTATTGGTTTTTTTCTTGGACTTGTGCCCCATAACATTAAAAAAGAAATAGGTTTTCTGGGCAGAGCTATTCATATTACACCCTGTAGCTCTTGCCCAAAAGTTTCCAGTACTTTCAATTATTTCTGTAGCTTCTTTATTAATTTTATTAAGGAATGGAACATTAACATACATTCCATTTTTTTCCATTCTGAATGTACCTTCACTTGCACGAAGGTGCACATTTAGATAGTAATCATGTAATGTAGTGTCCTTTTTACCTAACACTTTTTCATTATTCAAAATAGTGTACAAAGGATGGTACAGGTCGTAGGTGATGCGAGCATCAAAAGCACTATACCTGCCAAGAATTTCTATTGGGATGTTATTAATGCTATTCTCATACTGAGACAGTAGCTTGGAAAATGTAGGAAGGTTTTCGTGGTCTAGATATGTGAAAGCTGTTCCTTTCAATCCACCATCACTGAAGCTATCACTTCTATTATTTAGTCTTGACATGATATAAATATCTTGAGCAAGATTTTCTTTCCATCCTGTATAGTGTACACCATACTTAGCAAGGATGTGTAAGTCGAAGTGGATATTGTACCAAATAGTTTTCTTATTATTAATAATCCATTCTAGGTATTCAAGAATTTTTGTATCAACGCTTGCTCTACCATAAATATATAAAGCATTATCTTTGCCTGCTACACTGAAACCATGCATCTCTGTAGTAGGCATCTCCCACTCAAGGGAGTTAGCTTCTGTGTCCATGCCAAGATACTCGTTAGTTTCTACTAACCCACGTAAATGTATCTCAGCTTCGTTTGGGTCGTCTGTAACTAAAAAATTAAAAGGTGGAATAGTACTAGTATGCCCTAATACTTTCCACTCATTGTCAACAACAATGTGGTCACTTACTAATGCTCTCACTCAATCCTCCCCGTGTTTTCTCTCTCAATATCATTATATCACAAAATCAGGGCTGTGTCAACCAGTTATCTTCTTCTGCATTCAACCCCATCAATCTCTTCTTAGCCATAGTATGCTTAGTAAGTATCCTTTGAAATTTATTGCTGTCTTTACCAGAAATATACCACAACAACAATCCCAAATCTCTTTCTGGCTCTGATATGCCCATTAATAATTCTTCAAAGGCAGTTTGAAATAACTCTAATGCCTGTTCACGATTTATACCAAGCTCCTCCATCACTGGAAAACAAGAAAGCCACGTCTTTTCAAGAATTTTCTTGGTGCGTAGTAGCATGTGTTGCGGTATTCTATAAGGATATATATTATGTTGGAAGTTTTTAACCGTTTTTTCAAGGATACGTGTTAATGTATTTATAGGTGGAATGTAAATAAGTTTTATAAACTCACCATTAACTAATTCGATAGGTGTTTTACATTTAGGACACACAAGATTTTTACCATCACTCACCCTTCTTCTTACCTCTTCTCCACATTCAGGGCACGTCTTCATCTTCACTCCTAAGTTTTAATTTTGCTCCTACTAATTATTAATTTTTGAATTTCATCTAATGTAAACTCAACAGTAGCATTGATAGCTTTTCTATCTGCTTGGCGGACAACTCTTTTTGTTAAAAAATCTTTTACATTCTTCTCGTCTACCCCGAAAGGAACAAACATATTAAGCCTTAGCCCTATCATTTGAAATAGTTTTCCTGACCCTTGCTTTTTTATTTGACCCTCTATAATTATAACACCATCAGCTTGTTTTGACAACTGAGTTGCTAAAGAATCTATGTGTGTCTCTATGGGTTTGGTTACTTCTTTTCCTATATCTTCTAATAGAACATCAAAAAATGAAGCTCCAACAACAACCTTACCTCCCATTCTAGTTAAATCTTGAATGTATTGGTTTTGTGCTCTAACATTACGTTGTGAACGTTTTAATATTTGCTCTCCTTTTTCCCCCACTAATACAAAAGAAGATACTTGTGTTTTGGACTCAATAGGATATGCATCTTTCATTAAAAAATCTGATACAGAGTTACCTAATCCTGCTGCTTCCCATTCTTTTCTAGCGTACTCCATCATCTTTTTCCCTAATGGAGTTAAATATTTAAGTAAAGCGTTTCTGGTTCTGTCTGCTAGATGCCAGTCAGCAGGGATAAGAATAGTAGCTGAACTTTCCATTATGAATGTGCCATATCTGCGTTTCATACTTGGTTTAGCTAAAAATGCCATAACTGAATCATGAATAGCTACTTCTCCAGCCCGACCCACAATATTTCTGTAGTTTTTATTTTTAATTCCTGTTAAGTCACCAGTTATAGTAACATATCTACTATCTACTTCAGTCACAGTCATGAATGTGCCCTTGCTCATATATTCTTTCATAGATTCAAGTAGCATTTCAGACTGTTCTTCAATTGACGGTGGTCTGTCTGTCAACTTAACAAATATTTCATTTTGAAACTGCTGTAAATTTTCCACAATTCCCCCTACTATCTTATAAAAATATATTTCCTATATGGTTACCTTTAGGCATTTTATGATAAAGATAACTACCAGGACTTTGAGTTTCTTTCCAAATATATTCATATGTTCTATATCTAATATTGTCCCATTTATAAACTGGATACCAATTACCATATACACTACCCCCTGTATGAAATGCTATAAATAATGTACCATTTGCATTTTTACCAGAGGGTTCATTTTTCTTTTTTTTCCATTTAATGGCTCCAACATGTGTACTCTTAGGAACTCTGCGCCAAACATTAGTTACTCTCTTCTCTCTAGGTACTAACTTTCCTTCTCCTAAATTTATTATATCAAATGAACTAGCAATTTTGTTAGCAATAGATTTTTTAATGCTGGGTTTTGGTGTACCTAGTCCTTTTAAATCAATACGGTTAAATTTAATATATTTTTCAAAAAACCCTGCTACATATCCAGTATCTAAGTAAAAAGAGTACCCGCCTAAAATCATTTTCTTATCTTTAGCTGTGTATCTATCATCTTGTTCTATCATTTTTAAAAATTCATCTTCATTAATTAGCTTATTAGGCACGCCTGGCATCATACTATTTCCCCTCCCTGTGTTCTATTTACTATAATCATAACACAGGGCTTTTAGTTATCAATTAGTTAATATCCAAAAGTTCACAAATTACTCCAACAATAGCTGCTCCGCACACAAGCATAAGATACTTGATAATATTCCCCTCAACAGCTAGCATTAAAAGAATAAATAGTATTCCTGTTCTTGTACCAGCCCAAAAAGAACTTTTCATTTCTCCTCCCATTCATCTTTAGTTGCAAAATATAATAAAGCTTGTGCTACTTTTATTGCTTGTTCAGGGTTTAAATGTGGGCGTGGCTCTTTATCATACACACCGTTAGGGTCATTACAAAATATCCATACATGCTCCATTCCCCAAACGCTTGACCTTTGAATGCGTACAATGCACCCACTACTATCTTCTACATCTATGTATTCAAATCCTCTGGATGTTGTTTTGATTTTCATTTTATTTCTCTTTCCAAATTATTTTTATTAAAAAACTTCAAGTATTTCTGCCATGTATCGTTATATTCCTGTTTCATCATACCCTCCCTTCAAATAGTTCACTCAGTGGCTTATCGGTCATTGCCCATTCTGCGATGCGGATGAGATTGAGGTTTCCCCAGGCAGCCCAAGTAGAAGCCCCGGCAACTATAGCAGCACTTCCGATGCCTATAACAGTCTTAATCGCCCAAACAGCAGCCCTATCATCCCAAGTATCAGACGAGACAAAAAATTTGGCAACCGTGGCAGCTTCCTCAGACCTATCTTTGCCAGAAATCCAGTCATCAGCCCATTTGCGGAAGGACTTCTTTTGACAAACAGAGCAAGCACCACCAATAGCATAGCGTATTTTCTGCTCAAGCGTAATCTTTGGAAGCGGGATAACCCTTCCCACAATTCCCGTTGTGAAGCCAAGCTTCATTTGGTCGGGGGCATATACCTCTGGCACTTCAATCTCAATCATCTTGGTGTAATCGGTGGGAACATGAATAGGTGCATGAAGAACTGCCAGCAATGGGTGAGCATATCCGTGATACCAGTGCTTAGAACAAAGCTCTCCCTTCCCGCCAAGCTCTGGCAGTCTACTTCCCTTCGGTGGGTACTTAAATCTGCCTCTTGTCGTTCTGTCCTGGCGTGTGAGTTTGTAGATTATCATTGCTCCCTCCCTTCTAGCCAATTATAAATAGCCTTGACAACCAACAACACATAGGTCTCAGGAATGCTATCAATTTTGTGCTGTCCATACCAGTTACAAATCATCCGTTTGGTGATTTCGGTTTCAGTCTTCCCCTCATGGGTGGTGAGGATTTTTTCAAGGTTCGCAATCTTGATAAAAAGGTTAGTGTCATCGTACATCTCTGCCCTTGATTTTATCGCTTCCAATATCGCTTGTGTGTTCATCACTCCCTCCCTTCTAAATTCAACAGCTCATTTATGATAGGCGTCACGATACAGACAGAACGGTCCGCCGTGACACATTTCTTTCGGACAACACAATTCTTCTCCACAGGCACCGCATTGAGCGCAATAGGGACTGCGGTGAATAACATTAATTTTCAGCCACTTCCAGAAAGCTTGCATGAAGATACATGGGTGACGGAAGACAAAAAGGATAGTTCTCATCACCCTCTCCCTTCTAACAGCGCACTTAATGGTTCATCTGTCATTGCCCATTCTGCAATGCGGATGAGGTCAAGGTCTTTCTCGGCAACCGTAGCATACCTAGCAGACTTAACAGCATGCCGAGCAACAGTCCTGATAGCCTCTATGGTCGTAGCGGAAGCCCTAGCAGCCCTAGTAGCGTCCCTAGTAGCCAAAGCGGAATTTCTAGCATCTCCAGTAGCAATCCCAGCAACATTTCTAATAACATCCCTTTCAACGTCCCAAGCAACCAAGGCAGCAATCCTAGCGGCACTCCTAGTCCTGTCCTTACCAGAAATCCAGTCATCAGCCCATTTCCGAAAAGACCTGTCTTTGTAAACAGAGCAAGCACAGCCAATAGCATAACGCTTTCTTTGTTCATCTGTAATTTTTGGAAGTGGAATAACCCTTCCCACAATTCCCGTTGTGAAGCCAAGCTTCATTTGGTCAAGCGCATATACTTTCGGTACCTCAATTTCAATCATCTTGGTGTAATCACTATCAACATGAATGGGTGCATGAAGTACAGCCAATAGTGGATGAGCATATCCATGATACCAGTGACAAGAACAAAGCTCTCCAGCCCCATCTAGTTCTGGCAGTCTACTTCCTTTCGGTGGATATTTAAATCCATCTCTTGTTGTTCTATCCTGACGTGTTAGTTTGTAGATTATCATCACTTGCCTTCCTCTGGTGGGGCAGGGTACACAGGAATTTTTACAGGACAGTTAGGCGGTGCGTAATCCTTAAGTCCACAATGCCAATCACATCCATCTTGATATAAATTCTGACACCGTATACACTCATGCGGTATTCCATTATTCTCTTCCTCTTGTGCGATGAGAATTTGTTCAAGGTCTTGTAGGAATAAATCAAAATCAAATTCTGCATGATATTTTCGCTCATGCCAATACTTTTTATTATGTAGCATCTGTTTTGTCTCTTCCAGTATCGCTTGTGTGTTATCGTTCATCGCTCTCTCCCTTCTAGCCATCTAAATATATCTTCGATGATTATTCCATCACCATCTTGTAACTCTCCCAAATCACCATCTTATCCTTTTCTTATGTGTTTGAAGGAAATTAATTGGCTTGCTTTTTTTACATATTCTTTCCTAACTACTGCGACCCCCCTAAAAACTATGAACTTCGGGGTTTCGTAGCATCCCATTCCTTCGCTACTCTGTGATACTAGCATCTTACAAGCCTCAGCAAACAAATCAAATGGAACTACGTGCGAATAAATAGTTACAGTATTGTTAGGATTTATTTTATACATTAATGTATCTTCTCCTTGATTTCAAAATATTTTGGATTAGCTAACACAATAGCGTAAAATTCAGCAAAACTTATCAATAACTTATCCTCCTCTAACAAAAGACATGCCCTTGGAAGCAATAAATCGTATTTCTCAGCTATCTCTTTACTCATGTATAGTAGACTGTCTAAATCTAATTCACCTTTAAGATAAGATGTGCTATACTCATGCTTAAGAAAGCAAACAGTATTCATACACTCAGGCACTACTAATTCTTTAGCTTTGTCCACCTGAACCTTGTCTAGTAGTCTGCTCATCTCTTCGCCAGAAGTGAATAATCTGCGCTCCTTAAAAAGAACTGCGAATACATAATCAAACAGTTCATTCTTTGGGATAGTGCAGATTGTTTTATACACCTCATCATAAGCAAGTACTTTCCATGGTTGCATCTTATCATCATAAAATCTTATGATAGTTTTGTACTTGTTGCCTATCTTGTGCCCCCTGAATTCAGCAAGCAAACTATGTTGTCTCATGTTAATTCATTCTCCTATAACAAGATTATTGCCATGAAAAATAATAAGATAAAGAAGCCAATGCCCACCATAAATAACTCAAAGGCTTCTGTCACTAAGTACACAAGAACACGCAGTATAATTTCTAACAATGTCATTAATTATCCTTTCCATTATATTTTGGATTATAAATAAAATGTGTATATAATTGTCCAGAAATTCTTTTAGCTAGGCTTTCAGTACATCTACTGTGAAAAGCTTCAGGATATTTTTTACAAAAACTACGAATAGTTTGTATTACTGCTTTTTTAATTTTCTCTTTACTAGTTTTTTCAGACAGGTG
>Ga0136651_10002277_pt1 | contig 10530 bp, 8 predicted proteins | sample Mar14236cmmetaG_FD_94867 | JGI IMG/M metagenome (GOLD analysis project Ga0136651, IMG submission 94867) | Marine hydrothermal vent microbial communities from Guaymas Basin, Gulf of California to study Microbial Dark Matter (Phase II) - Marker... ...
AAGGATATAAAAACCATGTTTAGGGGTACCATCAGGAATTTGGGGTGGTGTGATACGCTTTATGTTCTCAGCAAACTCGGTTTCCTGAGCGAGAAGAAGGTGGACCGAAGCAAGGTGAGCACATATAGCGAGCTGATTGATTACATAATTGGTCCAGGTAGTGGCAGTATCAAGGAACGGATTTCAAAGTTTGTGGGTAGTAATATAAAGGAGGCGACTTTCAAAAGGCTACAGTGGCTGGGGTTGTTAGGCAATGAGCTTTTGCCTAAGGGAAAAGACACTCTGATAGATATAATGGTAGATACCATGCTTTCCAAGATGGAGTATAAGCCTGGCGAACGCGATATGATAATACTGTTCCATGAGTTTTTTGTTGAGTTAGATGGAGTAAAAAAGAAACTTACCTCTTTGCTTGTTGATTATGGAATCCCCGGTGGGGATTCATCGATGTCAAGAACAGTTAGTCTACCGGCTGCCGTTGCAACTCACCTAATACTTGATGGAAAAATTAAAGCAAAAGGTGTACATTTACCTGTTCTAAGAGAGATCTATGAGCCTGTGATGAAAGAATTGGAAAGTCTCGGCATCTCATTCCAGGAAGAATAGGAAATGGATCAGTTTTAGCAATTGTTAATTTTAATTGGTAGATAAGTGAGGGAGTTATGAAAAAGTTTATGATGTTTTTGTTGATATTTTTGATGGTATCTCCCTTGTTTCCAGGTAAAAAGCCATTTTCACTTGAAGCTCTATATAGCGTGAAAAGTGTACGTGACCCCCAGGTTTCTCCAGATGGTAAATGGGTTGCATTTGTGGTAACAAGTTATGATCTGTTTGAGTCTAAGAGGAATTCTGATATTTTTGTTGTATCAATTGATGGCAAAGAGCTGGTTAGATTGACAACACATGAGGGCGCAGACTTTCATCCAAGATGGTCCGAGGATGGAAGATTTATTTATTTTCTTTCTGATAGAAAAGATGGTATTCAACTGTGGAAGATTCCCATCTCAGGTGGGGAAGCAGAACGTGTAACAGACTTAGAAGTGAATGGACTGGGTAATCCGTTTGTAATTGATGGTGGGAAAAAGCTTATTTTTACCACTAAGGTTTTTCCTGAGTGCGGTAATTGTCTGGAATGTAGTAAGAAGATTCGTGATAAAATGAAAAAGGGACCTGTTCAGGCTCATTATGCAAAAGAGCTTTTGTACAGACACTGGACAGAGTACCGTGATGGGCAATATGTACATGTATTCCTGTATGATTTTGAGGCTGATAGTGCAAAGAATCTGACTCCCTGGTATTTTGATGCCCCTATGTTTTCGCTGGGTGGTGGAGGAATAGATGTATCGCCGGATGGAAAAGAGATTTGCGTTGTCTCCAATCACGACAAGGACCAGGCATGTTCCACCAACGGTGATTTGTGGATTATTTCTACTGAGACAGGTGAGGTAAAAAATATTACGCAGGATAACCCTGCATGGGATGGAGAACCTGTTTACTCTCCCAATGGAAGGTATATAGCTTATAAAATGCAACGAGTTCCCGGTTACGAAAGTGATCTTTTCAGGCTTGCGATTTACGATAGAAAGACCGGGAAGAAGAGCGTGCTTACGGAAAATAAAATTGATAACTGGGTTGGAGAGATTGTCTGGTCACCGGACAGCAAAAGAATCTATTTTACCGTTGAAGAAAAGGGGCATTATCCTGTTTATAGTGTTGATTTGAGAACGAAATCGATCTCGCGAGTGTTTGATGTGAAGACCATTCGTGGTTTAACCATTACTCCAGATGGAAAATATTTTGTGTTTGCTAAGAGTGCAGTGAATCAACCCTATGAAATTTACAAAATAAGAACAAATGGAAAGGGTCTGGTTCGGCTGACTTACTTTAACAAAAAGATTGAGGATGAATATGACTTGCGTCCTGCAAGGGAGTTTTGGATTACGGGTGCTGATGGAGCTAAGATTCATACATGGCTTATCACTCCTCATGGTTTTGACCCGAAGAGGAAATATCCTTTGATTATTAATGTTCATGGTGGTCCCCAGCAGATGTGGTATGATGGGTTCAGAGGAGATTGGCAGATTTATCCGGGGCATGGATATGCTGTCGCCTTTTGTAATCCGCATGGTTCTCCTGGGTATGGACAGAAATTTGTGGAGGCTATTTCAAAAGATTGGGGTGGGAAAGTTTTTGAAGATCTTATGAAAGTAACAGATTCCCTGGCTTCCCTGCCTTACATTGATGCGGACCGGCTTGGAGCAATGGGATGGTCGTATGGTGGATATATGATGATGTGGTTTGAAGGGCATACGGATAGGTTTAAGGCTATAGTTGCGATGATGGGGGTTTATGATCTAGTTTCCATGTATGGTGCTACAGAGGAATTGTGGTTTCCTGAATGGGAACTTAATGGTACTCCATGGGAGAGTCCGGAGGTGTATCAAAAATGGAGCCCATCATCATATGTCAAGAATTTTAAAACCCCGTGTCTTGTGATAACAGGCGAGAAAGACTACCGAGTTCCATATACACAGAGTTTGCAGTTTTTTACTGCTCTACAGAAAATGAAAGTTCCTTCTGAACTGATAGTTTTTAAAAACGATGGACACTGGCCTGATTATCTAAGGTCGATGCCTCTGTATTATAATGCTCATCTCTACTGGTTTCATAAATACCTTGGAGGGGAACCTGCTCCTTTTAACATGGAAGACTTGATAAGGAATGAAATTTTCAGGACCGAAAAGTAGTTTGCTGTAAAGCAGGCTATCAGCAGAGGGTTACAAATTTGTTCATAGCAGGATGGATGGTAATGGACCTTACCCTACTTTCCATTCTAGTGTGAACTTTTAATAGAAAATTAATTATAATAAGGATAAATTTTGCTTTTGAAAATGGATGAGAGAACAATGGAAGCCAAGAAGAAGAAAAAGTCGGGTCTGGACAAAAAGACTAAGCTGAAGCAGGAGATAAAATCCTGGATAGTAATTATCCTGATCGCGGTAGGGTTAAAGGCTACTATAATTGAAGCCTACCAGGTTCCTACAGGTTCCATGGAGAATACTATTCTGATTGGAGATTTTCTCCTAGGGGATAAGTTTATATATGGGGCATGTACCCCCAGATGGATTGGAATCCCGTGGACAAGAATAGGTTTTAATATTCCCTGGTTTCGAATTCCACCTTTTAGAAAACCAAAACAGTATGATGTTGTTATTTTTAAGTTTCCCAAGGATCCCTACCTTAATTATGTTAAGCGGTGCATAGCCGGACCGGGACAGACTGTGGAAATAAGAGATAAGGTCATTTATGTAGATGGCAAGAAATTTAAGGATGCCCCGAATACACGTTTTATTTCCAGTTTTGTTTATCCAAAAGGGTGGGAGGAACCGGGCATCTTTCCGCGAGGGGCTGGTAATAAGGATAATTATGGACCTGTGTATGTTCCTGCTAAAGGAGATACCTTGTGGTTTGGGAAAATAAACCCTGATATTATTAAAAATGTGGTTGAGCTTGCCCATCATAGCTTCGATATTAGGAATGGGAAAATGTATATAGATGGAGTGCAGAAGGACTACTATGTTGTTGAACAGGATCACTATTTCATGATAGGAGACAATCGCGATGATAGTTATGATAGCAGATACTGGGGTTTTGTGCCGTTTGAGCTGGTTACGGGAAGAGCTCTACTCGTATATTTTTCATGGAATAAATCTGTACCTTTCTATCAACTTTTGAGGAAATTTAGATGGAAAAGGATTGGTAAACTCATCAAGTAAGCAAAAAACCGGTATCTACATTCACTATCCATTTTGCCTCTCAAAGTGTATTCATTGTGATTTTTATTCGTTACCATTGGGAAGGGATAACAAGTCGATTGAAAAGAAGTATATTTATGCACTTCTGGATGAGATCAGACTTTACAGGTCCATTTTATCAGTAAGGGAACCGAGTACGATTTATTTAGGTGGTGGAAGCCCTAACCTTTTGTCTATTCGCGACTTACATAGTATACTTGATTGTATTTGTGAGGTTACTGGAGTAGCCAGGCCAGTCGAATTTAGCATAGAAATTAACCCTGCTTCCGATATTGGCGATAAACTGGAAGGCTACAAAGCTCTGGGGGTAAATAGAATAAGTATTGGAGTTCAATCCTTTAGCAATGAAATGTTGAAATTTCTTAGAAGGCCACATTCTGTGGAAGATTCTTTAGAAACGTATAAGATGCTCAGGGATTGGGGTTTTGAAAATATAAATATGGATTTGATTTTTGGTTTTCCCATGCAGACCTTGGATGAGTTTAAGAGGGATTTGGAAACGGTAGTAGGTCTGGGTCCAGAGCATATTTCAGTTTATAATTTGATTTATGAAAGAGATACCCCTCTTTACCGAATGAGACAAACTGGTAAAGTTGAAGCTCTTGATGAGGATGTGGAGTGGCAAATGTGGGTTTACATGCATAAATTTCTGGAAGATTCAGGGTATACACACTATGAAGTATCAAATTTTGCCATAGATGGGAAAGAGTCTGTTCACAATTTGAATTACTGGAACAGGAAGGAGTATTTTGGTTTTGGCCCTTCGGCGCATTCGTTTTCCAATGGAATAAGATGGTGGAATGTTAGAGATCTGGGCGCTTATATAGGGAAGGTGGAAGAGAGGGAATTTCCGATGGAAAGAAAGGAGGTGATAGAGAAAAAGGATCAGATAGAGGAAATCTTTATGCTATCCATGAGAGTGAAAGATGGGGTAAGAAAAGAAAGTATCGAAAAAATCGCTGCTTGGGGAAATGAGCTTTTTGTGGAGGTTGTGAGGGGACTTGAAAAATACACCCCAGATTACCTGAGTTTGTCAAAAGACGAGATTGTTGTAAATTATAAAGGATGGTTTATTCTTGACGAGATTTTAGTGAATGTTTTTCATATATTGGACGCTTTCTGGAGGGAAATTTATGATAGTCAAGAAAATTCATGAAGTTGCTAAAGTTTATTTTGATGACAATGGTATAAAAGGAGTGTCGAAACAGAAATTAATTTCGTCGGAGGACGGTGCACCTAATTTTACTATGAGGAAATTTGATGTTAGACCGGGAGGATATACTCCCTACCATACTCATGATTTCGAACATGAGGTCTTTGTGCTGAAAGGAAGAGGCTTGGTAAGGGGAAGAGAAGACATTGAAATTCATGAAGGGATGGCTTTGTTAGTTGAGCCAGGGGAAGAGCATCAGTTTGTAAACACTGGAGATGGAACGCTGGAATTTTTGTGTATAGTGCCAAACTATGGCGAAAAGTAGGGTCAGGCCAGGAAAAAAACAGTGGAGATAAAAGAGGCAAAGTATTATAAAACTTTGAATAATGAAGAGGTTGTATGTACCCTATGTCCGAGAGTTTGCAAATTGAAACCGGGAGAGCTGGGTTTTTGCAGGGTAAGGAAGAATATGGGAGGGAAGTTGTATACCCTTGCTTATGGCCGTCCGGTGGCAGTGCATGTCGATCCTATCGAAAAGAAGCCTCTTTATCACTTTTTTCCAGGGAGCAGAATTTTATCAATCGGTACGTTTGGATGTAACCTCGGTTGTTTGTTCTGTCAGAATTATGATATTGCTCGTGCAGAGTACAGAGCTAACTTTTCAAGATATCTGAAACCCGAAGAGATTATTGAAGCTTCGGTTAACTACAATTCCATAGGAATAGCTTATACATACAATGAGCCCACTGTCTTCGCTGAGTACGTGGAAGATATCTCTTCTCTTGCTCGCGAAAAAGGATTGAAGAATGTCATGGTGACCAACGGTTTTATTTCTAAGAGAGTTTTAAAGGAGGTCTATAGATATATTGATGCAGCGAATGTGGATTTGAAATCTATGTCATCGGAATTTTACAGGAGATACTGTTTGGGTGAATTAAATCCTGTTCTTGACGCAATAATTGAGTTGAAATCAATGGGAGTATGGGTTGAAATAACGAATTTGCTGATCCCGGGATTGAATGATGGTCATAAGGATATAGACAAGCTTGTTAGCTGGATTATTAATAGTATTGGGGATAGAGTTCCTTTGCACTTTTCAGCATTCTACCCATGTTATCAGATGCTTGACAGACCACGTACGTCCAAATCTGTCCTGGATATGGCAAGGGAAATCGCCCTTTCCAAGGGAATGAAGTATGTTTACGAAGGGAATGTGTTTACAACCGAAGAGGGTAATACATACTGTCCCTCCTGCGGAGCACTCTTAGTGGAAAGAAGCTATTTCGATGTGGTAAAGTTAAACGTAAAGGATGGTCGTTGTTTGAAATGTGGAAATGACGTAGATATTATTTGTTGATTAAAAAAACAAGGAGTGTTTTATGCTGACTAGATTAAGTATTGAAGTTGATAGAGATGAACTAGAGGAGTTGAGATATGTACTGGAAAAACTGACAAAGGATGTGGACAATGTTGAAATTAAATTGAATCCTCGAATTCGCAGTATTTCGCGGCTGATTATAAGGGAAATTGACCGCTGGGAGGATTTTAAGAAGGAGAAGTGGTAAAAGAGTTGTATGGTGGGTAACCCTAGAAAATGGCTTTGTATTTTTAACGAGTAATATTTAAATTGCGAAGACTTGTGCTCATCTGATATTATATCGGATGAGTTTCATGTAGAGATAGTTGAAAGAAAGGTAGAAAAGTAGTTGGGGAGTGGATGAATGAAGGAGATCATCAAAACAATCGTTATCGCTCTACTGGTAGTTGTTGCAATATACTTTTCGTTCTTGGTAGGCAAACTTAACGAGAGGATGGATTTTCTGAACAGGCAGGATTCTCTGCATACCGTCAAGAGTGAGGATTTTGAAAGGCAGTTGCATGATCTGGAATTGAAGTTTATAGGTCGGGGAAAGCACATTCAAAGGTTTCAAAGAGCCCTGAAAGAGCTTGATTTGAAGCTGGTGGAAACTGAGGGTAGGTTAATCACAAAGATCGATTCCGTTGGCCTTCTGCTTGACGAATTCAAAATCACCACAGAAAATGAGTTTCAGGCAACAAAAGCAAATCTTGACGCTATTGATGAACGATTGACAAGGTTCCAAAGGCAAATGACGAGTACCACTACGGATCTTCAGACCGCTGCCATTCGCTTGAGGAAGCAGTTAAAAGAGTTGGATGATCGCCTAAAAGCGATAGAGGAGAAGGACAAGAAGAAGAAATAGGGGTTATTAACTCTGGTATTGAAATTGATAAGTGTGAACATCCGGCAAAATATTTAAGTATTTTGTCGGATGTTTGTTATTTATAGATGAGGGGGAGTTATGAAGAGGTTTATTATTTTGTCGATTGCTTTTGGTTTATTGCTCCTTGCCTGCGGGGGTGGCAAAGAGTCTGTGAAGAAGGAAGTACCTATTAAGGAAACAAAGAAGGAAGTTATTTCCAAAGAGAATGTGAAGAAAGAAGCCCCATCTACAACTAAACAAATTAAAAAAGAGGTGGAAAAAACTGCGGTTCAAAAACAGAATATGGCGAAAGCGGTAAAAAAAGAGAAAATAGTAAAGGAGAAACCTCCTGAAGTTCCGGTAGAGAAAAAAACTGCAGTTCCTACCATAAAGCCTGAAAAGAAGGAAAAGGCTAGAACTGTAGAGGCTAAGTCACCCCTTCAGATACAAAAAGTCGAGCCTGTACTTAAAGGGAAAAAAGAGCCCATCTGTGAAATTAAAATTGAGAGGCTGTTAAAACTGCAGAGTGCACTGATCGAGGATATTTATTTTGACCCAGGTGAATATCAAGTACCGAGTTTAACGTTTAATTCTAACTATGTGGCTACTCTAGTTAAGGTTGTCAAAGCAATGAAAGGGGATAAAGACATTAAAGTAAGACTGTATGGTCATTCTGATGCTTCCGGAGATGAAGAAACAAACCTGCTTTTGAGTGAAGAAAGATGTAAAACAGTTGCCAGCTTGATTCTGGAGATGTTTAAGCCTGAGGAGCGCAAGAACGTTGCAAAGAGGATTGAAATAGTACCAGTAGGTACTAAAGAACCACTTATGCCTGGTGCGGGTAAGTCCAAGTCATTCGTAAACAGAAGAGTATCTATTGAATTAACTTATGACAAGGCAAGGAAGGGAAAATGCTTTGCCGATGTGGGGCAAGTTTCTGTGGTAAGAAAAAAGAAAATCCGTGAATTTAAGCCAGATGTTAGAAAAGTCAAATTATCTGGAATAGATGAGCTTTATAAGGCTGGGCTCAAGCTTTTTAAGAAGAAAAGATATCAGGAGGCTATTGCTACGTTTAAAGAACTGATTTCTCTAAATCCTAAACATAGCCTTGCTGACAACGCTCAGTGGTGGATCGGCGAATCGTACTATTTCCAGGGCAAATTCAAAGAAGCACTTGATGCTTATAACAAAGTGTTTAATCTCGGGGATGGAAATAAATCTGCATATGCACAGCTAAGGATAGGCTACTGCCATTTAAAACTGGGTAACCGGGAAAAAGCTATAGAAGAATTTGGAAAAGTGGTGAAAAACTATCCTGCTGCCAGGGAAGAAGTGGCCAAGGCAAAAACCGTTTTAAAAAGTATCAGAGGTTACTGAGCGTAGAAGCTGATTTTGAGTGTTATACAGTGTAAAAGTTTCTTACTTAGGATTCAAATTCTTATTGAGCATTATAGTGCCGAGGGAGGGATTCGAACCCTCATGGGCCGAAGCCCGGCGGATTTTGAGTCCGCTGCGTCTACCAGTTTCACCACCTCGGCAAAAAGCTCTATAAAATTATTTTTTTATTTTATAAAATCAAGAGAAAATTGAGGTTTATCATGGGAGAGAAGTATCCGCAGTATGCCACAATCACAGAGATGTTTGATCAATCAACTAAAAAGTTCAGAGATAAAATCGCTTATAGGTTTAAAGAAAGCGGTCAGATTAGATCTCTGAGTTTCGAACAGGTAAGAAAAACAGTTCTAAAAATCGCTGGAGGGCTTAAAAAGCTAGGAATTGTCAAAAGTGATAGGGTTGGTATTATTGCTCACAATAGTCCGTACTGGGCAATGAGCGATTATGGGATAATCGTTGCCGGAGGAGTAACTGTTACAATATATCCGACGCTTACAGCGAAGCAAGTAAAATGGATAGTAAGACATTCGGAATCGAGATATCTATTTGCTGGCGATAGAGAGCAGATGGAAAAATTGCTTTCTATTCTTGAAGACTTACCTAAGGTTGAAAAAATTATTGTGCTGGATAACAGCAAGGTTGAGCATGAGAAAGTTGTGTCTCTAGATAAACTTCTTAAGGAAGGAGAAGGCTATCTTTCCAGTAATCCTGAAATAATGGAGAGAGCTCTTGAAGAGATTAAAAAAGATGATCTCCTTACTCTTATTTATACTTCAGGAACTACAGGCGAGCCAAAGGGGGTAATGCTAACACATGAGAACCTGACGTCAAATATATATGGTTCTCTCAAAGTACTTGAAGTTGATGAAACGGATGTTTTTCTTTCATTTTTGCCTTTGAGTCATAGCTTCGAAAGGATGGCAGGGCACTATCTTAGTTTTTCGATAGGAGCAGAAGTATTTTATGCTGAATCAGTGGAAAAAGTTGCAGACAATTTGTTGGAGGCTAAGCCTACGGTTATGACCACTGTGCCACGACTCTTTGAAAAAGTTTATGCAAGAGTCATAGAGAATGTTTCTACATTTCCAAAGCTCAAACAGAAGCTTTTCTGGCTTTCTATTAATACAGGACGAAAAATCGTTGAAAAGCAGGCAGAAAGAAAAAAGGCAGGGATCTTTACAACTATTATTTATTCGTTATTAAAGAAGATTGTGCTTTCAAAGCTACATGAAAGAGTTGGCGGGAGACTGAGGTTCGCTGTCTCTGGTGGTGCTCCTATGCCGAGGGAGATTGGTGAATTTTTCAATGCCGCTGGCATTACGATTCTTGAAGGATATGGTCTTACGGAAACTTCTCCCGTGGTGTCTGTTAATCCACTTCAACAAAACAGGATAGGGACAGTAGGCCCTCCTCTTCCCAATGTAAAGGTTCGAATAGCAGATGATGGAGAAATTCTGGTCAGGGGACCAAACATTATGAAGGGTTACTTTAAAAATGAGGAGGCTACTCGGGATGTATTTACTTCTGATGGTTGGTTGTGTACGGGAGATATTGGTATTCTAGATGAATTTGGCTATATCGTGATAACAGATAGAAAAAAAAATATAATAGTAACTTCCGGAGGTAAGAATGTTGCGCCTCAACCCATGGAAAACGTACTGGTAGCTTCAAAGTGGATAGAGCAGGTTCTTGTTGTTGGGGATAAGAGAAAATTCATTTCTGCTCTTATCGTACCCGCTTTTGAAAATCTTGAAAAATGGGCAAGCGAAAAAGGTTTATCGTGGAAGACTCGAGAAGAGTTAGTAAATTTAAGGGAAACTAATGAGTTATATGAAAGGGTGATAGAGGAATCCATGGAGGGATTTTCTCAATTTGAAAAGGTGAAAAAATTTAGATTGATGTCAAGGGAATTTACAATTGAGGAAGGGGAACTTACTCCTTCTCT
>Ga0136651_10002279_pt1 | contig 10526 bp, 8 predicted proteins | sample Mar14236cmmetaG_FD_94867 | JGI IMG/M metagenome (GOLD analysis project Ga0136651, IMG submission 94867) | Marine hydrothermal vent microbial communities from Guaymas Basin, Gulf of California to study Microbial Dark Matter (Phase II) - Marker... ...
GGATTATGGCTTAAGTCCCGGACGTTATGTCGGCTTACCGGAAGAAGAAGATGATCTTGCGTTCTCTGAAAGATTTCCGGAATTGCAAAAAGAATTTGAGAATCAGCTTAAAGAAGAAACAAAACTCAACAAGCGGATTTTGGATAATTTAAGCAAAATTGATTATGAAAAATAACACACAAAACAACAATCAGATTATTATTTATGAGGGTGACAAAGGTCAACCAAAGATTGAGGTGCGCCTTGAAAACGAGACAGTCTGGCTCACTATTGACCAAATGGCGAAACTATTTAATAAAGGCCGTTCTACGATTAATGAGCATATTATTAATATTTACAAAGAAAAAGAGTTACTGCCTGAAACATCTATGAGAAAAATCGGAAATTCCGATTTTTCTACCAAGCCGACAAATTTTTACAATTTGGATGTCATTATTTCTGTTGGCTATCGTGTAAAATCGTTGGAGGGCACAAAATTTCGCCAATGGGCAACCGCCCGAATTCGTGAATATCTTGTTCAAGGTTTTACTATGAACGATGAGTTTTTGAAAAATAATGGCGGCGGGGTGTATTGGAGAAAACTTTTGGCTCGTATTCGTGATATTAGGTCCAGTGAAAAAGTGTTGTATCGGCAGGTTCTTGACCTCTATGCCACGAGTGTTGATTATGATCCAAAATCTCTACATTCAATCAATTTTTTTAAAATCGTGCAAAATAAATTACATTATGCAGCGCACAAACAAACGGCGGCGGAAGTTATTTATAACCGCGCCGACAGCAAAAAGGAATTTATGGGCTTGACGGTTTTTGCCGGTGATTTGCCAGTCCTAGAGGAAGTTCGCATAGCAAAAAATTATTTAAGTATTGAGGAACTGGAAAAATTAAATCGCCTTGTCTCAGCTTATTTTGAATTGGCGGAGTTGCGCGCTATGAATCGGCAAACAATGAATATGGCAGATCATATCAAGGCTCTTGATAAATTATTGGGAGATTATGGCGAAGGAGTTTTGTCCGATTCGGGAAAAATAAGCCACGAAAAAGCGATAAAAAAAGCCGAAGCGGAGTATAGAGAATATCAGAAAGAAACATTGAGCAAAGCGGAAAAAGATTATTTAGAGAGTATTAAAGCGTTGGAAAAAGTGGCAAAAAAGAAAGCTCATAAGACCAGGAAAAAATAAATATGGCAAAGTAACAATTAAATTATACAAGAAACTTAAATATTCATTAGATATAAAAAGGCGCGGAGCAAATGCGTTGGCAGGATGCAAACTAAATGGTAAGATAATTTATATCTATAAGCATAAAGTAAGCTATTATGGATTCAGATTTAACATTCATTACTAACGAAAAATAAAAAATCACTAAAACATTGGGCGTTGGCGTTGATGATTTAATGAAATAATATGCCAAGAAAAAAGAAACAGGAACAACCAAAAAAAGACTCGCTTACCAAAGCAGACATAAAACGCGTTTGCGATATTCTGCGCCGCGATGATGGTGTTGGTGCAAAGGACTATATTGAGCAGTTTTCGTGGCTCCTCTTTTTGAGAGTTTTTGAAGGCGTGGAAAGTCAGCTCAAGGACATTGAAGAAGCCGAAGGTAGGAAATACAAACCGGTTATTGATACCGAGTTTCAGTGGTCATCATGGGCGAAAAAAGATTGGAAAGACAAGAGCGAACTTATACACTTCGTCAATAAAAAACTATTTCCATACCTTAAAGCGCTTAAAGGAACGAAAGAGAAAGACAAAATTGCGGAACTTTTCCGCGAGCTTCACAATAAAATTTACTCGCCCTACAACCTACTGGAGGTCATTGAAATTTTGGACAAGGTTGAAAAGCATCATTTTCAAGATACACATCTTCTGTCACAGGTGTATGAAGAGATCCTGCAAGCTATGGGAAGCGAGGGCGGCTGGTCCGGTGAAGTTTATACGCCACGCCCTGTCATCCGTTTAATGATAAAAATTGTAAACCCGAAGCTCGGCGATACTATCTTTGACCCATTTGTCGGCTCGGCAGGATTTTTGGTTGAGAGCTTTAACTATCTTTACGAAAACTCCGCCAAAGATGTCCGGGTGTGGAAAACGCTTCAAACCAAGACCTTGTTCGGTAAAGAGAAAAAACCGTTGCCGTTTCTGATTGGCAATATGAACATGATTTTGCACCATATTCTCGTTCCTAACCTCATAAGAACCAATACGCTGGACGAGGATGTTCATAATGTCCCCGAAAGCGAGAAGCATTCTATTATTCTCACCAATCCGCCTTTTGGCGGCGATGAAGAAAAGCGCATTGGAAGAAATTATCCTATAAAAACCGCATCCACTGAAGCAATGGCATTGCAATACATCATTCGCCACCTTAAAAACGGCGGGAGGTGCGGTGTTGTCTTGCCGGAAGGAAACATTATGTTTGGTGGCGGAGCGATGGCGCGCATACGCCAAGAGCTTTTGGAAAAGTGCAATGTGCATAGCATAATCTCACTTCCACAGGGCGTATTTACGGAAATGGGAGCTGGCGTAAAAACAAACCTTATATTTTTTGATAAAACCGGCTCTACAAAAGAAATTTGGTATGGCGAAGTGAAAGGCAAGTTTACAAAAAAGAAAACTATTAAAGATGAACATCTTGAGGATGTTTTTGAAAAGTGGAAAAAGAGAGAGATCTCTGAAAGTTCGTGGGTTGTTCCAATTGAGAAAATCAAGGAGCGCGGCTATGACATTTCTCCTAAAAATCCAAATGGTGGCGATAGTGACACTTTGCTTACGCCAAATGAGATATTGAAGGAGATTGAACAAAATCAACGTGAGATAGATAAAATTGCTTCGTCACTCAAGGATATTTTAAAGAAATAACTATGAGGTACAAAACACGACAATATGAGATGGTTGAGCTGGGAGAAGTATTGAAATACGAACAACCAACAAAATACATAGTAAAATCGGCTCACTACGATGATAAAAATGCCGTACCAGTTTTAACTGCTGGTAAGTCGTTTATTTTGGGATACACGAATGAGAAGCACGGCATTTTTCCAAGAGAAAAATTACCGATCATTATTTTTGATGATTTTACTACAGCAATAAAGTTTGTTGATTTTCCTTTTAAGGTGAAATCATCGGCTATGAAGATTTTACATGCAGATAGACAAAGGGCTGATGTGAGATTTTTGTTTTATGCTATGCAACAGATTGTTTTTCCTGTCCGCAGGCATAAAAGACATTGGATTTCTGAATATTCAAAAATTAAAATCCAGCTCCCGCCGTTTGCCGAGCAAAAGCGCATTGTGAAGAAGCTGGACGCGGCGTTTACACTGTTGGAACAACTCGTCAATTTGTTTGCCAGACAGAAAACATCGTTCGCGAATTTACGAGCCTCGGTATTAAACGAGGCGTTTGCTCTTAAACCTCAAGTGTCCCCCGCGCTAGTGCCGGCTCAAGTTGTCGTTGCGCCGAAGATATTTGATATTCAGCAGGCAGTTGCCTTGATTTTGAAGCGATTTGAGCGCGGCGAGATGGTTGTCGCCAAACTGCTATATCTCGCGCAGAAAATATACCAAGTGCCGCTCGGTATTCAATTTAGCGCTCAAAACTTTGGTCCGTATGACAGAGTAGTAAAAAAAGCCGTTACCGCTGGACTTTCTCCGAGAAATAAATTTTTTACTAAAAAGGGCTTTGGCAATACGCAAGTGCTTTCGCTAGGCTCTAACGCAAACAAAATACTGAAATATGCTAATTCCGCGCTGGCGAGAAAGATGAATGGTTATCTTGACGCGACAATGCCATATTTTTCTAAAAGCGACAGTAACTCAATAGAGCGTCTGGCCACAATCTGCAAAATAATTGAGGATGAGAAAACAACCGATGATAAGATTATTAAAGCGAAGCTCCAAGAATGGAAGCCAAATAAGTTTCAAGATCCCGAAGTGTCCCGAACCATTGCTTTTATTAAAAAGCATAAATGGGACGCAAAATTAATAACATAAATTATGCCTTATTCAGAAGACGACACACGGGTTAAATTGATTGACCCACAAATACGCAATTGCGGGTGGAAAGAGGAGTATCTCACCCGCCAATTTCCCATTGCCGATGACCGCTTTTTTGTTGAGGGTGAGGAATTTAAACGATTGAAAACCGCAAAGTTCGCGGATTATGTTCTCACATTCAAAAATGTTTCTGTTGCAGTTCTTGAGGCAAAAGCGGAAGACGAGGACCCAATGAAGCATTTGAGCCAAGTTCAGGATTACGCCAAACGGCTTGATGTGCCGTTCGCGTATATTTCAAACGGCAAAACGACTATATTGCATGACCGCCGCACAAAAAAGACGGAAGAAGTATCAAGTTTTTTGTCACCCGAAGAAATGTATCAGGCATATCTGGAGTGGAAAGGTCTTGAAGATAAAAATTTAGATGCACTTACTTACCCGATTTACATCAGGGGGTCAATGCGTCCTCGGGCATATCAAGAAGCTGCAATTAAGCGCACTGTTGAGGCATTTACCAACGGCAAACAGGTTGCGCTTCTTACGATGGCAACCGGCACGGGCAAGACATATACCGCTTTTCAGATTGTTTGGAAGCTCGTCAAATCAGGAACAATGCATCGCGTTCTTTTTCTCTGCGATAGAATTATTCTCCGCGATGATGCATATAGCAGGGACTTTGAACCGTTTGGCGAGGCACGGTGCAAAATTGAAGGTGGCAATTTCAATAAAAACCGAGATATTTATTTTTCGACCTATCAAACGCTATATGCCAACGATCTCTACAAGCAAATACCTCCGGACTTTTTTGACCTCATAATCATTGACGAGTGTCATCGTTCTCGCTTCAAAGATTGGGGTGTTATTCTTGACTATTTCCAAAACGCAAAACATCTCGGGATGACCGCAACGCCGAAGCGTAAGGACAACATTAATGTGTATGAATATTTCGGCGAGCCGGTTTTTGAATATTCGCTCGGTCAAGCAATTGAAGATGGCTATCTCGTGCCTTATAAAATTTACAAAATCACGACTAACTTATATCGCGAGGGCCTAGATGTTTCTGCGGCCGAAGAGGTTATCTATGATGATGAAATTGAGCCGGAGAAGATTAAAGATTTTTACGAACCATCAGAATACGAACGAGCTATAACAATACCGGAGCAAATAGACCTGCTTTCTCAAAAAGTCATTGAGGTTTTGGACAAAACGGATCCTTACGGAAAAACAATTGTTTTTTGCGTTGATATGGCTCACGCGCAGGCAGTAAAGGATAAACTCAACGAACTCAAGAACAATGAAGAATACGCAGCGCGTGTGGTCGCCGAAGATAAGGACGATCTGACAAGTTTCCGTGATAAGGAACGAGCGATGCCCGTTATTGCCACCACCGTGGATTTACTATCAACAGGCGTTGATATTCCTCACGTCAGAAATATCATTTTCATGCGACCGATTGCCTCGCGGGTGCTTTTCAAACAAATCATCGGCCGCGGCTCTCGTCTTTTTGAGGGGAAGGGTTTTTTTAGAATAATTGATTTTACGAATGCTACACGATTGATTGATGAATGGGATATTGCTCCAAAACCACCGGAGCCGCCCGTGCCGCCGGAGGAACCAATCCCGCCGTACGATAAGCTCGTTAGGGGTATAGTCGTAGATAATAAACACGAGAAACCGGTTGCGGGAGCCGTAGTAAGAGTAAAACTCGGACGTTGGGAAAAACTCGGCAAAACAGATAAGGATGGCATGTTTAAGTTGTTCGGCTTACCCTCAAACGAGGGGGTGAGTTTGCACATTGAACACGCAGATTACAAAAAGTTAAGCAAGAAAATCAAACCCCACATTTCGGAAGAAGAAACGCCGTATGAGTTTCGACTGAAAGCGTGGAAATCCGCTCCGAAGAAAATAATTGTCAAAGGTATTGAAGTAACGGTAGATGAAGAGATTGAAGTTGAATTTGACGGTATCAAACTCTCATACGCTGAATATCGTAAATACTCAAAAGATAAGATTGGGCAGACAATTCATTCTTCTGACGATTTACGAACTATTTGGATTGACCCACAGAAGCGCGAGCAGTTTATTTTGGATCTTGAATCCAAGCGCGTAAACATTTCGCTCATTAGAGCCATTGAAAACCTTGAGGACATAGATACTTTTGATATTATCGCTCATATTGCTTTCAATGCACCTCTTTTGACGCGCGAGGACCGAGTGGCGCACTTTATGAGGCAAAATGCCAAGAGCATTGATATGTATGGCAAGGAAATTGGTGAAGCAATTCGCGATATTATGGAAAAATATAAAAACGCTGGTGAGGAGAACCTTTCTACGGATGTATTTCGCTTGCCAAATATGAGCACAAAGCAAGAGGCAATAAAATCCAAATATCCCAATGGGCTTTACGGCTTTATGCATTATCTTAGAAAGAATGTTTATTCATTTAAAAAGTGAACTGTAATTACCGCTTTCAATCGTCGACCTATTAAACTTATGGAGTGGAGAATTGACGAGGTTTTAGGCGTAATTTAATTTATGGACGGTCTAAAGAAATTCAAACAATACTTCAATAGAGATTTCTGGCGAGCTTTTCAAGACAAGCAATCCTTTTTTGATATACCAAAAAATAAAAAAGATAAAGACGCTTTTATTGAAAATTTGTATATGGAAATACAAAAACGGAAATATTATCCTTCCGTTCCGCGGTGCTATATTGACCGCGACAAGGGAAATGGAGTTGCAAGAATTGTGCCGGTTTTTACGCTTAAAGATTACTGTGTTTATTATTACTGTATCAAAAAAATTGAGGATAAAATTGCCTACAACAGAGTAGAAAACACTTTTGGCGGGTGGACTTTGGGAGGACTAATGCGAAAAAGTGAAGATGATGAAATGGAAAAAAGAAGAAAGCATTTTAACCGGCAGGAAGATTTTATAGCTGAATTGCACGGAATATCGGTCAGTGAGTATTCTTTTAATCCTGCGGCGTGGGCTAGAGCTTACGGCGACCTAAATTCTAAATTGTACGCAACAGCAAAAGCAAAAAATTACAAATATGTTGCTGAGCTTGATATTGCAAGCTTGATATTGCAAATTATTACGATTCAATTCGTTTAGATATTCTCGAAATGAGAATCCGCGAATTGGTAAACGAAGAACATGCAGACATAGTTAGCTTACTTTTTCATTTTTTGAACTATTGGAATAGAAATACAAATTTATACAATAAGCAAACTGTTGGTATCCCGCAAGACGCCATGGGCGACTGTTCCCGAATTTTGGCTAATTTTTATCTACAACCATACGATAAAATTGTTTTTGATCTGTGCAAACAAAATAAATGTAAATATCTACGGTACGCAGATGATCAATTCCTGTTTTCAGAGGACAAAAACAAACTCCATATCTTAATTTTCAAGGTGTCTAAAACGCTTAATTCACTAGGATTGTCCGTGAATCAGAAAAAGGTGAAAGTTAGCACAACAGAGGATTTGATAAATTATAGATCGTTCAGGATATTTGATTTGCTCAAAAATGATGAAGACAAAAAAGACAAAGATAAGGTGGAGCAATTTGTAAATCATTATCTTGAATTGCTTGATAATTCGGGGTTATCCAATATCAAGGATAACGGAACGCCTTTACTGAATAGGGTTTTATTTTGCCCCGCAATTCGTAGTATAGATATTTCTAAAAAAACAAAATTAATGAGTTGCTACTTAGATGATGAGTATTTGAAAAATGCGAGAGCAATTCATCTTGAGAAAATATACAAATTGCTCAACAAAAGCGACAAACAAGAATTTATTAAAAAGCTCAATTCTCTTTCGAGAAAATTGATTCATAACGCATTTCACTACGAACTGCTGAATTTTTACAGAAGGAATAAAATTGATACCAAGAGCGTAGAAAAGAGAATTGAGAAATTGAACAAAATCTAACCCCACCCGTCACCCTTTGATTTTGTAGCCCCGTTTTAATAGGAAACAAACTCACTGCGGAGCAGGTTCGGGAAGTTATGGACGAATACGCTTGTCCCGTCGAATGACGGGAGCGTTGATGAAGACGACGCCGTTGAGTTAGTGGAGGAAGGATTATAATTTTATGCTTAGACTTTCACCAACAACCGGATTAAGTTTATTCAAAAAATGTCCTCGTTGTTTCTGACTTCATTTTAATAAAAACATCCATAGACCAAGAGGCATTTTCCCCTCGCTTCCGGGCGGGATGGATTTGGTTATCAAAAATTATTTTGGCAAATGCCGCAGTATGGGGCAAGCCCCAGTAGTAGAAACTTTGCTTCCCTGCGGGGTAAACAAAAAAGAAAGAAAATTGGATAAATTTTTATATTTATCATAGAGATAGAAAGTAAAAATCAAAGCACAAGCAAACAACAAAAACATCTCAAAAATGCCTTATTTTACAGACAAAACAAATGACAAGAAAACAGCGTTAAGTGGACTTGACACTGAATAGGCAAATAGTGTAAAGCTCGCTGCCTTTTATGATCGCCCTTAACAATGAGGCGTTAATTTACGATCAGATCAACAAATCATTAGAACGCGTCGTGAATAAAGATATTCCGCAAATGCGGGCGATGACACAAGATATTATTGGCAAAATTCCGGCAATTTTATACGCAATTGCGGATATGGATCAGCTAAATTTTACAATGCTTGCGGAGAAATTCGGCATCTCGCGGCCAAAAGTGGCGGAGATATTTTCAGCGCTTGAGCAAGCAGAGGTTTTGCATAGAGTTTATCCCGCGGGTTCGCATTTCAAACAGGTAACTCAAAAGTCATCTAAGTATCTTTTCTTTTCGCCGGCGTTTCGCGCGATGTATTACAAGACAATCGGAAATACTATAACGGAACAAAACGCGCGCGGGAAACTGCTGGAGGATTTGATTGGAATGTATTTTTATCGCTTATTTGATAAAAAACCGGGATTTTCCCTTGCTTATGACAGCGCGAAAGGCGGAGCGGATTTTATTATTGGAATCGGAGAAAAGAGAATTGTGATTGAAGTTGGCATAAATAAAACAGAATATAAACAAGTTGCGAAAACAGCGAAAAAAATAAATCCCGCGTATAGCATTATTATATCCGAGAAGGTTGGCGAATTGGAATATAATAAAGAAGAAAATGCCGTAAAAATTCCGTTAAAATATTTTTTGCTAACATAAAAAATGAAGGAAAATAGTATCAATAAAAAATTTAGCAAAGGTGAAATAGTAATTTATCAAACCTCTAAAAAAGAGGTGGAGTTAAGAGTGCGGTTGGAGGGTGAAACAGTATGGCTTACACAAGCGCATATTGCCCAATTATATGGAAAAGAGCGTTCAGTTATTACTAAACATATCAATAAAGTTTTCAAAGACCGCGAAGTTGATAAAAAAAGCAATGTGCAAAAATTGCACATTGCAAATTCAGACAAGCCAGTGGCTTTCTACAGTCTGGATATTATTTTGGCAGTAGGATACCGAGTCAATTCTGCTAATGCGATAAAGTTTAGAAGGTGGGCTACAGAAGTGCTTAAAAGATATTTATTGAAAGGTTATGCCATCAATCAAAAGCGGCTTTTGGAAACGCGGGAGAAATTTAAGGAATTGCAAGCGGCGATTGCTTTTTTGCGGGAAAAATCAAAAAAAGAATTGTTATCCGGACAAGCGGGAGAGATTTTGAATTTGCTTTCAAGTTATGCCAAAACCCTTACATTACTTGAAGAATACGACAAAGGAAAATTAAAGAAACCAAAAGGGGGAAAAGCAAAATTTGTTTTGAAACATAAAGAGTGTCAACGGATTATCAGGGAAATTAAAAAAGAATTGATTGCCAAAAAAGAAGCCAGCGGACTATTTGGGCAAGAAGCGGGCAGAGGTTTTGAGGGGATTATAAAAGGGTTGTATCAAGCTTTTGGCGGCAAAGAACTATATAGAACTATTGAAGAAAAAGCCGCTCATCTGCTTTATTTTACTATCAAGGACCACCATTTTACTGACGGCAATAAACGCATTGCTTCATTTTTGTTTGTCTATTTTTTAGATAAAAACGATTATCTTTACAGGGCAAGCGGCGAAAAGAAAATCAATGATAACGCGCTCACCGCGCTGTCGCTCTTAATTGCCGTAAGCGATCCTAAAGAAAAAGATGTTTTGATTAAAATTATTACCAATTTATTGAACGGATAATATGCTCTACGAAATTTTCAATTCAATAAACCCTGTTAGAAAAACACATTTTTCTAACAGGGTAAAAGGATCTTTGTAAAGCCCAACAAAACAACCCCCGAAGGAGAAATAAAGTTTCCCTACGGGAAGGGCAGCGATTCGTTTATCACCAACAACCGGTTTAAGTTTATTCAAAAAATGTCCTCGTTGTTTTTGGCTTCATTTTAATAAAAACATCCATAGACCAAGGGGTATTTTTCCCTCACTTCCGGGTAGGATGAATTTGGTCATCAAAAATTATTTTGACAAATACCGCAGTAAATTACCGCATTCTCTCAATTTTGTTTTAGTTGTACCAATCTCTCA
>Ga0136651_10002280_pt1 | contig 10526 bp, 8 predicted proteins | sample Mar14236cmmetaG_FD_94867 | JGI IMG/M metagenome (GOLD analysis project Ga0136651, IMG submission 94867) | Marine hydrothermal vent microbial communities from Guaymas Basin, Gulf of California to study Microbial Dark Matter (Phase II) - Marker... ...
CTATCTAATATGACCTTACTCCACCGTTTTTTAACCGGCATAACGCTATCGCTGCTGTTGTTCATACCGGCTATGTTTTCCTGCTCATCAAGGGATAAAAAAGAGTTTTCAGAAATCCAATGGGCCCGGCAGGTGGAAGAAACCAGCGTAGCGGATCTGTATGCTCCCCATTATCAAACCGGGAAGTTTTTTGTTCCATGGATAAAGATGTCGGATAAAAGTTTTCTGGATGTATTGGGCTGGAAACTGTTTTCAAAAACAAATTATACAAATCAGGAAAAAGAATTTCTGCCCCGGGTGATTCCGGATACACCCAAAAGGCCTCAAAGACTTTGTTCTGGAGATGAATAAGAACACTGTCCATGAGATGGACTGGTGGGAAGAGATTGATCTCAAAAAGGGTTCAAAATTGATCTGTCTACCTGCCCAGCACTGGTCCTTGAGGATCAGCCAGGGAAGAAACCAGTCTCTATGGGCTTCCTATCTTCTTATAAACACCATCTGTAACGCTTTATTTTGGCGGGGATTCAGGATATTTTAAAGGGTTCAGGGAAATTGGCAGAAAATATCCTGGCATTGACTATGCATTTATGGCCACCACCGCATACCATCCCAGATGGTTCATGCATTTTCAGCATATGAATATTGAAGAAGCTATCAAGGGTTTTGAGGAGTTAGGTGCCCGCACTTTTATCCCCACCCAGTGGGGCACGTTTCATCTGGGCAGCGAACCTGCCAGATACCCGGGCCTGGATTTAACCCGCCAGATAGAAAAAACCATCTTGATCCGTCCCGGTTTGCTATAATGGGTATCGGTGAAATCCTACCCATCACTTTCTTGCAAACAGATGTCAAATGATATAGTTTACGGAAGATAGGGTCCGGCAGGCTGTGGAAAATGCCATCGCATGAATGGAGATAAATACTTTGCTTTATTTTTTAAAGAATCTTATACGTGGGGGTCTGAGACGCAAAGGAATCACCCTTGTTTTCGCCTACCTGGTTCTTTTATTGATATCAAGCTTACTGATTAAACTTGTCGAACCGTCTGATTCCGCCTTAACCCGTTTTGACCAGGCACTATGGTGGAGTATTGTGACCAGCACAACTGTCGGGTATGGAGATCTGTTCCCTGTCTCCAATCAGGGTAAGGTTGTGGCGGTTCTTTTGCCAATGTTTATGGGTATCGGCCTTGGTGCCGCATTTATTACCCATGTCGCTTCATCATTGATTGAAAGGAAAGATAAAAAAATGCACGGAGAAAAAGAATACAAAGGAAATGGTCATATATTGCTGGTGGGATCAACCGATGAAACAGAACAACTGGTTGAAGAAATTCAGAAAGATGAGACATATGCTGACCAGGATGTTGTCCTTGCGGCTGATATATCAAGGCATCCTTTTCCAGATCTGGATAATGTTTTTTTTGTCAAAGGCCCGACCGATACCCGTCACACTCTCAACAAAGCCAATATAAAAGAAGCAGCAAGGATCATCATTCACACAGTGAATGATTAAGGGAGTCTGTTTGCCCTTATTAATGCCCTTAAATTGAAAAGCAGGAGCTGTGAAATTACGGTTCGCTGTATTTCAACCCAGTCTCTGGACACATTTTCCAGTGTTCAGGGCGATTTTCAAATCATCATGCAGATGACAGCTGAAATGATGGTACAGGCCATGCAGGATATGGTACATATCCCGTTACAGATCCTGTTGCGAAATGATGCTTATGAAGAAATATATTATGTGGTTGTCCCGAAAGCCGTCCAGGATCTCACCTGGTGGTCTCTGCATGATTATTTCAAGGAAAAATATAATCACCTGACCTTTGCCATGCAAACCGCTGACAAAAAGGTGATCGTCAATCCACCAAAAGAAGAGGTGGTTTCAAAAGGAGACGGGATCTGGCTCATAGCCCAAAAAAGACCGGTTAATATCACCTGGCCATCCTCCTCCTTGGTTTAATCAGTTAGATTCTTAACGGTTAATCTCAGATTTTTTTCCGGGTCTATGGAATTTGCCATGGCTTTAGCTGTTTTTTGAATCGTATCATTATCTAAACAATATGTTAATGCTGATACCAGTTTTCCAATAGTAAGTTTTGATCTCCAGATTGGTTTTGCACCCAAATGGGATAAATATACCTTCCGACCATGATAGAACTGATCAAGTATGTGGGGAACAATAATCTGGGGTACCCCGCATATTGCACAGGTGGCTGTGGTTCCGGCTCCTCCGTGGTGAATTACAATGGACATTTTTGAAAATAGTTTCAGGTGTGGATACTTTTGAATAAGAAAAACATCCCCAGTATTACTGAATTCGGAAAATCCTTCCCAAAATTTTGCGATTATAATTCGTTTTTTGACCATTCGGGCAGCCTCAACCAGCAATGGAACAATTCTTTTTTGATCTGTTTTTGGCATACTTCCAAATCCGGCAAAGATGGGGGCAGATCCCGCAGCGATAAAATTATCAAGCTCGGGCAGGCTTTTTGGGGGCAAATCCAGATGCATATACCCGGTTTGAACACACTTGTTTTTATTATCACAAGGAATTTTTGCTATTTGTTTATCAGCAGCAACAATTGTGTTTTTTCCTAAAATATGCTCCCATACATCTTTAATAGGGTTAAGATCTATTTTTTTTCTGCCTTTATTTACCAGCAGGGTCAAGTTGAATTTATCCCCTATTTTTGCCATATCCCATGACAGTTTGTTACACCATTCGGGAAGCTGTTGAAATTGAACTACAGGGAAAGGGTGCTCCCTGGAAGGTAATAGTTGAGGCGTAAATGCGATATATCGGTATGGAATAGATTTAGCTTCTGCTATAGAGGAAAGGGCAAATACTAAGGATGATCCAATTATCAGGTCTTCATTCTTGATAAGTTCAGGCAGTATTTCAAACTGGGATATAATTTCCTGGCGGACAAAAGATATGAATTTAATGCCTGCTTTGAACGAGACAGCATCTTTCATATTATCTACAAATGCAGTAACATCTTTGCCAAGCATGGTATATGGGCACCCTAATTCTTTTGCCCAGGATTCTTTTTCGGGAGGTCCTGCCAACATAACATCGTGTCCTGAAGCTTGTAACGCCAATGAAAGAGCAAGCATTGGCTGGACATCACCCCTTGAACCACAGGTAGCAAGAAAAATACGCATTTTATATTTCCATATCTATTTGTGAACCCCATGTCCGATAAAAAGGTTGATCATGTCTTTAGCATGGTGACCTGATTGTCTTTTGAACTCGTGGTTTGACAATAAAGCAGAAATTTTATAAAAACAATAAAGCTTTTGTCTGAAGACAAAAAAGAAAAGAGGAAAAAGGATCTGTTCAATAGAAAAAGAAATGATTGAAAAAACCATAGAGTTCCATCGGCATAACTGCCCGGGGCTGACCATTGGTATTCGGGCAGCAGAACTTGCAATGGAAAAATTGAATATCCACAATGCAAAATCTCCGGTATGCGTGGCTGAAACAGACATGTGCGGTGTGGATGCCATCCAGTTTTTGACCGGATGTTCCTTTGGTAAAGGCAACCTGATCCACAAAGATTACGGCAAGTCTGCCTTTACCTTTTATGACAGGGATGCACAAAAGGGTTTTAGAGCAGTATTCAAAGATAATTTTGCAAGGGATGAAGAAGACCGGGATATGCGAATCAAACGGCTTTTGCAGGCAGATTTAAAAGATCTTTTTGTAACTGAGGATGTGGACGAACCGCCTGTAAGACCTGCCCGGATACTGAAAAGTATCCAATGCGATGGGTGTAGCGAGATGACAATGGAATCCCGCATCCGGTTATTTGACGGCAAAAAACTGTGTCTGCCCTGTTTTCAGAACGTGGAACAGAAAATTTAAATTGAAAAAATTTATGAGATACTTATTGAGAATTATACAAACTCAGAAAGAAAAATATGGGCGGAACAAACTCTGATATCATCTTTTGAAACAAGATCAATATCATTTTCAAGAACCACCTGGACTGCTTTGACATCAGGAAAACGGGTTTTTAAATAATACAAAGGCCTGTTTATCTTTTGTCCGCTTTTTTTGCACTCAATAAAATAGATGGGTTTTGAGTCCTCAGTTATTACAAAATCCACTTCCCTTTTATCAATATCCCTGAAATAACGCAGTTCAATTTCGCGGCCTTGTGTATCCTGCATAAAAAAGCACCATTTTAAAAGGTGGCAGGCCATCAGGTTTTCAAACCGCTTCCCCATCTCTTTGATAAGCGTCCAGTCAAAATGATAATGTTTTGCCTCTTTTTTTACCGCTCTGATTTTTGGTGCACCAAAAGGATAAATTCTAAATATCATATAGAGATTTTCAAGCATAGTGATCCATCGTGTAACCGACTGGTGAGACACCTGCAAATCCAGTCTGAGTGCATTGATTGACAGGGGGCTTCCCACCAGATCAGGCAATCGAAATACCAAGTGTTCAATCAGCCCCAAATCTTTAACATTTTCAAGATCAGCCAGATCTTCGCGTACAAGCCTTGAACGATACTCCCTGCTCCACCGTTTTGTCTGCCTTTGGGACTGCAAAAAAAACGGTTCGGGAAAACCACCGTAAATTAGAAGATTTTCTATTGTTTCCCTGTTATGAACATCAAGCTCGGCAAAGGTTAAAGGTAAAAGCCTGTGAAAATGATATCGGCCCTGTAGAGAATCTCCCCCACGGCGATAATAATCAAGCCGCGCACTCCCTGTTACAAGAATTTGTATTTCATCCCCACGTTTATCATAAAGGCCCTTTACAATCTGCCGCCACCTGGAAAACTTATGAATTTCATCCAGCACCAGATAACCTGAACCTGCCGGGAACATTACAGTCATTATTTTTTCCCGGTCCTCTAATGCGTCCCAGTTTATATATCTTTTTTCAGGATCAAACCCCGCCTGTTTACAAAGATACTTTGCCAGGGTAGTTTTTCCTGCCTGGCGGGGTCCGCCGATAAAGACCATTTTTTGCTTCAGATCTTCTGTAATTGTTTTTTCTATATATCGATTTAAATACCCTGTCATTTTAACTCCAATCGGAAATTATTCGCTATTTTTTTCTGATGCAGTTAAATATACTCGCATAAAAATAAATTGTCAATCTGATACCTTAAGTTTATGAATTCAAAAACCACAGGGGTTCCCTGTAACCTCGCAAAGCAAAGCATTCAGTCTTTCGGTCATGATTTTTTTAAAAATAGGGATTTTTACCTATTGTATTCTCCTTTTACACTCTGTAAACTTATTTGAATAATTTAAGGTGATCAGGAAGAACAATGGAAAAAAGACTGCTCATAGTTGATGACGAACCCCGCATCACAGACTCTTTTAAAGTTATTTTTGAAAGCCGTGGGTACAGGGTCCAAACGGCTTCCAATGGATATGATGCCATTGAAGTTTTTAAACAGCATCCTTTTAAAGTTGTGTTATCCGATATCCGGATGGATGAAATGGACGGTATTGCCCTGATGCACGCCTTAAAACAGATTGACACTTTTGTTCAGGTTATCTTTCTTACCGGATATGCCACCATAGAAAATGCAGCCAATGCGTTAAAACAGAACAATGCTTTTGAATACCTTGAAAAGCCGGTCAACAATATGAATGATCTGTGCGAAACGATTGATCAGGCCAAAGACAGATATGATCATGAGAAATATCAGGTCATTCAAAAAGAAAAAAATGAAAAAGGATTTGCCATTTTCAAGGATATATTTGATTCAATGGATGCAGCCGTCTACGTAGCGGATATGCAGACCCATGAGTTACTTTATGCGAATAAAAAACTTGCGAAAGCATTAGGCTATGATGATCCACTAACCTTTGAAGGACGCAAATGCTGGCAGGTTATCCAGAAAAATCAGACAGGCCCATGTTCCTTTTGTACGAACAAAAGACTTCTTCATCCTGATGGGACACCGGGTGCCTCTTATGAATGGGACTTTTGCAACACACTCAATCATCGATGGTACACCTTTGTTGATAAGGCGATTGAATGGTATGATAAAAGGGTCGTCCGACTTGAAACCGCTTTTGATATTACTGAGAAGAAAGAGCATGAAAAACTTTTCCGGGAGTTTGAAAAAGCCATTGAAACATCCAAAAAGTTTGAAAGCATCTCCACCCTGGCAGGCGGGGTTGCCCATGATTTCAACAATACGCTTTCCACCGTCATAGGAAATATTAACCTTGCCCAGCTCAGCTGTGCTGACAACGAGACGCAAAAATATCTGAAAGTTGCCGAGAAGGGTATTATGCAGGCCAAGGAAATATCCTCAAAGTTGATTACGTTTGCAAAGGGCGGTAAACCCGTAAAAACAAAAACGGATATTATAAAACTGATCCAGCAGATCCTTGAAAAACGTCTTGATTCTGAGGAAGTCACCTATTCCTTTGAATCAGATCCGATTCCCTGTGATTTTTATGCAGATCAAGGCCAGCTTAAGATGGCCATTGAAAATATTCTTCAAAACTCAATAGAATCAATGGATGGCAGCGGTCGAATTGATGTCTCAGTAAAATACCTTGAGCCGCCACAGAAAAATCCCCGGATTTCTATTGATATTTCAGATTCAGGCTGCGGTATATCCCGGGAGCATATAGATATGGTTTTTAATCCCTACTTCACCACTAAACCCTTTGACAGCCGGAAGAGTAAGGGTCTGGGCTTAAGCATTGCCTGGTCCATCATCTCCAGACACGGTGGAAACATTCATATAGAATCAACCGTGAAAAAAGGGACAACAGCCCGGATTTCCCTGCCGGTTTTCAAAGAGAACGGGATAGAGAAAAAGGTTGAAAAAAATCATGAACATCAGTTTGATGCGGTTTTAGATATTAATAGTGTCAGGATTCTGGTCATGGATGATGATGAACTGATCCTGGACGTAATCTCCCAGCTGTTGAAGCGATTGAGATATGAGGTGATCTTAGCATTGAACGGAAATCAGGCTATGGAAATTTTTAAAACTGCCAAAGCTTGTGAAAAAAAGATTGATATTGCTCTTTTGGATTATGATATAAAAAATGGTCTGGGCGGCATTGCAACCATGGAACAACTCATAAAAACAGACCCCTATATCAAAGGGATCCTTGTTACAGGACATTCAGATAATTCAGAAATAAAAAGATACCAGGATTATGGGTTTTCCGATATGCTTGCGAAACCTTTTTCCATCAAGCAGCTGGACCAAAAGATTCAAAATCTTATGGCATAAAAAATTTTAAATATAAACGGATCATTGTATTTGAAAAAGATTTTTATTTTTAATTTTAAATACCCGGTCTGCAATTCTTTTCACCTGGTTTTGATTGTGAGAAACAAGTAAAATTGTACAGTGTGTTTTTAGCTGCAGTAAAAGATCTTCAATTACTCGTGCAGCTGTTGTATCAAGACTGCTGGTTGGTTCATCACATAAGAGAATTTCCGGTTCAAGAACTAGGGCTCTTGCCAGGCACAAGCGCTGTTTTTGCCCGCCGGAGAGTTCCATGGCACTTTTATTCATACGGTCTTTTACCTCTTCCCATAGAAAGGTCTGCTGTAATGCTGTTTTAATTTTATGATTGATATATTTTTTATCCTGTATGCCGGCAAGTTTCATGGGAAAAGAGACATTTCTGGCAATTGACATGGGCAGAGGATTGGGTTCCTGAAAAATCATGCCCACTTTTCGCCGCAGGGCAGGCAAGGGCAATTCATGTTTCAATAAAGAAATATGCCTGTTATCCAAATGCAATATAATGTCACCGCTAACACGGGCCAGGGAAAGATCATTCCAAAGCATGTTGAAAAGGCTTAAGAATGTGGATTTACCCTGTCCTGAAGGACCAGTTATTGCGGTAATGCTTTGTCCTGCAAAACAAACATTAATATCTTTTAAAATCAGATTTTCTCCATAATAAAACTGGAGTTTTCTCACAATTACTTTGTCATCTGTGTGAATATTATTCATGTTTTAAGGTGTATTTTTTTTTAATTATCAGGGCTACAAGAAAAAGAATAGCACAGATTGTCAGCAGAATCAGACAGGCTGAGTATCCTTTTGATAGCTCAGCCTGGTCAGTATACTGATTGGACAGATAATAAATATAAAAGGGTAGTGCCTCATATTGAGACAATAAAGACGTTGGAATCCCAGCTGTGACCACCACACCGGTGAGCAAAATCACTGCTGTATCTTCAGCACACCTGCCAATGGACAGGATAATACCTGAAACAATTCCGGACATGGTGTGTGGTATCAGGACATAACGCAGATTCTGGAGCCTGGTGGCTCCAAAAGCCAGGGCTGTTCTTCGCAGATCTATAGGCAGGCTTTCCAATGAAACCCGAGTATAGTGAATCATATAAGGCATGATTAAAAAAGCAAGAGACATGCCGCTGATCAACAGGCATGGTCCAAAATTTTCTGAAAAATGCTGATGTATAAAAACCGCAGCACTAAAACCAAACAAGCCGATTACAATGGAGGGAATACCCGTTAAAATATCAAAAAAAAATCCAAGCGCCTTTTTTGAAAAATTTCCTGCATATTCAGCAAGATAAATACCGGTGCATATTCCCATTGGAACGGCAATACCAGTTGCTATAATTATCAGGCACAATGTACCGATAATGGCTGCAAATATGCCGTCAAAAACACGCTGCCTTCCCAAAAGTACCTGTAAAGGATCTGCAGTACCAAATATCAAATTTATATCAAGCCCGGGAATACCTTTTATAAAAAGATGTCCCAATAAAAATAATACCGATGAACTCAGAATAAACACCATGGTCCATGAAAACACCAATACTGTTTTTTCAAGGCTGTTGCCGGTCATATTGCAGGCCTTTGTTTTTTTTCAAAAATGCGTACAATAATTACACTGAATGCAGAAAACAAATACAGAGCAATGCCGCAGGCAAAAATAGAACGAAATTCCAGGCTGTCATAATCAGCAGCCTTGATAAGAGCAATATGTCCGGTAAGTGTTCTGGCAGGATCTAAAAGAGTTTCTGGTATGATAATAGCATTACCTGCCAGCATCAGGGCAATAAGAGTATCTCCAATAGCACGCCCCGTTGCAAGAACAAACCCTGTTGCCAGGCCTGGCAGAGCCTGGGGAATCATAACATATAATAATCTTTGAATTCTACTTGCCCCAAGAGCTCGGGCAGCCTGGATATGAACAGGGTTTACACCAAGAAGAGAGTCAATAAAAAAAAGGGTCATCACAGGGGTGACAAGAACCGCCAGCACACTCCCGGCTGCAAGTACGCAGAAGCCAGCCCCACCAAGTCCTTCCCGTATAAGCGGTACCAATAGAAAAATGGCTGAAAACCCGTAAATAACCGTTGGAATGCCTGTCATGAATCTGATAAAAGCCTTCAGACCTGTTTGCAGTCCAGGATGTCCAAGGGTTGTGATCACAAATGCTGAACCCAGGGAAAGGGGCAAAGCAAGCAGTGTTGCAAAACCTGCAATTCCAATAGTCCCGGCAATCATGGGTCCAATACCGTAAAGTTTTTCCTGGGGTGCCCATGGCCCTGCCCACAAAGATAAAACAGATGTATCCCTGAAAAGGGGCAGGCCAAGAATAAGCATAAACACAAATACTGATATGGTTATGACTGTGCTTAGCCCTGCACAGAGACGAAATATATTTCCCATGCAGCTTAATTTCTTAATTAACAGGGATAAATCCATTTTCCTGTACAATCTGCTGCCCTTCCGGGCTGAAAAGATAGTTGATGAACAATTTTGACAATCCGTTGGGTTCTCCTCTGGTGATCGAGTAAAGCCCCCGGACAATCTGATATTTACCCTGTTTTACATTTTCTAAGGAGGGGGTTACACCATCCAATTCGACGGGGCTGACAGACTGATCCATATGACCTATGGAAACATAACCAATTCCATAGGGGTCATTGGCAACAGCAGTTTTCATTGCGCCATTGGAAGGAATAAATAAGGCTCTTTTACTGATCGCACCCTTGCCAAGTCCTTTTTTCCAGAAAACAGCACGGGTTCCACTTGACTCATCCCGTGTATAGATTGTGATACTATGGTTAGCGCCTCCGAGAATTTTCCAATTATTTATCTTTCCTGAAAAAATATCCTTAAGCTGGGAACTTGAAAGTGAATGAACTTGATTTTCAGGGTTAACCACAACACCAACCCCATCAATAGCCCATTTAAACAGTTTAAGATGGTACTTTTTTTGTTCTTCTGCTTTTGCCTTACGACCTGAATTTCCAATATTGACAAGCCCTTCTCCAACCTGTTTGATGCCAAGGCCGGAACCTCCTCCGGCTATAGTGATAACAATTTTTGGGTTTAAGGTCATGATACGCCTTGCAGCTTCTTTCATCACCGGGATATGGGCAGTACCGCCTGCAATTTTAATGATCCCCTGCTTGACCGCAAACACATTTAAAGAACTTGCCAAACTGATTCCCGCAGATAAGAATAAACCCAGGCACAACATTGAAATTAAAAAATAATTTCTATTCATAACGAATTTACC
>Ga0136651_10002283_pt1 | contig 10523 bp, 10 predicted proteins | sample Mar14236cmmetaG_FD_94867 | JGI IMG/M metagenome (GOLD analysis project Ga0136651, IMG submission 94867) | Marine hydrothermal vent microbial communities from Guaymas Basin, Gulf of California to study Microbial Dark Matter (Phase II) - Marker... ...
AAGCCCCTCCTCTGACGCTCGAAGGACATCTAAAGCAAACTGGCTGTCTCCGAGTATCCGCTCATCTCCTTTAAGACGCCTTTCATCCTTGGCAAGCCTCTGAGCCTCTGTCAAGTCATTATTCATGGACGTCCTCCATGGACACTGAATAGTGGATGGCATGGCTGACCTGCAACTTTTGGCCCCAGCCCCCTGCGTGGAAACCAGGGCGGGAAAAAAAAGAGGGGCCTGCAAGTCATAAAACCTGCAGGCCCCTCTAATTGTTCAGTGGCGGAGGGAGTAGGATTCGAACCCACGGAACTTTCGTTCAACGGTTTTCAAGACCGCCGCCTTCGACCACTCGGCCATCCCTCCGGCGTATCGGTTTAAACAGGCCGTCAAGGGTGTCGTTGATTGTGGAGATGCGGAAAGACCCGGCAAAAGGGATTTTTACGGGGTATCACGATTTGCCCTTGAGAAAAACCTCCACCTTTGCCTCTTTCCGAAGCTTATCCACGTACTCCTTGACCTCCTTCTGGATCTTTTCCTGCTTCAGATATTGACCGAGCCGCACCTTTATCTCGTCAAAGGGCACCGTACTCTCAGGCTTCGCACCGGTGACCTTGATCAGGTGATATCCGAACCTGGTCTCGACGATATCGCTTACCTCGCCCTTTTTGAGCTTGAAGGCCACCTCCTCAAAGGCGGGTACCATCTGTCCACGGGCGAAATAACCCAAGTCGCCCCCCTTGGCGCTGCTGGGCCCCTGGGAATACTCCTTGGCCAGTTTGGTGAAATCCCCTCCCTTTTTCTGTTTTTCTTGAACCTCCTTGATCTTCTTGAGGGCCTCGGCCTTTTCCTTATCAGTCGCCTCTGGTTTGACCTTTATGAGGATATGGCTGGCCTGGACCTGTTCAGGCTGTTTGAACAGGTCTGAGTGGCTGTCGTAATATGTCCTGATATCCTTTTCAGGAACTGTGGTCTTATCAACGAAGTTCTGGACGATAAATTTCTCTATAATCATGGCCCGTTTCAGGTCTTCCTTAATCTGGGGCACGGAAAGTTTCGATTTGCTCAGGGCCTGTTTATACGCCTCCTCGTTGGGGAACCGTGCTTTCCACTGTTCGAGCCTTTCATCAACGGCCTTCTGATCAATGTCAATTCCCTCCTTCTTTGCCGCCTGGTACAGGAGTTCACTCCCTATGATCTGTTTGAGGGCCTTCTCCCTGAGCTGATCGTCGTTCAGCTGTTTTCCCGATCTCATGGCCTGCTGCTTTACATAATCAACCACCCTGTCATATTCAAGCCGGGTAATAACCGCTCCGTTAACAACCGCGACCTTATCGTTTTCCGATGGCCCTTTGTTGTCCTCTGCTGCCGCGGGCCATGGCGTTGCGATCAGGATCAATGCCGCTGTGAAGGCGCCCAGCCATGCTTTTTTCCTGCATTTCATTATGATCTCTCCTTAAAACTGTGGAATAATAAAGGCGAAAAGCACCCGTCAGGGACATCTCCCTGTTTCATATCCTGAGGCTTTACCTTAATCTATCTTAGCACCTCAAAGGAGGGCTTAGCAAGCGCAATTTCCATATATATGGAAAATAGGCGTAATTTTCCTGAGTCGCTGCGGGGGTGGGGTTCCGCTGGCACAGGTCTTGAAATAGATCGGCGGTTGTAGGTAAAAGCACAGTTGGTCTTCACATTTCATGGTGAACCTGTTAGTATCACCGGGCTCCAGATGGAAAGGACCGTATATGATGATGGATGAATCAGAGGCCAGATCGAAACGAGAGCGTCTGCTCGCCAGACTGGGCCTGTCTGAAACCCTGTTGGTGGCGTTTTCAGGGGGTGTTGACAGCTCGTTCCTCCTGGCTTTGGCACACCAGGCCTTAGGGGAGGGGGTGACAGCGGTTACCGCAGCATCGCCAGTTCATCCCCGACGGGAACTGGAGGAGGCCCGCCGGTTTACCGGGGAGAGGGGGATCAACCATGTTATCCTGAGATCAGGTGAAACAGAGATCCCGGAGTTTGTGTCCAACACTCCTGACAGGTGCTACCACTGTAAAAAGGCCCTGTGCAGAGAGTTTTTGAGGCTGGCCGTTGAAAAGGGCATAAGTCATGTGGCGCACGGCGCCAACACGGACGACCTGCAGGATTTTCGCCCCGGATTTCGTGCCACAGAGGAGACGGGAGTCATGGCGCCCCTTATTGACGCGGGCCTTTGTAAGGACGAGATCCGTTTTCTTGCCAGGGATATGGGCCTGCCCCAGTGGGACAGACCTTCCATGGCCTGCCTCGCCAGCAGGTTTCCCTATGGGACCCCCATCACGGAAGAGGGGCTTCGTATGGTTGAAGCGGCCGAGGATTTCCTCCTGAAACGGGGCTTTATGGGGCTGAGGGTCAGGCACCACGGATCTGTGGCCAGGATAGAGCTGAGCCTCCTGGATCTTGAGAGGATGGTTGAGGAGGGTACGAGAGAGACGGTTGTGGCCGAGCTGCGGCATATAGGTTTCGAGCATATCGCCCTGGACTTGGAGGGCCATATATCTGGGAAGATGAACCGGGGCCTGAGCCTTGGCAGTTGACCCCGGATCCTTGAAGGGTGGTGGAGCTTGAATGGAAAAGGCGGGTCCCGGAAAACCTTGGGCATGGGGAAAGGGTCCATAGCAGGAGGTGTCTGAGCAGATGTTGAGCAGTACGGAAGGAAACATGGCAACCGAGGGAAGATTCGGTTCTGAAAGAGATTACGTCCAGATGGTGGATCTCCTTGCAGCATGGCAGGAGGATCCAGGAGATATCAGGTCCGCCTTTCTCAGGTTGAAGAGGCACGTTTCGGAGAAGGGAAGCACCCTGTTCTTTTTCAAGTCAAGACCCGGCATCAGCTATTCCCTCAGGGCCACCCTCGCCGGATCCGGGAGCGGGGATGACCGGCTTTTTGCCATGGTGGATATCATTGACGATGATCCTGAAAACAGGTGGCTTTCCGTGTGCTTCTACGGAGATACGATTACCGATCCTGACCAGGAGGGCGACCTTGTGCCCGACGGGATTTCCGGAGAAGACGGCTACTGCTTCGACCTGTACCAGTACGATGAATCCGCCATCTCATACCTGGAGCAGAGGATCGACGAGGCCTACGAAAACACCCTGCGCTTTGACCCCGGTGGAGGCCTGAGCCGCCCATGAGCCTGAACATTATTTTAGAGCAATGGTCTCAGCACTACCCCGTGGCCTTTCATATGCTGAAGCCGGCGGGTGTGCTGGTCCTGAGCCTGACAGCGTATCTTGTCACAAAGCACTTTATCTTAAATGCCCTTTCCAGTCTGGTTCGACGGACAAAGACCGGCCTTGACGATATCCTGCTGAACAGGGCCTTCCTCAGAAGGCTCTCCTACGTGGCGCCCATAATCGTAATATACAACTTTGCCGGCGTCTTCCCACTTGTGGGAGACCTCATCTCCAAGGTCTCAACGGCCCTCATATGGTGGCTTATCCTCCTTACAGGGGGCATGTTCCTGACCGGGCTGGGAAATGCCTACCAGCACCTGGAGATCTGGCGTAACCGCCCCATCAAAGGCTACGTGCAGGTGGTCAAGCTGATAATCTACCTCTTCGGTGGGATAGTGATTGTCAGCATCTTTATCGGCAGGTCTCCCCTGGTGCTCCTGAGCGGTTTCGGGGCCATGACCGCGGTGATACTCCTTATCTTCCGCAACACCATCCTCTCCTTTGTGGCAAGCCTCCAGATCACTGCCAGCGATCTTGTGCGGATCGGGGACTGGATCGAGATGCCCAAGTACGGGGCCGACGGTGATGTGATAGACATCGCCCTTCATACAGTGCAGGTCCAGAACTGGGACAAGACCGTTACGGTTATACCCACGCACAAGCTCATAGAGGACACCTTCAAAAACTGGCGGGGAATGGAGCAGAGCGGGGGTCGGCGCATAAAGCGGGCCATCCACATAGACTTAGACAGTATCAGGTTCTGCGATGGGGCCATGATAGAGAGGTTCAGGGAGTATCATCTTATTTCAGATTACGTGAACCAGAAGGAGAAGGAGGTGGAAGAGTACAACAGGGAGCTGGGGATCAATACGGATGTCCTTGTAAACGGCCGGAGGATGACCAACGTAGGGACCTTCAGGGCCTATGTGGAGGCGTATCTGCGCGGCAACCCCAATATTCGCCAGGATATGACCTTTCTGGTTCGGCAGTTGGCCCCAGGCCCAAACGGCCTGCCCCTTGAAATCTATGTTTTTACCAACGATACGGCATGGTCCCGATACGAGGCCGTACAGGCGGACATATTCGATCATATCCTGGCCGTTATTCCCCAGTTCGATCTGAGGGTCTTCCAGCACCCTACGGGCAGGGATTTTGCTAAGCTTGCTGGGTAGATCCCTCGGGTTGAGGAAGTTCCAGGTCCATACTGTCCCGGCGATAGATCTCCTTGATCAGGTTGTTTATGAAATCCTCCATGTTGATAACGGCGTCGGCATTGATGGTGAAGTTGTCCATGCCGGACCTGTCCTTTACCAGTCTAAGCCCATATTCAAGCCTCTTTGCCAGTTGAAACATGAGGGGGCCTGGCTCCTGTCCTGTCTTGATGGCCTGGTCTATGATTTCGTCCACGGCGCTTTCATCAAAGGTCACGTTTACATCCAGTTTTTCCACGAGGGAGGCCTCTTCAAGTCTCACCTGATCGTACATGTTGCTGAATTTCTCTACGGCCGTGTCAATGTCGGTGATGTTGGTCAGATAAAGGTCAGCTATCAGGTCCATCCTCCTGTCGTGGATATCAAACCCTGACTTTCTCTTGAAGTCATCGGCCCGTTCCGTCAGGTACTCTTTGATCCGGGCCAGTTCATTTTCCCTGCCCCTTTCAAACCTCTGCGTACGTTCCGGGTCATCCGGGTTTTGAAGGAGTGCATCAAGCTGGGCCTCAGGCTCCTCAACCACCTCCCTCGTGACCAGGAACTGGCTGATTTGCGTTGATGGAAGTCTCTTTTCAAAGGGGATCAGCACCTTTTCCATGGCGCTGACAAGCCCCCTTGCGCCGGTCTTCTCTTCGGCCGCCATCTCCGCGATCCGAACGAGGGCCTCATCTTCAAACTTGATATCGATCCCGTAGGCCCGAAAGTCCATCCTCTTGCTGATAACGATGGGGTTATTGGGGTTTCTGAGGATCTCCTGCAGGTCATCTTTTGTCAGTTCATCAAATACCACCACCACCGGTAGCCTGCCCACGAATTCCGATTCAAAGCCGAACTCTATCAGGTCCTGTGCCTTCACCTCCTTGAGGATTTCCCATGGGATTTCCGCAGGTCTTACATCGGCCTCAAAACCGATTCCCTGGCTCTGCAGTCTCTTTTTGATGATTTCCGCCAGATCACCAAAGGCCCCGCTCATGATAAAGAGGATGTTTCTGGTGTTGACCACCCGTTTCTCTCTCTTTCCGGTACGCCTGTAGTGCTCAATGGCCTGTATCTGGGAGATGGGGTCGTGGGGGACCTTCAGGTCCACGTCCGTTTCCTCCATGGGCTTGAGCAGGGCCCTCTGGACCCCGGTCCTGGAAATATCGTGCCCTATGATATTACGGGAGGAGGCGATCTTGTCTATTTCATCTATATAGACTATTCCGTTTTCGGCCAGTGTCAGATCTTCGTTGGCCTCGTAGAGGAGATCGCGTATTAGGTCTTCCACATCTCCGCCCACATAGCCCGTCTCGCTGAACTTGGTGGCGTCCCCCTTCACAAAGGGCACTCCCAGCTTGTGGGCTATCAGTTTTACGATATAGGTCTTGCCGACTCCGGTGGGTCCGATCATGAGAACGTTGTTCTTGATCATGCCCACCCCCGAGTTTTTGTTCCGGCCTCCGGGAGAGTTGGAATCTCTCTGCTGTTTAAACTTTATCCTGTTGAAGTGAGTGCAGATCTTGGTGGCCAGGACGGCCTTTACCTGATCCTGTTTGACCACAAAACTGTCCAGATAGGACTCCAGCTCCTCAGGCATCATATCGAAGCGGAGCGCGGCCCCGTCCTCTTTTCCTCCAGAGCGGCCATCGGTGGATGCCTCGTCCTTTTTGGGAACCACAAAGGGAGAGATCACCTTCACGCGGTTACCGTACTTTTTGGTGAGATATTCGCTCAGTTCCTTTTCAAGCTCCCGCTGATTGGGGATCCTTCCGCCGCCGGGTTTTTCCTGTGAATCTATTACTGTCTTTTCCATTTATATAAGGCTCCTGTCCCTAAGGGGGTCGTTGTGGAGAATCGTACAGAGCCCCTGTCAAGGTCCTGGCCGGGGGTACGGCTGTGCCTCACAGGGGGCGAATCCACGCCTCTCTGATGCCTCCCTTTAGTGCCGGGCGGTCCATCAGGGGGGTGGTATTCAATATATTCATCAGCACGGCGATTTCAAGTTTAATAAAGGCCCGGGGCAAAACCGTACCCGGAGTAAGGCCGGCAATCGTTCGGGCTGACCCCGGGTTCAGGGAGGTGGGCTGAACCCCAACAGGGAATCTATCTGTTCCACAAAAAGGGGGTAAATGGTCTTCTGCGCCTTTTTCAGGCGAAATGGAAAAGCCTCGTCCACCGCGCCCTCCTCAAGGGCCAGTTCCTGGATCCGTGCGATTATAAGGTGGCCCGACACCAGTTCGCCGCAGGCCTCGGTACACCTCTGGCAGGCAAGGCAGAGCCAGATGGAGGGGGATTTGAGGATCTCTTCCTCCAGTCCCAGATTAACCATGCGGAAGATCCACTGTGGATCAAATACCGGGCGTTCAAAAAAGATCGGACAGGCGTTGCCACACTCCCCGCAGGTAAAGCAGGCACTGGAACCCGCACGTTCGCCGGCGGCCCTGAAGGCCCTGGACGGAGAAAGGGTTGAGAGAGGCACACTGTCCGCAGAATCATCCAGAGGGGTCTCAAGCCATTGTGTCCAGATTTCCGGCGAAAGAGGCGTCACTTCATCACTTATGCACTGTTCCGTAATACGCCATCGAATGCGCTGGAACCGGCCGAAGAAATTTCTGTAACGCAGGAAGCTCTCCCACGGGACTATTTTCCTCCGGATCGCTTCCTGGCGCAGAAAGCCTATGATAGAGGCAGGTTTGACCAGGTTGGGGCACACATAATTACACCGTCTGCAGGTGAGGCAGTACCATATTTCGGGGAGTGAGAGTAGGTCATGGAAAAACCCAAGGTTGGCCATGCGGACGATCTTTTGGGGGCGCAGCCTGCCCGTTGTCAGGTAAACGGGACATTCGGAATCGCAGGTACTGCAGTTCCAGCACAGGTTCGCCTGTGCCCGGGTACCGTCCTCAATCTCCTCTCTCAGGGTCCGGTCGGGAATGGCATACGGTGCCATGTCTTGGGCATCTCCTTTTTCTGAGTGTGAAAATGACCCGGAAAGGGCCCGGCTCAAGGGTCTTTTCAAAATTGCCACTGTTTTTTTCTAAATGGGTGGTGCTATGGTGACCAGCACGCGCAGGTCGGTAAAGGCCCTTACCCCATGGGGTTCGCTGATATCGGAGATCAGGACGTCTCCCGGATTGGCAGGAAGGGTTGCCCCATCCTTTGCCAGAAATTCTCCCTCTCCCGAGAGTACGGCAATACTCAGCTGTCCCTCTATATCGTGAGAGTGGATCGGTAATTCCTGGCCGGCCCGGAAGTTGAAGTTCAGGATCTTGAAGTAGGGGGAGTCGTGTACCAGATATCTGCTCATGTGTAAGTCATTGAACCGGTTGTCCTTGAAAATCTCTACTTTTTTCATCAGGCCTTCTCCTTATTAATATTTTCAGGACCCTTCCACCCTGTCCTCTCCATGATCTCCCCAAGCCGCTCACCCTTCATGCACTCATTTTGATAGTAGTCGAGGCAGTTGTCAACCATCATGATCAGGTCATTCGGCTCAAGAATGCCGGGCAGTTCAAGGGCCAGCCTGGGGTGCCTACCCAGTTTCCCTCCTATCATGATGCGGCAGCCTGTCTTCCCCTGGGAGATGGTGCCCGTGGGACAGACAGATATGCATTGGCCGCAGGATAAGCAGAGTGCCTCATCAACAACAGGATAACCATGCTCGGTTGAGATGGCCTCTTCCCTGCACACTTCCACACATGCCCCGCACAGGGTGCAGTCCTCCTCTGAAACCCGGGGCCTGCTGGCCCCCATAATCCCTATATCTGCAATCTGGGGCCTGGAGCAGGCATTGGGGCAGTCTGATATGGAGACCCTGAACTCGTGATGCATCTTCAGGGGGCCATCTACCCGCTCTTTCAGAAAGGCCTTAAGGTCCCTATTCGCGAGTTTTTCCTCAAGGCGCAGGGCCAGGCCCTCTATATCCACGGCCCGGTTGGGACAGCCTTCCCGGCCGAAACAACTGTCAATCTGGAATCCCCTCACCTCCTCCTCCATCCTGTTGAGGAAGCGTTTTCGGCAGGTATGCAGGTGTCGGAGGGTTACCTGGTTACTCCCGGAGCGGGCCGCCTCCTCTTCCACGCGGGCCTTCACCCTTTTCCGCACGAAAAAGGGGACCCGTGAAAGCCCATCCTTTGCCTCTTGTGTCCACTTCATGACAAACCCTCTTCCTTTCCTTTAAATAGTTACACTCCCGGCACCCTATGTCATTGACTTAAGTCAATCACGTAACTGGTTCCTGGTCCCTGGTTCCTGGTTTCTCGTCTCCTATGTCATTGACCTGGCTCAATCACGTAATGGGAGGGTACGGAGCATTACCCAATTTTTGACAGGTACATGACATGACATCAACTCCGGTAAGGCCCCTTCGGAAATGACCTCAAGGTAGGTGCGGCTTCAGCCGCACAGTCGTCCTAATCTCACATCTTAACCAGACGCCAAGAATCAGGTAGTGTCCATCCATAAATGAGTCCCGCCGTAGCGGGATTGTTCAAGATCAAGGCATGCGAAAAAAATAACCGGAGGCATATGGTTGATATTCCGAGGATTATTTTTTGAGCATAACGCAGAGATTGGGCAAAAAGGCCATTTATGGATGGGCACCAGGTAATGCTCCCTAGCCAGTACGAGCGGCTTGTAGGCCGCCACAAGAGGTCGTTATAAAACGGAAATCGCTCACCCGTGGCTTCTAAGCCGCTCACACAGTAATGCCTTATTCCGGGGGTGGGCAGGTCACCAGGCGCGGATCGGATATGCCCTTAAGGGCTCTGATGAGTGAGGGAGAGCGCAGCCCTGTGGCTCTTGCGACAGGCCTTTATCAGGGATTCAAGTCTCTCGTAAACCGGATCATCCTCACCAAGGAGTATCCTGGAGCTTTCAAGGAGGTTTTCCCCTTCTTCCACAAAGCGGGTAAGGCGGGCCACTACCCTCTTCCGCTTCATCTGCCTCTCCCTCTCTTCCTCAACAATGGGAGTAAGCCTCCTGATGGAGTACTCCACCAGGGCATCCCGGGGCGCGTTTAAATCCTTTGACACATCGTTCAGGCAGCAAAGGGTCTTCCTGCTTATGACAAAGGTCTTCTGAACACGCTTCAACTTCTCAAACCTCTCCATCTCAACCCCGGAAGCTATCAGGGCCAGAGAGCGTTTGTCCTGTATCAGGTGATCGAACAGGGATTTCTGCTTTATACGCAGGTGGGCCGACAGGGCGCTCAGGGTATGAATGGCGCTCTCCGATAACCTGAAGGTAGCCCTTACAGACTGCCTTCCCCTCAGGTCGGAGGGAGAGGGGAGGGCGATTCGATCTTTATCCGTATGAGCCGGCCTTTTGTTTTCCCTTTCCATGAACACCTCCTCCTCGGTTGAGGGCAAATATTGATGACTTCGTAAAAAGTCAAGATTTCGCGCAAAGCAGCAAAGTTAAGTCGCGGCTTGAAAGCCGCTACCACAGGAACTAACCGTAATTATTAGATTTGCGAGGTTCATTACTTGTATGGTAAAAATATGAATAGTAATATGAAGAAATCTACAATTATTTTCTTGACACAGTATATTTCATGCTTATTTTCTCGTCAAGCAGAATGAGACCTGATTGAAAGGGTTACAAGAAACTGTGAAATGAGGAGGTGATTGCTATGACGCTCGCACTTTCAAGGACATTTCAAAGACCTTTCCGAATGGCTCCCTTTGGAGCAGAGGCCTGGCGGGATCTCTTCTCCGACAGGCTGTGGCCGGACCTGTTCATGGATAACCATGAGGATCTGGTCCCCAACGTTGACTTCATTGAGAAGGACGGAAAATATCTCCTCCACGCCGAACTTCCCGGCCTGAACAAGGACGATATCTCCATCTCCATTGAAGACGGTTATGTGACCGTGAGCGGCAGGAAGGAGACCAGCAAGGAGGAAGAGGGGACCACGTACTACCTGAAAGAGACGAGATCTGGATCCTTCAGCAGGAGTTTCAGGCTACCTGGAAAGGTAGACAGGGACAAGGTTGACGCCACCTTCAAAGATGGGGTGCTGACCGTCACCATGCCCATGGAGAAGGCTCCTGAGGCAAGGAAGATCAAGATCCACTGATACTGTCGGCTAATGGAAGAAGGGCCGGGTCATGATGACCCGGCCCT
>Ga0136651_10002284_pt1 | contig 10523 bp, 12 predicted proteins | sample Mar14236cmmetaG_FD_94867 | JGI IMG/M metagenome (GOLD analysis project Ga0136651, IMG submission 94867) | Marine hydrothermal vent microbial communities from Guaymas Basin, Gulf of California to study Microbial Dark Matter (Phase II) - Marker... ...
GTATAATACAGAACGGCATTTACTTTATGTTGCCTGTACTAGGGCACGGGATTATTTATTGGTAACCGGTGTCGCGCCGGCATCGGAATTTTTAGATGACCTATAATTATAATTCAATATAATAATATTAACCAGACCGTAGTTATATCATACTCTATTCGCTACTTCTATTACTAAAAACAGAAATTAATTTTGTCTGCCGCTTTTCGTTTTTATGCGTACAACCCGCGCAGTTCGGCGGTTCTGGTTACCCGATCAATTGGCCAGCATGAATGCCGCGATTCGCACCTCCACTTTGTGGCTCAGGGAGGTCTCCAGCACCTCATTAAATGCCTTCACCATAAAGCGCTTCAAATCCTCATTCACCCGCTCTTTGGACCAGTAGTAGCCCATGCGGTTATGCACCCACTCTAAGTAGGACACGGTTACGCCTCCGGCATTGCCGAATCCCTGGATGGCAACGGTGGCCTGCTTTAAGTCAATTTTTAAATGATGGGTTGCTTCCTGCACACAATTCACCACGCCCTGGGCGGTTGCCTCCGAACGACCCTCCGAGCCGCCCAATTCCAGCGGCTTTCCGGTGATGACGGCAGGCGTAAACTGTTTTCTTTGCATAGAAAAAGTGTCCAGCATCCAGCTCATGATTTGCGGATTGGTATTCACGTCCGGCGCCGGTACGTCAGAATCCGGCCCGAACAGGTCGGACATTTCGGCAAAATAGCGCCGCACCAGCCGCTCCACTTCGTTGGTAGAAAGTTCGTGCGGCTCGACTACAATGTCGCCTTTTCCCCCGCCAAACGGCACGTCGACTACCGCACATTTGTAAGTCATCCGAAAAGCCAGCGTCTTTACCTCATCCACGGTCACACGCGAATCGAGCCGTCATCCATTCGTACTGGTAAATTCACCTCGGTAATCCGGCGCGGTTCTTTTATTATCACAATCTGATTCTGGGTCAAATTTAAAAGGCTTACTGCCTTGTCGAATTGTTTTAGCACGCTCTCGAACGGATTGATTTGTTTCAGAAAATTTATAACACCTCCATAAATTATAATTTGTTTGTTGAATTGAATTTGATCTCGAATACGAAATGTGATGTACGTGTAAAACAATTTCCGGGACCCTGAATCCTCACACCTCTTTTTTTTACTTAAGATTCCTCGCACAAGCCCTTTTTATTCGGCGAATATAATTTAAAATAACTTGCGATGAATTTTAAAAATTTTAAGTTTAGAAACGATTATTTAGTTGAGTGTACTGTTTCATTAGTAAAGAAAAATTTATTTTGGAGACAAAAATGGATATTGAAGAACGATTGCAAAAATTGTCAGAAATGCGCCAGGAAGCCCGTCTGGGCGGCGGTGAGAAACGGATCGAAAAAATGCACGCCAAAGGCAAACTCACCGCCCGTGAACGGATTGACATATTATTGGATGAAGGTAGTTTCGAAGAATTCGACATGTTCAAAACCCACCGCTGTCGCGACTTCGAAATGGAAAAGAAAAAATTTCCGGGCGACGGTGTTGTCACCGGCTACGGCACAATTGATGGTCGGTTGGTTTACGTTTTTGCCCAGGATTTTACCGTGTTCGGCGGCTCTCTCTCCGAAACTTTTGCCGAGAAAATCTGCAAAATTATGGATATGGCAACTAAAAACGGCGCACCTATCATCGGATTGAACGATTCGGGCGGCGCTCGCATTCAGGAAGGCATTGAGAGCTTGGCGGGGTATGCCGATATTTTTCTGCGCAACGTTATCTATTCCGGTGTGGTCCCCCAATTGTCCGGCGTCTTTGGTCCCTGCGCCGGTGGTGCGGTTTATTCTCCGGCAATCACCGATTTCACCGTGATGGTGCAGGGCACCAGCTACATGTTTCTAACCGGACCGAAAGTGGTGAAGGCGGTAACCAAAGAAGATGTAAGCGTGGATCAACTGGGCGGGGCAATGGTTCACAACAAGAAAAGCGGCGTTGCCCACTTTGCCGCACAGAACGACGAAGGGGCGCTTCTCCTGCTGCGAAAACTGCTCAGCTATATGCCACAAAACAACATTGAAACCACACCACTTGTGGAAAACGAAGATCCGGTAGATCGCATGGATGAAGAATTGAATTACATCGTTCCGGAAGACCCTAATAAACCCTACGACATGAAAGAGGTGATTTTGCGGGTGGTGGACAACCGGGAGTTCCTGGAAGTACACCAATTCTGGGCACAGAACATCGTAGTGGGCTTTGCCCGGATGAATGGTCGTTCGGTGGGCATTGTTGCCAACCAACCCAATTACCTTGCCGGTGGTTTGGACAGTAATGCCTCGATTAAAGCCGCGCGTTTTGTTCGTTTCTGCGACGCGTTCAACATTCCCCTAATTACCTTTGAAGACGTGCCCGGATTCTGGCCCGGTACCACCCAGGAACACACCGGAATTATTCGCAACGGGGCAAAGTTGCTGTACGCTTACGCAGAAGCGACCGTGCCCAAAATTACCATCATCACCCGCAAAGCCTACGGCGGCGCCTACTGCGTGATGAGTTCCAAACATATACGCGGCGACATCAATTATGCCTGGCCCACCGCCGAAATTGCCGTTATGGGCCCTGCGGGCGCGGTGGAAATTATTTTTGCCAAAGATATTGCCGCGGCGGAGAATCCTAAAGAAAAAACCGCGCAACTGGTGGAGGATTACAAAGAAAAATTTGCCAATCCATATATCGCCGCCAACCGGGGTTACGTGGACGATGTGATTGAGCCTAAACGAACCCGCTTCCGAATTATTAAGGCGCTGGAGATGCTAAAGAACAAGCGCGAATCGCTTCCCATGAAAAAACACGGGAATATTCCCCTGTAAATACAGTACAAAGAGGAAACGACATGTTGTCATTTTTTCCCTTAAAGCTAAGCACTTTTGAAACCATCATCAATCGGATTGCCGCCGGGCACGGAATGTTGGTTACATTTACCGGGCTGACGGCTGTTTTTTTAGGATTGGGATTCTTGTGGTTTGTCACCGCGAAATTCCAACACCTGGCATCATTTCTGGAGAAAAAATCTGCCCGGGGCGGAAAAGGTAAAAAATCCCGCCAGAAGGAAAAACCAGACCGCGAAGAAGCACCACTGGAAACAATCGCCGCCGCCATTAGTGTGGCGCTGTGCTGCGAATTAGAGGACGAGGAGATTTCAGTGATTACCCTGCGGCAAATCGAACAGGATATTTCGCCATGGGTGGTTGCTTCCCGGCAATCAACCATGCGACACTGAAAATACATAAGGATTGAGGAATGTATGCGAGAATATGTGATTACCATAAAAGACCGCCCATACCATGTAGTGATTAAAAAAATGCAAACTGATACCGCGGTGGTAGAAGTGAATGGCAGCGAATACGTAGTAGGAGTGGAGCGCACTTTCAAACGACATGTCCAGCCGCTGGAGGTCAAACCGGTTCGGAAACAAACCCAACCGGAACAAAGCGTCAGCCCCTCGCCATCGCCCGGCAAAACCGTGGCGGGTAACGAAGTGGTCGCGCCGCTGCCCGGACTGATTCTCTCCGTGCAGGTAAAAGAGGGCGATCGGGTCTCTGCCGGGCAGACACTGCTGAAAATGGAAGCCATGAAAATGGAGAACGAGATCAAGGCGCACCGCAGCGGAACCGTTGCCGGGATTTTGGTGAAAGAAGGAGATTCGGTATTGGAAAACGCACCCCTGGTGATGCTGGGAGAATAAAATGGATTTGATTTTCGGATTTCTGCAAAACACCGGTTTTTACAACCTCACCTTTGGCAATCTCCTGATGATCATCGTCGGTTGTGCACTGCTCTACCTGGGCATTCGGAAAGGCTACGAGCCGCTGTTGTTAGTACCCATCGGCTTCGGGGTTGTTATTGGTAACATTCCCTACAGCTCTGCCATGCCGTTGGGGGTATATGACAAGGGCAGTGTTTTGTACTACCTGTATTTCGGTGTTCAGAAAGGAATTTACCCGCCGTTGATTTTCCTGGGCATCGGTGCAATGACCGATTTTTCAGCTTTGCTTTCCAATCCGAAACTAATCGCGCTGGGTGCCGCCGCGCAGATGGGAATATTTATCACCTTTCTCGGCGCGCTGCTACTGGGGTTTACCCCGGCGGAATCGGGATCGATCGGCATTATCGGCGGTGCCGACGGTCCGACGGCTATTTTTCTTTCCTCCCAGTTGGCGCCACACCTGCTGGGCGCCATTGCTATCGCCGCCTATTCTTACATGGCGCTGGTACCGGTCATTCAGCCGCCAATCATGAAACTGCTCACCACCAGCCAGGAACGCAAAATTCACATGAAGCCCTCCCGCCAGGTCAGCAAACTGGAAAAAATTCTGTTCCCGGTGGTTAGTTTCATCATCTGCGCGTTTATCGCTCCAGGGGCAATTGCGCTGCTGGGGATGTTGTTTTTCGGCAATCTTCTAAAAGAAAGCGGCGTGACCGAACGGCTGGCGAACTCCGCCCGGAATGCCCTGATCGACATCGTTACCGTACTGCTGGGTATGTGTGTGGGCGCCAGCACCCAGGCGCAGAGTTTTCTGAATCACAAATCGCTAGGCATTTTTGTACTGGGTGCATTCAGCTTTGCCGTGGCAACCGCCAGCGGACTGTTATTTGCCCGCTTCATGAATTTGTTTTTGAAGGAAAAAATAAACCCGCTGGTGGGTGCCGCAGGGGTTTCGGCAGTACCGGATTCGGCACGGGTGGTTCAAATTGTCGGACAAAAAGAAGACCCCGGTAATTTTCTGCTGATGCACGCCATGGCGCCCAACGTCGCCGGCGTTATCGGTTCGGCAATTGCCGCCGGAATCCTGTGGAGCATGCTTTCGCCCAAATGATTTTCCGCAAAGAAAAACTCCGGTGAAAAATGCTTCCCGCCAGGGCTTCTTATGCTTCGCGGATTCTCTTCATGTGAATTTACTCGTCCGCCGCCAGGCGTTCCCGCATTTGTCTCCCTATGGAATTCTTGACTTTCTTGGTACCGTCGAGATAGGTGCAATACCCTTCTTCTTCCATACTATCCGGAATTTTAATATCGTTAATGAAATATTTTCTCCTCTTTTTAAAATAAATATTTTTGTAGGAAAACTCCGGTGCTAACTTTGAAAAACGCTCGGAAGTGAAATATGAACAAAACCGTGCTGGAAATAAACCACCTGCAGAAGACCTACCTAAAACAGGAACAACCGGCGCTGAAAAATCTTTCCTTTACCGTGAGAGAAGATGAACACCTGGGAATTATCGGGGCAAACGGATCGGGCAAAACCACCTTATTCAAACTGCTGTTGAATTTGCTCAGACCCGATCACGGTGAAATTCGCATTATGGGAGAAAGCGACCTGGAAGCCGCCCGGCGGCATCTCGGCTACGTGCCGGAGCATCAGCGCGGGCTGGAGAATTTTACTCCGGCGGAGCTGCTCTTTCTGAGCGCCCGGATGTGCCAATTGCCGCCGGAAGCCGCCCGGAAACGCCGGGACGAACTGCTGGAGTGGGCGCAATTACAGAAGCAACGCGATGAACTGGTCGCCGGATTCAGCAAGGGAATGATGCAGCGGCTCCAACTGGCACTGGCACTGGTCCGTCGCCCCAAAATTTTACTGCTGGACGAAGCCATGTCCGGGCTGGACCCCGCCGGTCAGAAAAAACTGCGCGAACTTCTGCTTACCCTGCAGAATACTACCCTTCTTTACGGTTCACACAACCTTTCCGATGTAGAGCTGTTTTGCCGGCGGGCGATTATTCTGCACCAGGGAGAAATCAGGCAAGATTTGATTTTTGATCAAATGGATGAAGAAATTTTTACCATCGTGGCGGAACCGGCTATTCAGGGTGTTTTTGAGGCGTTTCCTTCGATTCGGATCCGGGAAACCTGGCCGGATGCGGAACGGGTAAAAATCGAGTTGCGGGTAAACCAGGCGACTCTGCAGGAAATATTAGCTGCCTGCCGGGAAAAAGCGGTGCGCATCTGGCGGATAAATTCGCGCAGCGTGCTGGAAGATTTATTTGAGAAATATGTGAAGGCTGAATAGCCCGGTTTACCAGGTGCTTTTCGGACGGCGCTTCCCAAATTGCACCGCACAGGGCGCGTTCTTGGTAACGTATTCATTCAATTTAGTACACCAGATAGCCATGTAAGTGCGGCAGGAACGCGACCCGTCGATATCGGCATCTTTAGGAAAACTGGCAAATTCACAGCGCATATCGCAAAACTTGATTCGGGAAGTCGCCACGCCGGCATTTTCCGCTTTTTTATCGTTCATAATTTCAACTCCTTTTCTTGTTCATCACCAAACAGCCTTGGTAAAGCCCGGGCGAACTGCCGGGAAATTTAGCAGTTTTAACTAATGGTACCAAAAATAAAATATTTTTGATTTTAACTTTCATTTTTGCAAATTTGAATGAAATAAATTTTGTGCGGGATGCATTCTATGTCACAAAATTCGGGTTTTGACTTTCGTATATTGGAACCGGAGGCGTAATCCGGATTTAAATAGAAGTATGAAAGGTTGGGTTGGCATTCGGGATGAAAGCTTTATTATTTGATTTTGACGGCGTTCTGGTGAAAAGCATGGAAGACCATTACGAAGGCTGGCGGCGAGCGCTGCTGGAGTATGGTATTGAAATGAGCCCGGAGGAATTGTACATGATGGAAGGTCAGGGTGTGCGCACGGTGGCATCGCAAATCACCCGCAAGTACAACCTTCCCCGCGAAGAAACCGGCGAGATCATCCGGAAGAAACAAGCGTATTATAACCAGATAAAAAAGATTCAATTCTACCCCAACCTGATCGACGTTTTGAATTGGGCGAAAGAAAAAGGATTACTTCTTGCCGTGGTAACCGGCGGTGCGCGGGAGCGAATCATGGAAGCGTTAGAAAATTTCGGCTTGTCGGACTATTTTTCTGCTATTGTGACCAGTGACGATGTCGCCGAAACCAAGCCAAGCCCGCAGCCCTACCTGATCGCAGCCCTGCGTCTTAACTGCAAACCGGAAGAGTGCGTGGTAATCGAAAACGCACCGCTGGGCATTATGAGCGGAAAAAATGCGGGAATGAAAGTAGTTGCCCTCACCACCACACTCAGCCCCCAGCATTTGCGGGAGGCGGATTTAGTCGTGGGCAACTTTATTGAATTACTGGATGTTTTGAAAAAACTATATTAAGACGAGGTCTATATTTTCATGGAAAACACCCCTGGCGGCTCTAACCGCACCTCTTTTGACTGGAACGACTGGACAAAAAAAGATTCGGAAGAACTAGTGTTGATGTACCTGGAAGATTACTATCGAACCCTGGACGATTATTATCTGCAGGAAGCGCTGCAGATTGCCAAGGACGACGATGTTGACGTGCAAAAAATAATGCGCTTAGCTAAATCTCACCTGCATTAATCCAGATTTTAAATTCATTTTTATCACTGACATCTAAACCCTGCCCGGCAATCCAACGCCAGATCGGCTTTACCCTTTTCCGTCGTTCGCAATGACGAGTTGAGGCAAAACCGGTCACTTTCCGGATGGATGATAATTAGCGGGTTATGAATTCCCGCCTGCGCGGGAATAACATTTGCATAGTCGATCTGACACAGCCTTTAGATCTCGTGGCAATTGAGATTTGTGCGGATTTTCTCGCCCGGAAAATCGCAGAAAACTTACCCCAACCAAAGCGCCGGATAGAATGCACCGTACCGGCACCCCGGCAAAACGACCCGATTTGGCATACAGGTTGACATTTCCTCCGCAGGGCTTTAAATTGTTTGGCTTTTGAACACTATTGCCAGAGCGGGAAATATTGAATGAGTATAGAAAATATCAGAAATTTTTGCATCATTGCCCACATTGACCATGGCAAATCGACCCTGGCAGACCGACTGTTGGAGTATACCCACACGCTCCAACAACGGGAACTGAAAGAACAGGTTCTCGACAACATGGATTTGGAGCGTGAGCGCGGCATTACCATTAAGGCCCATTTCGTGCGAATGGACTACCGCCACCGCGATGGGAAGCAATATATATTCAATTTGATTGACACGCCGGGTCACGTGGATTTTTCCTACGAAGTCTCCCGCAGCCTGGAAGCGGCAGAAGGCGCCTTTCTGTTAGTCGATGCCGCCCAGGGCGTGGAGGCGCAAACCATCAGCAATCTCTATCATGCGCTGGAATCCGACCTGGCGATCATTCCGGTTATAAATAAAATAGATTTACCCAGCGCCCAAGTGGAGGTGGTAAAACACCAAATAATCGAGCTCATTGGCTGCGAGGAATCGGAAATTCTGCTGACCAGCGCCAAGACCGGCGAAGGTATCGAACAAATCATTGATGCAATTATTCACCGCGTTCCACCACCAACGCCGACCAACCAGGACGGATTGCAGGCGCTCATCTTCGATTCCAGTTTCGACAATTACCGCGGCGTGGTGGCGCTGGTGCGGGTATTTAACGGACAAATCCGGGAGGGAGATAAGATTCGCTTTTTTGCCACTGGTCAGGATTTCGAAGTGGAGGAGCTGGGTATTCTGCGGTTGAAAAGAATCCGCACCAAAGTACTGGATACCGGTGAAGTAGGTTATCTGATTTGTGGTGCCAAAGAGGTGCGCGATGTCCGGGTGGGCGACACGGTAACCCACAGCAAGCACCCGGCAAAACAAGCGCTGCCCGGTTACCGGAGTGTGAAACCGATGGTGTTCAGCGGCATTTACCCGGTGGTCAGCCAGGAATTTGAAAACCTGCGCAGCGCATTGGAAAAACTGGCGCTGAACGATTCCGCTCTGCAATATGAACCCGAGACTTCTACCGCGCTGGGATTCGGCTTTCGCTGCGGGTTTTTGGGACTGCTACACATGGAAATTGTTCAGGAGCGGCTGGAAAGGGAATTTTATCAGCACATTATCGTAACCACACCCAACGTAATCTACCGGGTCACTACCTCCGATGGAAAAGTCTCGCTCATCGACAATCCCTCGAAAATGCCCGACCCGGTGAAAATTCAAAAAATCGAAGAACCATATATCAAAGCCCAGATCATTACTCCGCCGGAATATATCGGGAACATTATGAAAATTTCCACCGAGCGGCGCGGCATCCAGAAAAACACGTCTTACATAGACCCCTCTCGGGCAGACCTCGCTTACGAATTTCCGCTTTCGGAAGTAATTTTCGATTTCTTCGACAAACTAAAAACCGTGTCACGCGGCTTCGCTTCTTTTGATTATGAGTTTGCTGGTTACCGGGAGTCAAAACTAGTGAAACTGGACATTCTGATTAACGGCGAGCCGGTGGATGCCCTCTCGACCATAGTGCACAAAGAATCTGCTTACGAACACGGAAAATCGCTATGCAACAAATTGCGCAAACTTATTCCCCGGCAAATGTTCGAGGCGATCATTCAAGCAAGCATTGGCAACAAGGTGATTGCCCGGGAAACGGTTAAGGCGTTGCGCAAGAATGTTCTGGCGAAATGTTACGGCGGCGACGTGACGCGCAAACGGAAACTTTTGGAAAAACAGAAAGAGGGAAAAAAGCGCATGAAACAGGTGGGGCGGGTGGAAATTCCACAGGAGGCGTTCCTGGCGGTACTTTCGGCAGACTGATCCGCTTTCCGCCGAATGACGAATTTATTTCCCGAGTGTGAAACTTTCTGATACATTTGACCGATTAATAGTTTTGACTATAGCAAAGGAGATTGATCATTGAAACCGAAAAACAAGCGCTTTGAATCTGTTCAGGCAATATTGGTTGCGATTCTGGCGGCACTAATCCTGCGGCAGTTTGTGATCGCCGCTTACAAAATTCCTACCGGCTCCATGGAAGACACGCTGCTCATCGGCGACTTTTTGCTGGTAAACAAATTCTATTACGGCGCCCAAACGCCCTACTGGATTGGCATTCCTTTCACCAGAATCGGTTTTGAAGTTCCTTCGCTGAGGCTACCGAAAATTACCGATCCCAAGCAGAACGACATCGTGGTGTTCCGCTACCCGCGGGACCCGTATTTGGAATACATCAAACGCTGTGTTGCCGTCGGGGGACAAACTGTTGAAATTGTAAACAAGCAGTTGTACGTGGACGGCAAGCCTTTTCCAAATCCACCGAAATTAAAGTTTGCCGATCCTCGTATTTTTCCCCGGTCAAACCATTATTTTAGTACCTTTCGCCCGGGTCTGGGCAGCCGCGACAACTTCGGTCCGGTCACGGTGGAGGACGGTAAGTATTTCATGATGGGCGACAACCGGGACAATAGTTCCGACAGCCGGGTTTGGGGATTCGTACCGCCGAAATATATTGTCGGCAAACCACTGATAATCTACTTCTCCTGGAACCCCGGCTACCGCCTGCTCTACAAGGTACGCTGGAAACGTTTGGCTACGGTTATCCGGTGACGTGTCATGGATGCCGGCGGACTTTACATCCATATTCCTTTCTGCGAAAAGAAGTGTGGCTATTGCGACTTTTATTCGCTCACCGCGCTGCACTACCGTAGCGAATTTGTGGACGCGCTGCTCAAA
>Ga0136651_10002285_pt1 | contig 10523 bp, 6 predicted proteins | sample Mar14236cmmetaG_FD_94867 | JGI IMG/M metagenome (GOLD analysis project Ga0136651, IMG submission 94867) | Marine hydrothermal vent microbial communities from Guaymas Basin, Gulf of California to study Microbial Dark Matter (Phase II) - Marker... ...
GAACTCGTCCTGTGGTATGCTCGTCTGCGCTGCGACCGCCGCGGCGACCTGCTCCAGCCGCCATCCCTCCTGGATCGTGACGGTCTGCTCCTGGCGCCGTCCCTGCTGCAATGCCTGCGCGACCTCGGGGATGGTCATTGTCTGGCGCAGGGTGAACTCGCCCGCCTCGATGCCGGCGTCCAGGTCATGGTATTGCGCGTAACGGCGGAACAACTCGGCGTCAGAGATCAACCCCGCCCGCTTCAGCCGGTCGGCGATCTCTGCCGCCGTCTCTCCCGGTTCGACGACGAAAGTGACTGGGGTATCATCGTCCCCGGCCGCTTGCTCCAGCGCAGTCGCGTTCGCCTCGAGATAGGCGCCAATGACAAGTTTGTCAGGTGATGACAGACCGCAGCCGCCCACTGCAATGACAATGGCCGTCAATGCCACAAAAAAAGCGATAATCCTGCCCGTGTTCCTCATTCGTTGCCGTCCTGTAATCCGCGTTCTTCCAGATAATTCTGCAAAATCACGGCCGCTGCTATCGCGTCCACCTCGTCCCTGGTGTGTGACCGCTGCTTCTTTTTGCGGGTACGGCGTAGAATTTCCTCCGCTGCGACTGTCGTGAACCGCTCGTCCCACGCCACGACAGGTACGGGCAGCGTCGCGGTCAGCGCCTCGGCATAGCGGGCCACCCGCCGCGCCTGTGGCCCCTCCGTCCCGTCCAGACTGAGCGGCCGGCCAACCACGACCAGCCCAACGTCATGTTCGGCCACGAGGGCGACGATCGCCGCATTGTCCTCCTCCCGCGAACCTCGCACCAACGTCTGTAGCGGGCGGGCAATAATGCCGGCGGGGTCGCTGATGGCGATGCCCACGCGCCGCTCTCCCATGTCCAACGCCAACACACGCACAGTTTCACCCCAAAGGGCCAGTCACGCTTCGGGCCCGTTCGATGCGGGCGCGTACCATGTCCACTACTGCCTGGTAGACCGCCTCCCGCTCCCCTGGCGAGAGGTCCAGAATGTCAAAGACTGCGGCGTCCAGGACGCGACGGTCGGTCTTTTTCACCTCCTCGAAGATGGACTCCACCGGCTGGCCGGCCAACGCATCAAAGGCGGTTCCCAACGCCTTCACCTGCTGCAAAGTCAATTTGCGTGGGTCGGGCAGCCACACCTGGGCGATGTCTATTCCTTCCGTCTTTAATGCCCCCTGACCCAGCGTAGTGCGGCCAATCAACTCGCGTACCAGGTTGGCTAATGTCGAGTTCAGCAACGCACACAAAGTCTTGGCACTGAACTGCTCTCCTTTTGGAAAAATCTCGAACAGATTGTGGTCTACCTGGAACGAGTGAGAATTGAAAGGTGACAGGTGACGTTGATAATGGATCATTCCCCAAAGAATAGAGCCTGGCTCCCGTTTGCCCAAGTCGTACCACCGCGCCCGCGAGGCGCAGGTACGTCGTTGATGATACCCCTGGCTCTCCCCGAATTCGATGTACTTGAGCACGTTGGTACCCGCCAGTTGCTCCTTGTCCTGGTGCACCAGCAACACTTTGAAGCGCACGTCCTCCGGCCGCACCAGGATAGGCCTGCACTCGCGGGGGGACTTGATCACCGGCTTGAGGTACTCGGGCTCAATCTCCCACCGGGCGACATCCTTCTCATCTAGGTAAAAGAACTTGTTGGCCCCCGTCGTAAAGCCCCGTCGCACGTCAGCGATCTCTGACAGCAGCACTAGTTTGTCCCTGTTCCGTTCCAGGATGTCCAAGTAGACGTCGGGGGCACGCAGGTACTTGCCCCACTTGGCCCCCTCGTAGCGGTCGGTCTCTGCGTTGCATCCCTCGACCCACAACTCGCGCTGGGGCAGCGGGTTGACGCGCAGATCATCGTCACGATAGCACCGGTGTTTGGTCATCACGTGCTCGATCAGTAGGTCAATCTGATGTAGCCGTTCGGCTTCTTCCTGCAGCCCGCCACTGACCGCTGGGATTAACTCTGCCAACTTGCGCCGCAGTTGCACGAAGCGCACCAGATTCCCTGCCCGCGTATCCGCGTCGCCGCACTTTTCCAGCACCACGATGCAGGTGTTGACATCGGCATCTGGGAACCAGCGCTCTATTTTGGATTCGATGATGACCACGATTTTGTAGTGCTTGAGGAAAAATTCCTGCAGACCCTTGCCATAGCCCACGTCCAGCCAAGAATTGGGAACGACGAAACCAAAGCGCCCGCCATCGCGCAGGAAGCCGGTGCCGTGAGTGAAAAAGTAGACATAGATACCGGCCCTCTTGCTGATGCAGGCGAAACGTTGGCCGTTCTGGTCACTCGTAGCCTGCTCAATGAGCCGCCGCTTGGATCCCTCGTCGCCGATCAGGTGCTCCATCCACTCCTGGCGGGTGTAAGGAGGATTGCCCACGACACAGTCAAAATGCGGCGGGTGCTCGACTTTTCTGGATTGTTGGCCATCGTCCATCAGGGGCACTGTGCGAGGTTCGGGCAGGGCAAAGCCAATAGCAGCAGGCCGCTGATCGAAAAAGTCGCCGTGAATAATGCGGGGATAGTTTTCCTCGCCCCCCAGGTCATTGATGTCCAGGTTGATGGTGGCCAGGCGGACGGCGGATTTGGCGATGTCCACTCCCCACAGGGTGGCCAATATCTCTTTGTGCGAGAGACGCGCATTCATAACACGCTTGTGGCAATAAGCCCGCTTCAAAAATATGCCTGCCCCGCAACTAGGGTCAAGGACAAAGTCATCCTTATCCCGCAGGCAGAATTTGAGAATGAGATCCACTATGTCGGCGCGGGTAAAGTACTGCCCCAACCTGCGCCGCTCGTCTGAAGGAATCAGCCCCTCTAAGATGCTGCTCAATCTCAATCTCGATCAGTTCACAAAAGTCGCGCACTGTGCTCCTAGAACGTCTGGCTCACCGCCTGACCCTGTGGCACAACCTGCACACTGATGCGCAGCGGAAGCAGTGGCAGCCGTTCCAGCCACTTTAACCACTCCGGCCACTGTGGCCAAATCACGATCTGTGGTTCCTCGGACAGTGGAAACTCTGCCAGCAGTTGCCCGCGGGCATCGTCCACGCGCTGTCCACGGACGAGGGCTACCGCCGCGCCGGTATCGAGCGCGGCAGCGGCTATGCCGCGAGCATTGACGAAAAAGGTGAACCAGCCAGGGCCAATGTCCTCCTCGGACACCTCGCCCAATTCAAAGTGGGCATCCACCAACACGTACCCCGGCGGCAGGCGACGGGAGAGAGTGGCATAAGCCACTGCCTCGGCGTCGTCCACATCCACCGCCAGTCCCCTCACGAGCAATCGCATGTTGAGCCCTACGGTGTCGCTCTGCTCGCTGATAAAGTGGGTGTATGCCTCCTTCGGAACTCCCACGATGAGCAATGACTGGCGGAACAGTACCTCGGTAGGTTCGAGCAAGTCACCCATTTCCACATAAGCTTGGTCGAGCAATTGTTGCATCAATTGCTCCCGCGCCCGGTCATAGTCGGCCTGGGTGACGACACGCACTTCGCTGGCCTCTGCGCCCGTGGTCGGCTGCGGGTTGATCACCCGCACGGCTGAGGCGGCCACACCCTCCACCTGGTTGATCCGAAAAGCGCCCACGTTGCCTATCCGCTCCTCCAGTGCCTCAATAGGCACACTTGCCTGTCCACCGGCGGGAACGGTGATGTCGGCAGTGGTGCGAAAGCGAATAGGGTAACTGCTGGAGGAAGTACGCACGACGGTATTGGCCGGTACGACGTAATCCTGCGCCAGCAGGTTGGTGAACAAAACCGCACCGGTGGCCTGACCGACGGCGACGTGCATCGTGCCGGTCGTTTCGACCTCGGCGTGGCCCTCGACCTCGACGCCGACACGTCGCGCTGGGATTACCCCCTCCACGGGGTAGGGGCGCGGTAACCGCGCCCCTACCATCTTGGCGTCGTGGTCTGCCGATACCGGCACGTAAGGGCGCGGTAACCGCGCCCCTACCATCTTGGCGTCGTGGTCTGCCGATACCGGCACGTAAGGGCACGGTAACCGCGCCCCTACCGTCTCGGCGTTGTGGTCTGCCGATACCGGCACGTAAGGGCGCGATAACCGCGCCCCTACCGTCTCGGCGTCGTGGTCTGCCGATACCGGCACGTAAGGGCACGGTAACCGCGCCCCTACCATCTTGGCGTCGTGGTCTGCCGATACCGGCACGTAAGGGCGCGGTAACCGCGCCCCTACCGTCTCGGCGTCGTGGTCTGCCGATACCGGCACGTAAGGGTGCGGTAACCGCGCCCCTACCGTCTCGGCGTCGGGGTCCACCGACACCGGCACGATGGTGGTGAACTCTTTGCTGGCCGGCACCAGTGTCACCGTGCCGCTGGGAATGACGACGTAAGCACTGCCGGCGAGAATCAAAAGCACCAGCACAAAAATACCGGCGTGGATGCCCAGTTTGATCCAGTTGAACCACGGCGCGTGGGGGCGGACGGGTCGGGGCTGGAGGACGGGATTATCTTCCCACCAGTAATGAGGCGGTGGCTCCACTTGTTCTGGGGGGCGGCTTTTCCACACCGTGCTCTCCTGCGCATCCTCGGCGCTGGTAAATGCCGGGAATCCGCACCCGGAAGCAACATGGCGCCGTTCGGGGTCGGCAGAGACGATGGCGATCTCTAACTGCCGTCGCTCCGCCTCGCGCCGCAAGAGGCCGAAATCCAACTCGCGGGTGAGGAAGCGCATATCCCACGGCAGGACGAGGACGACGCGACCTCCGCCCAGCCAACTGAGTCGGTACTGGACGGAAGCCAGGTCATCCTGGGGTTCTAGTTCTACGACTGAGCAGGTTCCAAAACCCATAGAGACAATGAAGCAATAAGCCAATGAACAATGAACCAATGATTGCCCTTGTTCATTTAATCCGTTGTTGTCCTGTAATCCGTGTTTTTCTAGCCGAGCGCCAATTGCTCTTCCAACAAAGTAGAGACCTGACGCAGCGCCTCGTCGAGCCGGCTGGGGTCACGACCACCCGCCTGGGCCAGAGTGGGCTTGCCCCCCCCACCTCCCCCCACGATGCGGGCCATATCGCGCACCAGCCTGACCGCGTCCGCGCCACGCTCCACCAGGTCGGGGGTGACAGCGGCGACGAATGCAGGCCGTTCGCCCAGCACTGCCCCCAGTACGACGACGCCAGTGTCCAGCCGGTCGCGGAACCAGTCGGTCATCTCGCGCAATACCTCCATACTGGGCGCGGTCACCCGGGCGCTCAACAGCGGGACACCTGTCACGCGCTGCATCTGACTCAGCAATGACTCAAACTCGCGTTTCGCCAATTGCTCCTGGAGGCGCGCGATTTTCTTGCGGGCAGACTGTATCTCATCCAGCAGTCCCAGTGCTTTGCGGTCCACCTCATCGGGTGAGATGCCCAGGTAAGCGGCTGTACGTTGCAATATGCCCAATTGTTGCTCGATCAACTCTACCGCCCCTCGGCCGGTCACAGCCTCAATACGGCGCACCCCCGCTCCCACTCCCTCCTCGGAGACGATGTGGAACAGGCCCAGTTCGCCCGTTTCGTTCACGTGAGTGCCGCCGCACAATTCCTGGCTAAAAGGCTCGCCCGGCCACCCGATGCGCACGACGCGCACATTGTCACCATACTTTTCGCCAAAGAGCGCGATGACGCCCTCACTCACAGCCTGACGATACCTCTCCTCGGCGATCTCTACTGGATAATTGGCCAGGACGGCGTCGTTAACGGAACGGGTCACCGTGTCCAACTCGTCCTGGGTCAGCATGGCCGGATGGGTAAAGTCAAAGCGCAGCCGCTCAGGTGTGACCGACGACCCGGCCTGCTGGACGTGCTCGCCCAGGACGTAGCGCAACTCGCTGTGCAAAAGGTGGGTGGCAGTGTGATTGCGGGCAATGTCCATCCGCCGCTCGTAATCCACGATAGCCCAGGCAGCGTCGCCAGGCCGTGGCCGGCCCAACGTGACCCTGCCCACGTGGACGATCAGGCCGGGGATCATCCGGCGTGCTTCTTGCACCTCAATTTCCCAGATCGGCTCGTCTTCCCCCGGCGGATAGGCAGCGATAAAGCCGGTGTCGCAGGCTTGGCCGCCAGATTCGACGTAAAAGCAGGTCAGCGGCAGCACCACCTCGACCTGTTCCCCTTCTTTGGCCGCCTTGACCATCTCTCCATCGCGCAGGATCGCCGTAACCGTGGTTTCCACTTCGGTGGTCGAATAGGGGTCGTGTTCGACACCGCTCTCGTCCAGGAGGCCCTGTTTTTGCAGGTGTGCCAGCACTTTTTGGTAGCGCGTCAGTGTCTCCTCGTCAGGGGCCTCGAATGTCTCTGCCTGCCGGGCACGCCGGCGCTGCTCCTCGAGCGCGGCCTGATAACCGGTCTCGTCAACGCTCAGTCCTTGCTCTGTGACCACGTCGCGTGTGATCTCTAGCGGCAGGCCAAAGGTGTCGTAGAGCCGAAAGGCCACGTCGCCCGGCAAGATTTTCTCACCTTTTGTCTCCAATTCGGCCAGCACCTCGTCCAGCCGCGCCAGGCCCAGGTCGAGCGTGCGCATAAAACGTTCCTCCTCCTGGGTGATGGTGGTGAGGATGAACTGACGCCGGCTCGCAAGTTCGGGAAAGTGAGGCCCCATTGTCTCGATCACGACCTGGGCGACATCGGCCAGGAAGGGCTGGGTAAAGCCCAGTTTGCGCCCAAAGCGGGCCGCGCGGCGCAGGATCATGCGCAGTACATAGTTGCGCCCCTCGTTGCCCGGCAGAACGCCGTCGCCGACGAGGAAGGTGACTGCCCGCCCGTGGTCAGCGATGACACGGTAGGCGACGATGTTTTCCTCCATCTGGGCGTCGGTGTGGCCCATCATCTCTTGCACGCGATTGATGATGGGCACGAACAGATCGGTATCATAGTTGGAAGCCGCATCCTGCAACACGGCGACCAGCCGCTCAAAGCCCAAACCGGTGTCCACGTGTTTTGCCGGCAGCGGGTGCAGAGTCCCGGCGGCGTCTTTGTTGTACTGGATGAAAACCAGGTTCCACAGTTCAAAGAATCTCCCGCAGTCGCCGTTGACCTGGCAGACGTGACCGGGCACACCTTGCTTGTCGCAGAACTCGGGGCCACGGTCGAAGTGTATCTCGCTGCACGGCCCGCACGGGCCGGTGTCGGCCATCTCCCAGAAATTGTCCTTGCGACCAAAGTACATGATGTGATCGGGAAGGATCTCGGTTTCCGAGCGCCAATAATCGGCAGCCTCCTCGTCGGTCTCCAATTCGCCGTACTCGTCCTTAAAGACGGTGGCCCACAGTTGCTCCTTGGGCAGTCCCCACACCTCGGTCAAGAGTTCCCAGGCCCAGGCAATGGCCTCTTTTTTGTAATAGTCGCCAAAGGACCAGTTGCCCAGCATTTCGAAAAAGGTGTGATGGTAGCCATCGCGCCCCACGTCTTCCAGGTCATTGTGCTTGCCGGAGACGCGCATACATTTTTGCGTGTCGGTGGCGCGGGCGTAGGGCCGGGTGCCCAGTTCCAGGAACACATCCTTGAACTGGTTCATCCCGGCGTTGGTAAAGAGCAGCGTGGGATCATCCACCGGCGCCAGGCTGGCGCTGGGCACGATGGTGTGGTCTCGAGCGGCGAAAAAGTCGAGAAAACTTTTCCGTATTTCGGCACTGGTCATTTTTTTCATAGGCACTCCTCCATATTGGGCGGTATTGTAACTGGAAGGGGGAAAACTGTCAACTGGCGATGGGAACAAGAAGTAAGATGCAGATGAACACGCATTTCACGGATTCCTATTTCTTCTCTATCCGTGTCCTAAAAAGATTCTTGTATTGACACAAACCCTGTGCGGTAATTCTATAACCGGGTGGCGCAGTTCCGTTCGACTTGGCTTAAAGTGTGTCTCTTACGTGGCTTGCCTCACCAGCCGGGCTGCAGCACTGCGCAGAACAAAGATGGCTGCCACGCCCGTCAGCGCCGTCACGACGCCGGCCGCCACAAAGATGGTCTGTACCCCTATCAAGGAGCCAAGCAGGGCTGCGCACCCCTCGGCCATGGCGGTGGATGCGACGACGAGCAGGTTGACCGCCGACTGCACGCGCCCCCGCACCTCGTCGGGCGCGAGCGCCTGTGAGATCGTATCCAGCGCCCCACGGGCCATCACGACGCATAGGCCAATAACAGCGATGCTGACCAACACAACGACATAGTTTGGCGCAAAGGCAAAGGCGACGATGGCTATTCCCGCCAGAACCAGCATCCCGCCTACGAGGGTGCTCGTCGAAAGTCGCCGTGAGAGCCGGTTGACCATCAGTCCGCCCATCACCGAGCCCAGGCCCAGCATGCTCATCGCTAACCCGTATTCCAGGCCGCCGGCCCCCACCTGCGCCTTCAGGTGAGGGATCGCCAGTAGCACGATGGCCCCAATCCCCAACGTGGCGATGGCTGTGATGATCAACACTTGTCTCAAGGCCCGGTTATAGCGGATGAAATCTAGCCCGACCTTTATGTCCTCCCAGACGCCGTTCTTTGCGGTTGAACGTGATTGCTCGGACGCCGTTTGGGGGATGTTCATCACAGCGATAAATATGGCGGAGGTGAGAAACGATGCGCTTTCAAAGATGATGGCCAATGGGGCCCACAAATCAACCGCTGCACCGGCGATGACCGGCCCCACGATCAGGGCGATGATGTAACTGCCCTGGATCAGGCCATTGGCCGCCAGGAGCAGGCTCGCCGGCACGATGTTGGGAATGACTGCGTTGCGTGCCGGATAGAAGAACACTCCCATCAAAGCCAGTCCTGCCGCAGATAGATAGAGGATCCACAGTTGTTGGGCGCTGTTGACAAGGATAATGGAGAGGACGATCAGTGCGCGCGACACGTCGGAACCGATCATTACTATCTTGCGGTTCCAACGGTCGGCCATCACTCCGCCCACCAGCCCAAAGGCGAGTTGCGGGAGGGCCATCGCGATGGCGGGGATGAGCAACGCCAGCGGCGACTGGGACAGGTTGGCGATTAGCGTGATTGCGGCGATCAACAGGCACTGGTCGCCGACCTGGGAGAGCAACTGTCCGATCCACAGCAGTCTAAAGTCGTGGTTGTGGAACAGTTCACGGACTGCCCGCTGCTGGTCGGGCGGGCGCGAGGAGAGGCCCGACATGCCCTACAGTTCCTTCTCGTAGACGCGGTAGGTGCGGTACACGTGCGCTCCCAGCATTTCGGCTGTGCGGCGCATCATTGTATTGTTTTCCAGTATCCATGAGATTTCGGCCCGGCGGTAGCGGGGTAGGGCGGCCTGGGCCGTCTTCACCAGTAGCATAGCCTCCACGCCCCGACCCCGGTGGGCTTCCAGGACGCCGCCGGCAAAGCCGCGCATGGTATCCACGCAGCGGCGCACCTTCCAGTGCCAGAGGAGTTTGGCCATTGTCCACCACTCTGGCACGCCGGGCCGAGGGTAGGCCCGGATCAGGGCCTGGTTCAGGTCGGGGAGGGGCAGCATCGCGCCGATAGGCTCGCCGTCCTTTTCAGCGAACCAAGTGATGGCGGGGTCGAGTATCTGCTTCAGCCCGGCGGCAGTGTGATCAATCTCGGCGTCGGTCAGGGGCACGAAACCCCAGTTCTTTTCCCAGGCCGAGTTGTAGACGTGCTTGAAGCGATTTATCTCGTCGTCAAAGTGACGCATATCTATCGGGCGCATGGTAAAGTCTCCCCGCTGCTCGACCTTCTTGGCCACGCGGAGCAGTTTGGGGGGCAGGCCCTCCCCGTGCTGCCCGAGGGGGACCAGGTCCAGCATGTAGGCTAAAAGGTCCATCGCCTTGTGGAATCTTGCGCCTTCGATAAAGTCCACATAGTAGCGCGGGTTATAGGTCATCTCGATCACTGGTGGGCCGTCCCAGCCGTCCACCAGCAGGCCACATTCTTCGTTGGTGGAATAGTTCATCGGCCCCCGGATGGCGGTCAGGCCGCGCTCCCGCGCCCAGTCGCAAGCAGTCTCTAGCAGCGCCTCGGCTGCCTCCCGGTCCGGCAACACCTCAAAGAAGCCAAAGAAACCCACGCGCTCGTCCTGGAACTCGTTGTACCGGTTGTTCAGGATGGCGGCGATGGTGCCCACGGGCTTGCCGCCACGATGGGCCATGAAGAATTCTACCTCCGAGTGCTGGTGGAAAGGGTGGCGGTCTTTGTCGAGGAATTCCACCCGTTCAGAGATGAGCGGCGGCACCCAGTAGGGATCGTCGTGGTAGACTTGCCATTGAAAGTGGATAAAGTCTAATCGTTCTTGAGATGTACGTGCCGGTTGAATTGTCAATTTATTGTTTGTCATGTTCTCCGTCACTTTCGCTACAGGGGATAATCAGATAAATATTTTACGAATGGCAATGCTGCCTTCACAGCATCGTAGAGCACCTTATCTGCTGTCCAGAACTCGCAGCCGCGCAATTCGGCCAGGGCAGTGTAAATTGAGTGTATCTGCTCAATAAAGTGGGGCAATGTAGCCGAGGTTTCCATACCTCGCGGGCATAACGCGCTATGGA
>Ga0136651_10002290_pt1 | contig 10509 bp, 11 predicted proteins | sample Mar14236cmmetaG_FD_94867 | JGI IMG/M metagenome (GOLD analysis project Ga0136651, IMG submission 94867) | Marine hydrothermal vent microbial communities from Guaymas Basin, Gulf of California to study Microbial Dark Matter (Phase II) - Marker... ...
ACCCTGGCAATCGGCAATTTCAATATTGGGATCAATCACTTTGCCATATACATCAAGACAAACATCTTTGATATAGAAAGCCATATTCGGATCAGATGTAAACGCCTTGTGTCTGTCAAACTCTTTTGATGCAAAACTAAGAGTGGCTCTATCAGCCTGGACAAGATCCTTACAGGTATTAAAGCCGTGTAGCGCATGCCTGATCAATAGGGTTTCAGGGTGTATGCCGTCTTTTGTAACCGGGAAATCTTGACTCAGCGTCTGGTATACATTTTTTAAATATTTCCTGTCTTTTTTTCGTCTGATATCAAAATTATGATTAACCTTTGATGAACCATCATCGGGAAAAAGCAACAAGGCATTTTTTAATTGAAAATTAATGTCATCCCATGATTTAAAATAAAGATTAGCCTGATTCTTTGTGCCTTTCTGAATTCTTGTGGTGATCGAGGTCATAACACCCGCCCCTCTTTTCACCAGTTCCTTTCCGACCAGAGAATTAACCAGCGTACTTTTTCCTGACTTAATGACCCCGACAACCGCAATCTTCAAACGACCTTCACGGATACACACCGGTATGTTATGACAGATTTTTTGAGACTCATTAAATGAGCTGTCGCTCATTTGCGGAACTTCCTGGGCCAGCTTGAAAATGGTTAAGGTATCATTGATTATTTTTTCAATTTTATTGAATGGCGTTGTTTTGTTTGTCATCATTTTGGCCGGGCAAAAAATTACTATATCATCATCATGGCTTTTTCATATTTTAATTCTGTGCCAGTGGAAAAAAGAATTTCTTGAGAAATCGGACTGGTGAGCCAGGCTGAATCACTTAATTCATTATCCAGCTGCATGGGTCCCCATCCGGCACATCCCAGTATAATTTTAAAGGATTCAGGGCCTTTTTGAAGCGCAACAGCCTCAAGAATATCTCTTGAATTACTCAAAGCCAGCCAATCGGTAACTTTTAAACTTTCATTCCAGTCAAAGGGAGGGCCGTGAAGAACAAACACCCCGCTGGGCTGGACCGGGCCACCAAGGTATATCTCCAGTTTATCGACACTTTTATCACAGTCGATCTTTAAATCCTCAAACAATTCCCTTCCTGTCAGAAGCGGATGTACTTTATTGATAATGAATCCCAGGGCACCGGATTCATTATGTTCACACATGCAGGTCACGGTCTGGGCAAAATTGGGGTCAGGAAGCCCGGGTATAGCCAGTAAAAATTTACCTTTCATGCTTTGAGAGATATCATCAGCCATAAACCCGCTCCGTAATTATTCTTGACATTGCAATTATACTAACCGTATATTTGTTAAAAAAAAGTAGTTTGAAATATTTTTGTTGGATTTGCAATACTTTTTGTCACGATAGAGGTTTTATGAATGAAATTAACCCTAAAATAACAAATATAAATAAAATATCCTCTGTTGAACCGGATATTAAACAAAAAAAATCATCTCAACAAGGTGACACTTCTTTTAATGATATTTTAACAAATCAAATCAACAAAAGCAGTAACGATACAGGATTTAAGGAAAACACATCGCTTGGAGAAATTAAAGCGTCCTTTGCAGCACAACGATTAACCCTTGAACTGAACCAAACTCAATTTACTCAAAAGCTGGAAACCTCATTGGATTTGCTTGATACGTATGCCGCCTTGCTTCAGGACCCGGACAAAACCTTGAAGCAGGCCCATGGCCTCCTTGAGCAGATAATAGACCAGACAAAGGCTCTGGACCGGGAAGCTAAAGAAAATCCTGATTTCAGCCATGATTTAAAAAATATTCTTACCCAATTGTTGACCACGGCCCAGGTTGAACAGATAAAATTCAACCGGGGTGATTATCTTTAAGTTTTTCTTATTAATCCTCTTCTCTCCCATAAACATCATCAAATCTGACAATATCATCCTCACCCAGATATGAACCCGTCTGAACTTCAATGAGTTCTAAAGCAATTTTCCCGGGATTTTCCAACCGGTGCAGGGTTCCTAAAGGAATATAGGTGGATTCATCTTCTTTGAGCAGTATCTGCTCTTCTCCCCTGGTCACGATGGCTGCACCCGAGACTACCGTCCAGTGCTCTGCTCGGTGAAAATGCTTTTGTAATGAAAGCTTGGCTCCCGGTTTAACCGTAATTCTTTTCACCTGGAACCTTTTTTCAATATCCATGGTTTCATAACTGCCCCAGGGTCTGTAAACTTTACGATGGGTGATGGCTTCATCTCTGTTTAAATCCTTTAGTTGCTTAACAATTTTTTTAACATCCTGGACCCGGTCCCTGGGGGAAACCAGAATAGCATCCTTTGTTTCAACAATTACAAATTTTTCTATACCAACTGCTGCAATCAGGCTGCTTTCAGAACTGATATAGGATTCTTTAACATCATGGGTCAAGACATCCCCTTTTAAAACATTCAGGTTTTCATCCTTTTGGCCTGTCTGCCACAGGGCATCAAATGATCCTAAATCATTCCACCCCGCATCAAAAGGAATCATAATCCCTTTTGATGTTTTTTCCATTACGGCATAATCAATTGAATCAGAAGAAATATCTTTAAATCCTTCAAGACTCAACCTGAAAAAATCAAGATCCTGAGTACCTGTTTTTATCACTTGTTTACAAGAATTCATAATATCAGGTGCATGACTTTCAAGCTGCTTTAAAATTGCTGATGCTTTAAACATGAACATCCCTGAATTCCAGCAGTATGACCCGGATTCGGTATATTTTTGTGCGACCAAAAGGTCTGGCTTTTCGACAAACCTCTCTATTTTAGAAGCACCTGTGTCCTTTTCCAGCAATTCTCCCTTTTTTATATATCCATATCCGGTTTCAGGCGATCTTGGAATAATACCGAATGTGATTAAATTACCTTTTTCAGCATATTTAAGGCCCGCCTTTACAGCAGCATGAAAATCATTGATATTTTCAATCACGTGATCCGCCGGTAATACCAGAAGCAGGGGGTCTTCTTTGTTCTCGATTGCCTTTAATGCAGCAAGAGCAATGGCAGGGGCTGTATTTCTGCCCACAGGTTCCAGAATAATGGCATGGGGATCAATTCCAATCTTTCTCAATTGTTCAGCTGTCATAAACCGATGTTCTTCATTGCAGACAACAATAGGCGAACCAAGCCCTTTAATTCCTTCAAGCCTTAATAGAGTATTTTGCAGCATGGTGTTTTCATTATAGATGTCAATGAGCTGTTTGGGGTAAAGCTGCCTTGATAAAGGCCAGAGTCTGGTTCCTGATCCACCTGCAAGAATTACCGGAAGTATCATATTTTCTCCTGATCGTTATGGTTTTTGGGCTGTGAACACATTAATGGTTAACCCCTGATTGACCCTATAAGAATCAATCTCAATGGAATAAAAGCCACTGTCTGTCAGCCAACTCTTTATTTTTTCTTTTTCAAACCCGAGCCACGATCCACCAATGATCTGTTTTATTTTTTCCTGATCATGTTTTTCAAAATCTGACAGGATAAACAAACCACCCGGCTTAAGCACCCTGTAAGCTTCAGCAATAGGCAGCTCAGGTTGTGAAATATGGTGCAGCACCATGTTCATTATTGCCGTATCAATTTCTTTGTTTTTCATGGGAAGGTGTTCAAGTTCACCCAGTCTTAACTCTGCATTTCCCGTCCCTGAAAATCTTAGCCTTGCCTGCTCCAGCATTTCAGGAGAACTGTCAATACCAATCAGTTTATGCGATGCTTTTGTGGACAATTTTTCAATCAGCTCTCCTGTTCCACAGCCTAAATCTGAAATATTCCCCTGAAAAGATACTTTTTTTTTAATCATGGAATTTAAGTCAAACTCACCCAACACTTCTTTTTTCAATCGATCCCATTGGGGAGCAACAGTTTTAAAGAAACGCTTTGTTCTATTTTGACGAATTTTGATCATCTCCCGGGATTTTTCTAAATCCTTTTGGGAAATCTCTTCTTTTTCATCACTTTGATCAACCAGAGAGATAATAGTTTGCACGACGCTGTTTTTAGCAGCAGAATAGTAGATAAAGCTTCCATCTTTTCGGGAAGTTAAAAGTCTGGATTCCAAAAGAATTTTCAAATGTCTTGAAACACCCGACTGTATCATATCCACAACCAGAACAATTTCATTTACATTGAGTTCATATTGCTGCAATACAATCAGCAGCCTAAGACGGGTTTTATCAGAAAGTGCCTTAAAACATTTAATCAATTCCATTTTGAAAAGACTTTTTTTATTTTCCTTATAGGTTTATCTGTTGCCCGAATTCAAGAACCTGGCAGTTTATCCCAAGGTCTTCAACCTTTTTTTTAAACTCAAACGGATCAGATTTAATAATATCAAAAGTATTATAGTGTATGGGAATTGCACACTTGGGTTTAACAAAGGAGCATGCTTTAACTGCATCGTCAATTCCCATGGTAAAATTATCTCCAATGGGAGCCAGCAGATAATCAATGGGGTATAATTCACCGATGAGTTTTAAATCCAGAAACAGGCCGGTATCTCCCATGTGATAGATAATTTTATCCTGAATAAAGAGTATCATACCTGTGGCTGCGCCCACACACTCATTATCCGGTGTAACAGAACTGTGCAAAGCCTGGGTCAATTTTATTTTCCCAAAATCAAATGAAAAAGAACCCCCGATATGCATATTATGGGCTTTACCCCCCTTTGATGCGATATAATTGGCCAGTTCGTTTTCACAAATACACAAGGCATCACATCTTTTTGCAATGCTTAGGGTATCCCCGAAATGATCACCATGACCATGGGTGAGCAGGATATAATCTGCCTCGACATCAGCTGCAGCAGCAGGAGAAGTGGGATTCCCATCCAGAAAAGGGTCGATTAAAAGCCTGATACCATTATCAAGCGTAATTAAAAAGCCAGAGTGTGAAAAATATCTTAATTTCATATCAACCTCCTTGTTATTTTACGGTCAAAACAGGGCAATGAGCATCAAGGATAACCACCTGAGCCGTAGATCCAAAAATCAACTTTCCAACTTTTGACCGGCTCCGGACACCAATGATAATTTCATCAACTTTCTTTTCTTTAGCAAAGGTCACAAGGTCTTCCCCTGCCTCAAACCCCCGAACCAGTAAATGTGTTTCACATTTAACCCCATAATCATCAAAATATGCCTTGGCCTGTTCAAGGTTTTTCTCAGTATCAACAACTTTCTGTTTTGCAACCTTATCACCGCCAACCATGGAAGTTGCAATCAAAATTTCACCCTCAAACGCTTTGGCATGTTTCACTGCGATATCCATCAAATCCTTACCCACATTTATCCCTTTATATCCCACCAGAATCTTCATAATTGCCACCTCATCTTTTGATTATAAATAAGACTCGCTGTTCCATCACCTGTCACTGCTGATAATAGGATGATTTTATCTAAATTTTCAATATATTTTATATAAAACCTTAAAGAAAAAATAATATGTCAGGAATCAACACCCAAAACTGATTCTACTCTCTACCGTAATCTAAAAATTTATTTTGCCTTGCACAGTTATATATTATAAGCTGATTTTCATTGAATTGACCTTGATAAAAAATGTCCTCTCCTTATTTATAAAGAATCAAATGCTTTGAATAATTACTATTTTAAAAATTGGAAATCTTTCTCATGGTAAAAAAACCTACGTATGAAGAATTGGAACAAAGGATTGAAGGATTAGAAAAAAAAATTTCCGATCATCTAACCTATGATGATTTCACAAAAGAGTTATCTGAAAGATATTTACGTATATTTGAAGCAGTTCCTGTATCAATTGTAATCCTTGATAAGAATGGCCGGATAAAAGATATTAATCCCTACCATCTCACGCATATAGGCAAAGAAAAAGCAACTAAAGAACACTATTTAAAATACAATATTTTAGACTTTCCAAGTGTTATTGCCGCTGGACTTCAGGATGAACATCAAAGCGTGCTTAAAGGCAAACCGTTTAATTTAAAGAGTGTACGGTTTCCTGTAACAACCGGAGGACGTGTTCGATTTTTCAATATCAGGGGTGTACCAATATTTAAAAATACTGACGTAATCGGTGCAATAATAATTCATGAAGATATCACCGAACCTAAGCAGACTGAAGAGGCATTGGTCAGACTGAATAAAACACTTGATATAAAAGTAAAAGAGAGAACCCGTCAGTTAAAACGGTTAAATGAGCATCTTGTCTACTCAGAGGAAAGAGAACGGAATAGTCTTGCCTCTGATCTTCATGACAGCGTTGCTCAGAGTCTTGGGTTAAGCCTTTCAATGATAAAAGAACTGACAGAAGTAAATTGCAAAGTTGATACTGGGACTGGGAATCTGTCAAAAATCCAAGGCCATCTTGAACAGGCAATTCGAGAAACCCGTTCCTTAATTTATCAACTTTACCCCCCGATTTTAAAAGATTTTGATATTGACATAGCACTTGGATTCCTGATCGAAGAGAGTAATGAAAAGTATGATACTGACTTTAGATATATCAATAATCTTGATGATTCGGTTCATCTGATTGAAGCAAACAAAATCACGTTGTACAGAGCAGTTAACGAGCTTATTATTAACATTGTAAAACACTCCGGTTCAAAAAAAGCCGAAATTGAATTATCAAAAGATATAGATATGCTTATGTTAAAAGTTGAAGATTATGGCCGTGGGTTTAATGTGGAGACTATTAATAAAACTAATTTTTGCGGGTTTGGATTATACGGACTATCTGAACGGTTTAAAAATATAGGGGGTACGATTAAAATAGAATCAACGATAGGCAAAGGCACACAAACGATAATTTGTATCCCTATAATGAGTAAAGTATTAAACGAGTAAGATCAAAAAAAATCTTACGGGTCATTATTCTCTGCCATAAAAAAAGGGTCTCAGAAAAACTCTGAAACCCCTTGATATCTATGGAGGCGGCTTCCGGATTTGAACCGGAGAATAACGGCTTTGCAGGCCGTTGCCTTACCCCTTGGCCAAGCCGCCTTATTGTATGGAGCGGGAAACGGGATTTGAACCCGCGACTTCGACCTTGGCAAGGTCGCACTCTACCACTGAGTTATTCCCGCTCAGCAAACAAAAGAGATTTATATACGCCAACATCAAATTTGTCAATATCAAATTAACCCATATCAATTTAAAACGATATAGGATTACCCATTCTTTTTATTCCAGTCCGCCATAAAGGCATCGATTCCCTTGTCAGTCATATGATGGGCGGCAAGCTTTTTTAATACCCCGTATGGAATCGTAGCAATATCTGCACCCAAAAGGGCTGAATCCAGCACATGCAATGGGCTTCTTACACTGGCAACTATAATCTGCGTATCAAAATCATAATTGGTATAAATTTGTACAATTTCCTCAACCAGTCCCATGCCCTCCTGGGCAAGGTCATCTATCCGGCCGACAAAAGGGCTTACAAATGTAGCACCCGCTTTTGCTGCCATCAATGCCTGAAGTGCTGAAAAAACCAGTGTCACGTTTGTTTTTATCCCCTCATCCGTAAGGGTTTTAACCGCTTTTAATCCTTCAACCGTCATGGGTATTTTAACAGCAATATTATCTGCTATTTTTGCAAGATCTCTTGCTTCTGTTACCATGCCGTCATACTCAAGACTGATAACCTCTGCACTGACAGGGCCTTTTACAATGTTACAAATCTGAGCTATAATTTCTTTAAACTCTCCGTCTTCCCTTGCAATCAAGGAAGGGTTAGTCGTTACACCATCAACCATGCCCATATCATTGGCATCTTTAATCTGGTCAATATTTGCCGTATCGATAAAAAATTTCACTTCTTTGCCTCCTCATCCAAAAGAATTACCTTCTGGGTTTCTTGTTTTTCTATTTTTTTCAGCAATTCATCTGACCGCAAATTCAAAATCGGATGTATTGCATGAGCTCCTATATCACAAATGGGTATTAATACAAAACATCTTTCATGCATTCTTGGATGGGGGATTTCAAGGTGTTTGGTTTTAAAAATCAAATCATCATAATAAACAATATCCAGATCGATGATTCTTGGACCAAACCTGAAGGGTTTCCCATCCCTGTCCAACTCTTTTTCAACAGCCTTTAGAACAGTCAGCAGCTCCTGCGGCTCCAAAAGGGTTTTTATTTCTAAGGCTGCGTTGACAAACCAGTCCTGGTCTGTATAATTTTGCGGCTGGGTTTTATAGAGAGATGATACACAGACCACATCAATTTTACTGTGCTTACGTAAAAGTGCTATAGCTGTTACAATATTCTTTTTTTTGTCGCCAACATTAGAACCGATACTTAAATAAACAATATGCTGACCCATTTTTATTTATACTCAAGCTGAACCGTTTTTGAATATTCGCTTCTCATATTGTCATCGTCTGTTGCCTGAACCCTGAAATAATATTTATACCCTTTTTCTAAGGAAATCAAAAATTGCATATCAGGCATGGAGGCAACTCCAATCATCTTGAATACAAAAGGACACCCGACACAGGCTTCAAATGTTTTTTTAGCCATGAACACTTCAAAACCATCGGGTTTTACAACAGCAGTCCTATGTTCAATTTTATGCTGCCAGAAAAGGGTTACTTCCTTGTCATCAAGCGTATATTTTAAATCAAAAGGAGCCGCAATTTTTTGCCCTGGTATTTCAGGTGGTAAAGGCGGTCCTTTTTTCCCACATCCCGGGAACGCTATAACAATAAGACCACACAATACGATTAAGAATAAAAAGACGTCTCTTTTCGTTTTCATTACAGCCCAAGCTCCCCGGCGGCTTTTTTTACAGCCTGTTTGACATTATCAAAACTGGTCCCCCCATAAGAAATTCGTCTTGAAATCATTTGATCAATGGTAATAAACTTGTAAACATCTTTTCCTATCAAATCACTTAAACCTTTAAACTCTTCAATGGACAGGTCATCAAGTTCTTTTCCCTGCTCCAAGGCATGGGCAACTGCTTGTCCTGCGACTGTATGAGCCTGTCTGAATGCCATTCCCTTTAAAACCAGATAATCAGCCAGATCGGTTGCATTTAAAAACCCCCGGCTGCAAGCATCAACCATTCTTTCTTTATGAACTTTAATATTTTCAAACATCCTGGTATAGACATCCGTACAGATTTTGAGTGTATCAACGGTATCAAACAACGGTTCCTTGTCTTCCTGCATATCTTTATTGTAGGCCAGGGGCAATGATTTCATGAGGGTGAGGATGGAAACAAGATTGCCCACAACCCTGCCTGTCTTTCCTCTTACAAGCTCTGCCACATCCGGATTCTTTTTTTGAGGCATAATACTGGAGCCTGTTGTAAAAGCATCTGAAATAGTAATAAAAGAAAATTCTGAAGAAGACCAGAGAATTAATTCCTCGGAAAGCCTTGAAAAATGGATCATGGCAATGGATGCATGGGAGATAAACTCCATAACAAAATCCCTGTCAGACACTGAATCAATGCTGTTATCCGAAACTTTTGAAAACGAAAGTACGTCTTTGGTAAATTCACGATTTAAAGGATAGGTAGTGCCTGCAAGGGCTGCTGCACCCAAAGGCATGAAATCAATTCTTTTATAGCAATCTTTAAATCGTTCAATATCCCGTTTGAACATTTCATAATAGGCCATCAAATGGTGGGAGAACAATACCGGCTGTGCCCTTTGAAGATGGGTATATCCGGGCATAATCACATCAAGATGGCTTTGGGCCATTCTGATTAAGGCTTTTTGAAACTCAGCCAAAAGATCAATAATAATATTTGTCTCTTTTTTTAAATAAATTCTGACATCCAGAGCAATCTGATCATTACGACTTCTTCCGGTATGAAGTTTCTTTGCCACATCCCCGGCAACTTTTCCCAATGCATCTTCTATATGCATATGAATGTCTTCAAGGCTTGCTGAAAACTCAATTTCATTGTTCTCGATTTTTTCTTTTACTTTTCCAAGACCTGCAATCAGGGTATCTGCCTCATCTTTGGTAATGATGGATTCTTTGGCCATCATTTTTAAATGGGCAATACTGCCTTCAATGTCACTGTCATAAAGTCGTTTATCAACATCGATTGATGCATTGAATTTTTCAACCAGTTCGTCTGTTTTTTCAGAGAATCTTCCGCCCCAAAGTTTTTTATTCTTCAAAATAATTTCCTAACTTATAAAAGGCTGTCCAAAGCAGATATCAGCCTGTCAATATCTTTTTCTTTAATAATTAAGGGGGGTGCAAACCTTAAAATTTTATCCTGAATTCCATTTATTATAAAGCCCTTTTTCATTAATTCCCCTACAAAAAAGGCTGCATCCTTATCTTTTTCCAACTCAATCTCCATCCCTAGCAAAAGGCCTTCTCCCCGGACATCCGTAACCCTGGAATGTTTTTCTTTTAATTTTACGAGTTTATCCTTAAAATATCGGCCTTTTTCACGGACTTGTTCTAAAAATGTTTCCTGACTGATAATATTCACAACTTCTAAAGCAGCTGCCGTAGCAAGGGGTGTTCCCCCAAAGGTTGTGG
>Ga0136651_10002291_pt1 | contig 10502 bp, 12 predicted proteins | sample Mar14236cmmetaG_FD_94867 | JGI IMG/M metagenome (GOLD analysis project Ga0136651, IMG submission 94867) | Marine hydrothermal vent microbial communities from Guaymas Basin, Gulf of California to study Microbial Dark Matter (Phase II) - Marker... ...
CCCTGGCATACGATTCATCGTTGTAATATTTGAGAGCCGGGTCCGAAACCGCCAGGACTTTGCCGCCGCCATGAGAGGCCAGTTCACCTGCTATTCCATCGGCCGATTCCGCCAGACAGGCCGTCATCAATTCGCCACCGACCGTCTTCGCGACCGAGATCAGTTCAAAACTTACATTAGAGAGTTTACCACCCTTCTGCTCGGCGATCGCCAGAACTTTTATGGCCATTGCTTCTCCCTTCTATAATCAAATTACTTTATTTTCAGACCGTTCAATACAGTCATAATTCTTCGAATTTATTGAATATAATAACGGCGGCCGATAGTTTCAATTCTTTTTTTAATTCATTACCTCAATTTAACTTGCGTGATCAGAGCTAAAATTTCCTGACAGATAATCATCAAAAAGCGCCTTGATATCACTCAGCGAATTGACTGTTTTAAGTTGCCGGCGCAGATGCGCCCCGCCCTGGAATCCCTTGGAATACCATGAAAGATGCTTACGCATCATCTTCGAACCGTTTTTTTCACCGAATCGGTCGATCATCATTTTTGAGTGCTCCAGAGCCAGTATGATTTTTTCTTCATCAGTCAAATCCGGCAAATATCTTCCCCGGTCGAGATAATGATTTATCCGGCTGAAAACAGTCGGGTCCTTCATCGCCGCCCTGCCAATCATAATGGCATCACACCCGGTCTCAACAAACATCCTTTTGGCGTCTTCCGGACTCTTCACATCGCCATTACCGATCACCGGAATGCCGACCTCTTCTTTCAATCGGGTAATTTTCGACCAGTCCGGGCTGTCGCCGTAATTCTGCGACCGGCTTCTGGGATGAAGAGTAATGGCGGCCACCCCCAGTTTTTCGGCCAGCTTTCCGACTTCAAGAAATACATCAGATTTGGCATCCCATCCTGTTCTCATTTTTATAGTTACAGGGATTGTGGAATTTTCGACCGCCGCCGCCATCAGCTCTTCGGCAAGCTTGAGATCTTTTAATATGGCCGCGCCACCGTTCTTTTTGACCACCTTTTTGACCGGACAGCCCAAATTTAGGTCAATTAAATCCGGCTCATATTCTGCCACCTTTTTGACCGCTGTGACCATATATTCGGGCTTTGAGCCGAATAATTGGACACCGATCGGGTGCTCATCCGGGGTGATATCGATCATCCGGATGGTTTTTTCCTGTTTCATAAAAATGGCATCGGCCGAGGCCATCTCCGTGTAACACAAAGCGGCGCCGTATCGGCGCGCCAGCAACCTGAAGGGGCGGTTGGAAATACCGGCCAGCGGGGCCAAAAACAGCCGCCCCTTGATGGTCAAGTTTCCAATATCCATGCCGACAATATAATTAAGCCATTAAGCTATGGCAAGTGATAGTGTATGATTGTGAAAAAGTCAATAAATCGAAATCAAATATAAGAATAGCGTATATTTTGAAAGGAGTCCCGTATGCCGGAAATCATTGTGAAATACGAGGACAAGGTAATCGAGAGGGTGGTCTCGGAAAAAAAGAGAATGACAATCGGCCGCACCTCCGACAATGATATTGTTCTTGATAACCGGGGTGTCTCCCGAAAACACGCGCAGATCGAATTCAACGACAACGCCGCCGTGATTATCGACAACGAATCCTTGAACGGAACCTTTGTCAATAATCGCAAGGTGGGCGAAGAGATCCTGCGCGACAATGATGTTATCACCATCGGGAAATTCTCCCTGACCTACCGCAGCCAGGTCCAGCACGAGGATACGGGAGCGCATCTCGACGGAACCATGGTCCTGAAAACAAAAAAGCAGAAAGAATTGATCAAGCGCGACCAGTATGAAAAAGAGCTGATCCAGCAGATGGGCGGTTCGGTCCTTCTCGGCGAGGAAAACAGCGATTTCTCCGAATACCAGATCGACCACAATGTCACCACCATCGGCAAGGCGAAATTCGTCCATGTCCATGCTAAGGGATTTTTGCTTTCAGGAATTCAGGCCAAGATCGTCAAGGAACATGATCAGTTTACAATCGTCAACCTGGGACGTAGGGGCAAAACCCGGGTCAACGGCGAACCGATCAACCGTCAAAACCTTAAAAACGGAGACCTTATTCAGGTCGGTAAAACGGTATTCACTTTTGTAGAAGGACGGTAACTGATGAAGATTGCCCTGATATCGGATGTGCATGGTAACTTGGAAGCGTTGGAAAATGTCCTTCGAGATATAGAAAAACAGGGAGCGGAAAAAATCCATTTTTTGGGTGATGCTGTCGGATACGGCTGCAACCCCAATGAATGTGTCAAGCTGATTTCCAATCACTGCGATATCAAGTTGCTGGGGAATCACGATTTCGCCGCCATGGGCCTTGAATCGATCGAAAACTTCAATCAGATGGCAAAGGCATCTATGGACTGGACTCAGACCAAACTCAAACCAAAATCGGTCCGATTGCTTGCGGATTTCGATATGGATGCGGTCTTTCTTGACTACTACCTGGTTCACTCGTCGCCCACCGAACCTGAAAAATGGCGTTATATTCTCAGCATCGATCAGGCCGAAGATCATTTCGAGAAATTCTCCCAGACCTTTTGTTTTGTCGGCCACTCCCATAGCCCGACATATTTTGAAAAGGATCCCGAAGGTTATATTACCCAACATTTCAAACCAGAGATGGAATATAACCGGGGTTACAGATATATTATCAATATCGGCTCGGTCGGACAGCCGCGTGACAATGATCCGAGAGCGTGCTATGTCATTGCAGACACCGATACCAATTCGATAATATACCGTCGTGTTGAATATGATATTAACAAGACTCAGGATAAAATGCGAAAGGCAAAGCTCCCCGATTTCTTGATAGAACGACTGGCTGTGGGAGCTTAAGGGGTTAGAAATGCTTAAGAAATATTCTTCATATGTGCTCTGCTTTCTGGTATCATTGTTTGTTGTCGCCCTGTATATCAATAACTTCTCCCCCATGGTCCGGCTTGAGTGGAAAGTCCAGGATATGATGTATTCTTTCCGGGGGGAAGAAAACTTCTCCTCGAAAATTATTATGATTGATATTGACGACAAAACTCTCGACGAGTTCGGGGATTGGCCGTGGCACCGTGACAGAATTGCCGACCTGCTTGCCGCAGTCGGACACGGGGAACCCAAGACTGTCCTTCTGGACTTGTACTTCGACCCGGATATCAATGAAGATACCTCGGGTTACACCGAAATCCTGGCCGGACAGATGTCCTGGATGCAGAATGTTATAGTCCCGTATGAATTGAGCCCGTCCGAATTCATGAAAAATAAGATCTCCACCCCCAAATATCTATACAAATCATCCATGCAGGTCAACTCGGACCTGGGCATTCTTGACGAAAATTCAAGTCTTCAGACACATAAAGTATTTCTTCCCCCGGATCCCATCTGCGAATACGCCGCCGGCCTGGGATTTAAATACAATGTGTACGATAAGGACAGAAAGATACGCTGGGAACCGCTCTTTGCATACTATGAAGGATATTATTACCCGTCCTTGGCCCTGATGGCATCTGCCAATTATCTGGGCATTCAGCCATCTTCAATGGTCATCGATGGCGGAAGCGGCGTCAATTTGGGAAACAAAAAAATCCCGACTAATGAACGCGGCGAAATGTTTATCAATTACAATAAAGCGGGAAAATCATTTTCGCGCGTATCCGCCTCGGATATCCTCAATGAAAGATACAATGCCGCAAATATTAAAGGAAAATTGGCCATCATTTCCGTTTCCTCGGAATTTATTACCGACTATTATGCGACCCCTGTTTCGGATAATCTTCAGGCTACTGAAAAAACGGCAAATGTCCTTGAAAATATAATAAATTCGAATTTTATCAATCGCATGGATTCGGCGCCCGGGCGTGATACTCTGGCGCTTCTTATCCTCGGCGCCCTGTTTGCTTTTATATTGCCGAGGGTATCGATCATGTACCGGTTGATTATTATGATCGCAAGCCTTTTCCTCCTGGCCAACGTTAATTTTGTTCTCTTCAATTCTTATAAGATTCTGACACACTCGCTTTATTTCGGATTGGAGATGCTTTTGCTTCTTATGATCTCTCCCTTCCTCGATACCGAATTCCTTTCAAAGCTTTCCCGTATTCAAATCCGTTTCAAAACCGATGCGGAAAGCGCCCCGCTACCGAAGGTGGATATTTCCAAAGAAGCAATGAAAAAACCCCGGCCGAAATTCGAAGAGCCTGTTTCGAGAAAACCTGTCTCCGCAACATCACCCAAAAACAAAACGGCGCCCGCAAAGGATATAAAGGAAGACGCGCCAACCCGGGCTCTTCCTGATGCTGATGCCGAAGCCGAAGGTACCAGGGCCAATGCCACTCCTCCGCCCGGACAAGTAACCGAAACGGTCGGCAATGATATTTTGGAGAACGAAAAAATCGAACCGGCGCGGCCGGTCGAAGATGATTTTCCGCCCATCGAGCATGCCGCCATTCAGGATGATTCGGTCGGCATACAAACCGACAGCGGACGTATAGAAAGCCTGGGGCGCTACAAGGTCCTCGGCGTCCTCGGCAAGGGTGCGATGGGAACCGTTTATAAGGGCACCGATCCGGCCATCAATAGAAACGTTGCCCTGAAAACTATCCGCCTGGACTTTGTCAATGACCAGAAAGAAATCAACGAATTAAGGGAACGCCTCTCCCGCGAGGCCAGCGCCGCCGGCATGCTGTCGCATCCCAACATCGTGACTATCTACGATGTCGGCAGCGAGGGCAAACTTCAATATATCGCAATGGAATATGTCGAGGGGCAGACTCTGGAAGATATGATCCGGCGCAAGGTCAAATTCAACTACCGTATCATCGCCCAGATTGTCACGCAAATATGCGCCGCCCTTGATTATGCCCACAAACAGGGAATCGTGCATCGTGATATCAAACCGGCCAATATCATGGTCATGAGCGATTATCGCGCCAAAGTTATGGATTTCGGCATTGCCCGCGTGGATTCATCATCCATGACCCGCACCGGTATCGCCATGGGCACACCCAATTATATAGCACCGGAACAGCTCCAGGGCAAAAAGGTCGATCGTCGATGCGACATATTCAGCCTTGGTGTCGTTTTATATGAAATGCTTCTGCATCGCCGTCCCTTCCGGGGTGAAAACCTGACAGCCCTAATCTATAGCATCGTCAATGGCGAAGTTGAATTACCATCAAGCGTGGATAAAACGATACCGCTTATATTTGACAGGATTATTGATAAAGCACTGAAAAAGGATCCGGCGGAAAGATATCAGAACGCCGGTGAAGTATCGGCCTCCCTGGCGGGATTCCTGGAGTCGTTTACACCTCAGCGGTCCACAACTGTCTGAGGTAATGGCGTTAATCCTTTTTTTCCGGATTAATTACATCCTCGGCAAGAGAAAGGGCCACGCCGGATAGCATCACTTCCACGCCCAGTTTGGTGAAGTCACTGGAGATCAATTGCCGTTCAAGACCGGCATACAGGGAGCATGAGGCTCCTTTCTCCACCACCAGCCCCGAAAGCTGTTGCGGAGTCTCGCAAACAAAAGTGACCTCCCCGAGTTCCTCGGAAACGACATACCCGGAACAATTGTGTATCTGCAAATGTGAGTTGCCGGTATACACCACAATCAGCATACCGCGCGTTTTACCCAGAAGAGTCTCGGGATAAATTTCAAGGACCAGCACTCTCTTTTCCGACGGGTTGGTGACTTTCATCCGAAAATGGTCCATATCAGAACTGACCTTCTCCGGATCGAGGACTTTGGCGATTTTTTTGAAATCTTCTTCTGTAAATTTAGCCATCTTTTTTATCGTTGGAGTTTTTGTCTTTTTTTTCCGAATCGCCCACGCTGGATTTGATTTCGTTTTGAGTATCTTTCACCGCACTTTTAAACTCACGGATACCCTTGCCCAATCCCTGTGCAATGTCGGGCAGTCTTTTGGCGCCGAATAAAAGTAAGATCACTAAAAAAATCAGCGCCAGTTCCCACGGTCCCATGCCGAACATATTTTATCTCCCTGCTAAATGTTTCCTTAAATATACCACCATCTAAAATATATTATAACCAATAATACGCCTAAAACCGACATAAAGTTTATTTTGAACATCAACCCGACTGTGAATGAAATCGAATACAGTTCTACCCGGGTCGGTTCGAAACCGATTCGCAGGGATTTTGTGAAAAGAGTCTTGGCGGCCCCGGGCGGTAGAAACGATCCGATTATCTCGCCGACAAAACCGCCGAGTATTGCCCCCAGCAGCAGGGCTACGATTATAAATGTTATCTCACGCTTTTTCAACTCCGGCCCTTTCCATGATATATTTCTTTACCGATTGGAATACTTTTAAGCCGTCCGATGAACCCAGGATATCCTCCACCGCCCGCTCCGGATGAGGCATCATTCCTACAACATTGCCGCGCTCATTGGTAATGCCTGCAATGTTATACATCGAACCGTTGGGATTGCTCTCCTGCGTAATATTTCCATCCCTGTCGCAATACCGGAAAAGAACCTGGTTTTTCGACTTAATCTCCTCCAGGTCTCCCTGAAAATTATAATAATTGCCGTCTTTGTGTGCAATCGGAATTTTGAGAATGTCACCGGGCTGGCAGGCCATCGTGAAAGCATTCTCGTTCCGCTCGACCCTGATATAGACATATTTGCAGGAAAAACGCAGATGCTCGTTGCGCATCAACGCCCCCGGCAATAAACCCGACTCCACCAAAACCTGAAATCCGTTGCAAATGCCGATAACCAATCCGCCGGTCGCGGCAAACTCGATAACAGATTTCATAATCGGTGAAAATCGCGCAATCGCTCCTGAACGAAGATAATCGCCGTATGAGAAGCCCCCGGGCAATATAACGACATCGGAATCCTTTAAATCATCCGATTGATGCCAGAGAAATTCGACATCCTGCCCGATCAGCTTGGCAGCGGCATAGGCGTCGTAATCACAGTTCGACCCCGGAAATGTCACGACACCAAATTTCATTTTTCAAACTCCACCTGAAAATTCTCTATGACCGGATTGGCCAGCAATTTACCGCAAATCTCATTTATCCGTGCCTCGACATCACCATCCTCAGCATCGATCTCAAGCTCAAAAAACCGGCCCGATTTGACCGAGGAGACCATATCATAACCCATATTCAAAATCGCCCGCTGGATAGTTACGCCCTGGGGATCAAGAACGCCGTCCTTCAGTCGGACATAAACAGTCGCTTTTCTATTGCTCATTCATTTTCTCCGTTTTTCAGCGTCCGCGACTGGTGTTTCCTGACCAGCCCGACACCGAGATAAAAGAACCGATACATTTCTCTTACAAGTCCAATTATAACATAAATCGCGAAGATAGGAAATATTAAAAGTCGCGGTCTCGCCAGGACCGCTATCGCCGCGATAGTAATAAATATCAGCTTGATCCGGTTGCGGCGGTTATTTAAATTATCCGGCATGGCGTCATATTCTATCTGCGATACCATCAGAGCCGCAACCAGGATAACCATCGACACCAGATACTGGCTGTACTCAAGCCCGTCCCAGATATGATAACTGAAAATGACATAGCTGACCAGTAACAGGGCCGCACCCGGAGTCGGTAATCCCAGGAACTCCTTCTTTTCATCGGTCTGGGCCAAAAGATTAAAACGTGCCAATCTGTAACTCGCAGCCATTATATAAACAACACTGATTATCCATCCCCACTTTCCCATCGAATTCAGCTTAACTACATACATGATTACAGCCGGAGCCACTCCGAATGAAAGAAAATCGGCCAGCGAATCAAGCTGAACCCCGAATTCCGAGGTAGTCCCCGAAAGACGCGCCACCTTGCCGTCAAGGCCGTCGAGAAATCCGGATAAAATAATCAGCCAGCAGGCCGTGGTGATGTCCCCTTCGAAAGCCGATAAAATTGCCAGAAAACCGCAGACAGCATTGCCCATGGTAAAAGTGCTGGGAACGACTCCCTTAAGACTACCTACCTGCATATAAAAACCTCTTGAGTATATCAATCCCTCATTCGACCGATTATCGAAGTCCCGGCCTTTAGCCTGTCCCCCTTTTTAACAAACACTTCTATATTTTCCGGGAGAAACAACTCTGCCCGCGATCCGAAATGTATCAAACCGTAAATATCACCGGCAGTAACCTCTTGATTCGGCTTTGCATAACAGGTGATCCTGCGCGCCAGAATACCCGCGATCTGTTTAAATATGATTCGCCCGCCGGAAAACTCAAGGCCGATTTCATTGTGCTCGTTTTCCTCCGAAGCCTTTTCCAGAAATGCCCTGAAAAACCTGCCGGGGATATACTTGATATAGTCGATACGACCGCCAACCGGTATCCGATTCAGATGCGGATCCATCACCGACATGAATATCGAGACCTTTTTGCCCCTGCCGCCGATATAATCATTTTCGATATCTTCCACCCATAAAACCCGACCGTCGGCCGGGGAGAGGATCAATCCCGGTTCCATCGGAATCTCGCGAACCGGGTTACGATAAAAATACATCAGGAATAGCGTGATTATCGCCAGGACAAGGGCGGCGATAAAGAGAACGAGAGAATCCTTATAAGCTGACCACAGACTGCAGACTATGGTCAATAAAAGACCGATTAAAATAAATTTCAGCCCCGGAGTGGCGATCATTTTCCAAATACCCGTTTGAAAATTTTACCGACATTTTTAAAATAATAATCCATTTCGAATGATTCATCAATCTCTGCGTCTGAGAGGATGCCTGTTATGTCCTTATCTTTTTTCACCAGTTCTTTAAATCCCGTACCTCCCTGATAAGCCTTCATGGCATTGCGCTGAACCATGCGATAGGCTTTATCGCGATCACCGATAGCCTTGGTAAGTTTCAGCAACAACCTCTGCGAAAATACGATCCCGCCGTAAATATTGATATTATCCAGCATCCTTTTCGGATTGATCGTCAGCCGCCCGAGTATATCGTTGAACAGTTTCAAACCGTAATCGGCCAGTATCGCGCTGTCGGGAAGAATCACGCGTTCGGCCGAGCTGTGGGCTATGTCGCGCTCATGCCAGAGCGGTATATTCTCCATCGCCGTCGTCGAGTACCCGCGGATCAACCGGGCAATGCCGGATAAACGCTCGGATGTAATCGGATTTTTCTTGTGCGGCATGGCCGACGAGCCTTTCTGCCCTTTGGCAAAACCCTCCATTACCTCGCTGATTTCGGTGCGGTGAAGATTTCTGATCTCGATCCCGAATTTTTCCACCGACGACATCAAAATTGCCAGCGACGTTACATACTCGGCATGGCGGTCGCGCTGTATTACCTGCGTGGATACTTTATCGACTTTCAAACCCAGAAGCTTGCAGACTCGGGCCTCGATACGCGGATCGATATTGGCAAAATTACCGACCGCCCCGGAAATGGCCCCGACCGCCGCGCGCTCGGCCGCTGTTTTGAACCGCTCTTTCCCCCGCTCAAGCTCGGTATACCAGACAGCAAATTTAAGACCCAGTGTGGTTGGTTCGGCTGCGACACCGTGAGTACGCCCGATAATCGGTGTCATCTTATATTTCAATGCCAGCTTTTTGATCTTTGATAACGCCGATACCAGCTTCCTGTCAATCAACACCGCCGCCTTTTTCATCTGAAGCGACAGCGCCGTATCGAGCATATCCGATGAGGTCATTCCGAAATGAATATACCTCGAGTCGGGACCGACAAACTCTGAAACCGAAGTCAGAAAGGCGATGACATCATGATTGGTCACCGCTTCGATCTCGTTTATTCGCTTTACATCGAAATCGGCCTTACTGACTATCGTGCGCAACGCTTTTCTGGGTATGATCCCCATTTCGGACATTGCCTTGCAGACAGCGATCTCAACTTCGAGCCAGTGACGGTACTTCGACTCATCCGACCAGAGCGCCCCCATTTCGGGGAGAGTATAACGGGCAATCATTATTTTTTAACCTTTTCCCAATCGGCTAGAAATTTCTCAAGGCCGACATCGGTCAGGGAGTGTTTCATCAATTGTGCGATGACTTTAAACGGAATCGTGGCGACATCGGCACCCATAAGCGCGGCATCGACCACATGCATCGGGTTCCTTATCGATGCCACCAGCACCTCGGTGTCGAAAGCATAATTGCCGTAGATCGTGACAATCTGGCCTATCAGATCCATTCCTGCCGTGGAAATATCATCCAGCCGCCCGACAAACGGCGACACAAACGAGGCCCCCGCCTTGGCCACCAGTAGAGCCTGCATGGGAGAGAAACAAAGAGTGGCGTTCGTCATGATACCCTTTTCGGACAGATGCCTGATCGCCACCAGTCCCTCGGTCGTGCATGGGACTTTGATTGTAATATTTTTACCGATTTTACTGAGTTCTTCCGCCTCCCTGATCATCCCCTCGGAATCGGTAGCAACCACCTCTGCGGAAATCGGTCCATCGACCACTTTGCATATTTCGGCCAGCAGCTCCCTGAA
>Ga0136651_10002294_pt1 | contig 10500 bp, 9 predicted proteins | sample Mar14236cmmetaG_FD_94867 | JGI IMG/M metagenome (GOLD analysis project Ga0136651, IMG submission 94867) | Marine hydrothermal vent microbial communities from Guaymas Basin, Gulf of California to study Microbial Dark Matter (Phase II) - Marker... ...
AGGGACTGGGGCGCGGCATCCACTGGCATATCGAGAACCCGGTGCTTTACTACGCCCTCGACGACCATGACCAGGTGATCCCCTATGTGCAGGTGGTCAACGAGGATGGCAGCGTCGTCGAATATATCGACGTCGAATCCGATTTCGATCCCTCTCAGATCGACCCTTCCCAGATGGAGCAGATGGACTGCATCACCTGCCACAACCGCATCACCCACTTAATCCACCCTCCCGAGGACACGATCGATCAGTTGATGGCCCGCAGACAGATCTCTCCCGAGATCCCCGAGATCCGCCGGCAGGCGGAAGCGGTCTACCATCTGGACTATGCTTCGATCGGATCCGCCATGGCCGGCATCGAGGGGCTGCGGGCCTTCTATCAAACCTACTATCCGGACTTCTATGCCGCCAACGAAGCCCTGGTCACACGGGCGATCGAGGCCCTCCAAAAGGCCTACAACAATAGCGTCTTCCTGGAGCAAAGAGTCGACTGGGCCAGCCATCCCACCAACGCTGGCCACAAGGACTCGCCCGGCTGCTTCCGTTGCCATGATGGCAAGCACCTCAACGCCCGGCAGGAGGCCATCCGCCTGGAGTGCAACCTTTGCCATTCGGTGCCAGTCGTGGCCGGGCCGGAGGATTTCGTGGCCCGGATCGAAATCAGTCGCGGGCCGGAGCCCGAATCGCACCTCAACCCGAACTGGATCGCCCTACATCACGAAGCCTTGGATGAATCATGCTCAGCCTGCCATACCACCGGTAATCCGGGTGGGGCCGACGACAGCTCCTTCTGCTCGAACAGCGCCTGTCACGGCACGGCCTGGGTCTACGCCGGCTTCGACGCCCCCGCCCTGCGCGAGATCCTGGCGGATCAGCTCGCCGAATTGGCGCCTCCCACGCCAACCGCCCCGCCGCCCGCACAAGGCGGGCCGCTCACCTTCGATACCCGCATTGGACCGATGCTGTCGGGCAAGTGCGGCTCCTGCCATGGCGAGGGTGGCCTGGCCGGGCTCAACCTGCTGGCCTACCAAGGCCTGATGGCCGGTGGGCAAAGCGGCCCGGTGATCGTGCCGGGTGATCCGCAGGGCAGCCTGCTGGTCCAGAAGCAGCTCGGCGAGACACCCCATTTCGCGCAACTCACGCCCCAGGAACTCGACCAGGTGATGGCCTGGATCAAGGCCGGCGCGCCGGAGTCCTAGCCTGGCAACTGTGATAGGTCAAATAACCCATCATATGATGGGTTATTTGTTACATTAATCCCAAATGAGCGGGACACTCCGCACTCGCCTATCCTTGGTTTGCATTCTATGCTACATTCTGAACGCCGCACGTCACTTCCCTTTGCCTATCCAACATGTCTGCATCACCGAGGGAGGGGCTTGCACGGAATGCCACAGACCGTAGGCAAGATGCTCTCGCCAGCCATGCCGTGAGGCCCAAACGTGCGCCGATGGGAAGGAGGTATGAGGACCTCCTTCCCAACGACAACCCACACTGAGCAAAGGAGGAGAATGCCTAAGATGAAAAAGACTCCTTTCATCGTGTTGGTCTTGCTGGGCGCGGCCCTGATCCTGGCTGCCTGCGGCCCCGGCGAGATGCCAACACCCATCACCATCGTCGAGACCGTGGAGGTCCCCGTCACGGTGGAACCGGAGGAGACCGTCGAGGCCCCCTTCCTGGAACTTTGGAAGGGCTCGGGCCACGCCGACGCCTCTGCGGAGGCCTTCCGCCACTGGGACGAGGACGACCCGCAGGAAATTCCCACCTCGTGCGCCAAGTGCCATAGCGAGTATGGCTATCTGGACTTCATCGGCGCCGACGGCTCGGAGGCCGGCGTGGTCGACCAGGCGGCACCCATTGGCTCGGTCATCACCTGTGTGACCTGCCATAACGACGTCACCATGCAGATGGACAGCGTGGTGATGCCTTCGGGTGTCGAACTCTCCGGCTTGGGCGATGAATCCCGCTGTATGCAGTGTCACCAGGGCCGCGAGTCCACGGTAAGTGTGTACGCCCGCATCGAAGAAGCCGGCGTGGATGACGATGCCGTCAGTGAGGATCTTGGCTTCGTCAACATCCACTACTACGCCGCCGCAGCCTCGAAGTACGGCTCGCTTGCGAAGGGTGGCTACGAATACGAGGGCAAGTCCTACGACGGGAACTTCGCCCACGTGGACGCCTACGACACCTGCATCGAGTGCCACAATCCGCACACCCTGGAGGTCAAGGTCAACGAGTGCACCGCCTGCCACACCGGCGTCTCGGAGGTCGAAGACCTGAAGGACGTGCGCATGCCCGGCTCGCTGGTGGACTTCGACGGCGATGGCGATCTCGGAGAGGGCATCTACTACGAGATCGTCGGTCTCCAGGAGAAGCTCTACGAGGCCATCCAGGCCTACGCCACCGAAGTGGCCGGCACGCCCATCGTCTATGATGCCCATGCGTATCCCTACTTCTTCATCGACACCAACGCCAATGGGGCCGTGGATGAGGGAGAGGCAGCCTATCCCAACAAGTACGCAAGTTGGACGCCGCGGCTCCTGAAGGCAGCCTACAACTACCAGGTCTCCCAGAAGGACCCCGGCGGCTTCGCCCATGGCGGGAAGTACATCATCCAGCTGCTCTGGGACTCGATCGAGGACCTGAACAGCGCCATCTCCGCCCCAGTCGACCTGGCCGGCACGCAACGCATCGACCACGGCCACTTCGCCGGCTCGGAGGAGGCCTTCCGCCACTGGGATGAGGATGAACCGCCGGCGGTCCCGGCGAGCTGTAGCCGCTGCCACTCCGCCGAAGGTCTGCCCCTCTATCTGACCGAGGGCGTATCCACCACCCAGCCGATCTCCAACGGCTTCAAGTGCTCCACCTGTCACAACGATCTGACAGAATGGACGCGCTACGAAACCGGCCCGGTGACCTTCCCCAGCGGCGCCACGGTCGACAGCGGCGACGCCAACATGAACCTGTGCATGAACTGCCACCAGGGCCGTTCCTCCGCGGCTTCCGTGGAGGGTGCCGTGGCAGGCCTCGCGCCGGATGCGGTCTCCGAGAATATCCGCTTCATCAACATCCACTACTTCGCCGCGGGTGCCACCATCTTCGGGACCGAAGTTCAGGGCGGCTATGAGTACCCCGGCAAGACCTACGTCGGTCGCTTCGAACACGTCGGGCCCTACAGCACCTGCACCGCCTGCCATGACACGCACCGGCTGACCGTCAAGGCGGAGCAGTGCGGCGCATGCCACGAGGGCGTCGAGAGTGTGGAGGATCTCGAGAAGATCCGCATCTCCACCGTCGACTACGACGGCGATGGCGATTCCGCCGAAGGTCTGGCGGGCGAGATCGCCACGATGCGCGAGGCGCTCTACGCCGCCATCCAGGCCTACGCCGAGGGCACCGGCAACCCCATCGTTTACGACTCCCACGCTTACCCATACTTCTTCGCAGATACCGATGGCGATGGGCTGCCGAGCCCTGGGGAAGCCAACTACGGCAACCGCTATCAGGCCTGGACACCGCGGCTGCTCAAGGCTGCCTACAACTACCAGTACACCACTAAGGATCCGGGCGCCTTTGCCCACAACGGCAAATACACGCTCGAGCTGCTCTACGACAGCATCCAGGATCTGGGTGGCAGCGTGGCCGGCATGGTGCGGCCCTAGCGACAGATAACGCTGGCGAGAGACAACTCAGGGGCTGCCCAAATGGGCAGCCCCTGATCTATTTCTCTCCAAGATGGGATGGGCTCGCCGGTTCGAGCGCTCGCAGATGTCTCGATCGGATTCTAATCCGCTCCCGCCCAGACCAGTTCTGGTACCGCCGTGTCATCGGCATCGCTGGGATCCACCACGCCCAAGTGGCGGATGCCCAGTGGGATCGCCAGCATTCCATAGGCCACGACACCCATACCGGCGCCGATCTCGATCAGCGAAGGCGCACAGGTCGTGTAGCGCGCCGGGGGGCTCGAAGCGTTTCAAACCCAGCAGACAAAACGCCCACTTTCCAAAAGGCCCTGCGTCCCTTTCCCTTGTCCTTCATGAGCCTATCTCTTCATCCTCATTTTCTTGCAGGCACCAGCACCATTTCGATAAGCAGGCGTGCCGGATCATCCCCGATGCCATGCCCACAAGACCTGCGACGGCAGCATACCCCACCCGGCTCGCCGGCGTGTCCTCACCCAGAATCACCGGTTGCTCTGCCGACGCCAGTGCCTCGGCCAATGCGGGTGCATTTTTCAGCTGCGGGGCACGCCTGGCAACCTGCAATCCATCCCATGCCTACCATGTGCACAACCCGACAGAGGCGTACCCCGCAGCTGAAATCCCGCCTGGTGTGCCCCTTGAAATCATTGGGGCTTGGTCATGGGGCATACAGCGCATGACCGAACTGCTCGATGTGCCCAATAGACCCAGGCCCTGAAAGCGGCTACGCTTAGATTGGGATGAAAATATAATCGTTAGAGAAGGAGGCCGGGTATGAGAAGGCTAAGAAATGCCATTGTTGTTGCAGCATGGATCGCGCTCTTGGCTGTACCTGCGGCAGCCTTGGGACTCGGTGGCGTGGCGCTCCTCGACGAGAGACTCGGCTCCTGGTTGCGAGGTCCACTCACGATGGATTGGCGCCGCGTGGCCCTCGAAGTCGCCGCCCGCTGGCCCGAGGGCCTGGGTATGGCATTAGGCATGGGCACACTCTTGATCCTGCTCTGGTTAGAGTCACTGCGGCGGACGAGCGCCCGGAACACTTCTGCCTGATAGAACACAACCTGGGCAAGCAATTGGAGCTGCACTGGGCTGCCGGTGCGGCTCCTATGCTTGATTCCCGCCGGAGGTCATGGCTCGATGATCCCTTTGCGGATGGCATACTTCACAAGCTCCGTTCGCGAATGCAGATTGAGCTTGCGCATGATATTCTCTCGGTGGCGGGCGACTGTCTTCGGACTTATCTCCAGCAGTTCTCCGATCTCAGCATTGGTGGCCCCCTCCGCAAGATGCACAAGAACCTCCCCCTCGCGCTCTGTGAGTCCATTCATCTCCCTGGCGCGCCTGCTCTCCTTATCCTGCCGGAGGTAGTCATCTACCAGGAGCGTGGCCAGGGAGGGGTATAGATAGACCTCTCCCCGGGCAGCCGTCCGAATGGCAGTGAGTAGCTCATCGGGCGCAGCGCGCTTGGGGACATAGCCCATCGCCCCCGCCTCTAGCATCTTGAAAAAGTACTCCTGGTCCTCATGGATTGTGAGGGCCACGATAGCAATTTCCGGATCGATTTGCTTTAATTTTCGCGCCGCCTCAATCCCAGAGAGGTCCGGAAGGCCAATATCCAGAACAACCAAATCGGGACCTGCTTGCATCACAATATCCACCGCCTCTTGAGCCGTCCCCGCCTCGCCGATTATGACAATATCATCTTCATTCTCGAGCAGCATACGCAAGCCCGAGCGCACAACGGCATGGTCATCAACAAGAATCAGCCGAATCGACATCCTCAACCCTTCCTCTCCCAGTTCTTGGAACCACAACCTCAATGAATGTCCCTTCACCAGGCCTGGATCGCAGCTTGAAATGCCCACCGAAAAGAATCGCCCGTTCTTGCATGCCAATCAATCCTAGCGAATCCCGCCCCGCAAGCTGTATGCTCTGAGCATCGAAGCCACAGCCATCATCCCTGATATATAGGCCAACTTCCTCGGCATCAAATTCCAGCCTCACCCACACGTGCCGCGCATTTGCGTGCTTAATCACATTGGTCAGGGCCTCTTGCGCCACTCGAAATAGCGCTGTGCTGACGTCATGAGCAATTTCCCGGGCTTGGCCGCGCACCTCGAAATCCACATCCAGAGGCGCCCGCATTGAGATCTCTCCGAGGTACCAGCGCAAGGCGGCCGGGAGTCCCAGATCATCGAGGTGGGAGGGGCGCAGATCTGAGATAATGCGCTGAATCTCCACCAGGGAATGTTCCACAAGCTGCTCTAAATGTCTCAGTTTCTCAGCTTCTTTATCAGGATCGCAACGCAGAGACGCGCTGAGGCCTCTTAAACCCATCCCAAGAGCCGTCAGCGTCTGTCCGGTCTCGTCATGCAACTCCCTGGCGATGCGCCGGCGCTCTGACTCCTGTGCGGAGACAATGCGCCTGATAAGATCGCCGCGCAGAGCCTCTCTGCGCTGTGCAGCCTCCAAGCGCTCCTGTTGCAGACGCTCGATTTCACTCTTCATCTCGAATTCGAACTCCCGCAACAACCTCAAGATAAAATATGCGATGGCGACGGCGGCCAGGGCCCTCAGGAGCTGCACCGGGAAGCCCGTCAAACTCTGAAAGAGTTCCTCGTTGATATAGGTAGAAGGCGGCAGCGGTGTCTTGCGAGCAAAAAGCTGCCCTACCGCTCCATACACAGCAAAAGAGATCGCGACCCAGGTGCAATACTTTCCCCGGTAGTCCCGGCCCTCCTGCTTGAACTTGATGCATTGCAGCCGGAATCCCAAAGCCGCCAATAGCGCTGATGGCATGGCAATGAAATAGCGAGCCAGCATACCCGCTACCGCCCATGCCTGCTCTGCCGAATAGCGGCCTGCCAGCGCTAAGGATGCGATGCCCCAAGAGCAGAGCAAGAGCAGGGGGGCCAGGAATTTGGCCCGCGGGTAACGACCCCGGGAGTCCATGATCGTCACACCTATGAAGGGAAGGGGCAGAAAGGAGACCGCCAGCAAAGCCACGCGCAAGCGCATGAAACTGAGCGGCGAGATGACCTCTGCCGGGACCAATCCCAGCTTTCCAAACATCTCGATCCACTCATGCAGACCATGCAGAAGGCCAAATATGGCCAGGGCGCGCAGCGCCTTCTGGAAATAGGCATGCGGCGCTCGGCCGGCCTCCAGGGCCGTGGCAAAGCCCATGCTAAAGAAGGCCAGGCCATAAACGAAGAAAATCAATGCAGTGGCTAGGTCGGTCATATCAAGGCCAACTGGGTTCTCTACCCCACATGTAGTCTAGCAGACCCGCGCGTTTCGTCCAAAGGATAGAGGTCAGCCCGGTGGGGGATGGAATTCCATACTTGGCTGGACGAGCGAGAAGGATGAGTTTAGCGACGGAGCTGTGTACCGCAGCGCCGGCAGAATCGGTCGCTGGCGCTCGCCTGGGTGCCGCAGACATGGCAATAGACCGGAGCGATCTCATCGCTCGCCAGCCGTTGAGCTCTCCGGCGCGGTCGCCGCCGCCTGGCCGGAGCCGGTTCACCCCGCATGCGCAGGTATACGGCGACCCCGGCACCGATCAGCAGCAGCCCGAGGCCTCCGAGAAGGTAGGGCATGAGGGCCGCCAGATCCGGTGTGCCGCCCAGGGTCGATTCCGGTCGCTGCAGGCTCGGAGGCGTGATCACCGTATTGACGGTGAGCGTGTCATTGTCCTTGGCATAATCGAAGGCCACTGTCACCATATCTGCAGCGGTCTTCGGCCCCAGCGCCGCCCAAGAGTAGGTGATGCCATCCTCGCCCACCCGCACGGCGCCGGCCGGCGTGACCCGCAAGCCCTGCACGCCTGGTGGATGCTGGATTTCGTAGCCGAATTCATCCAGGTCGATGCCTCCCGGCCAGAGGAAGTTGAAGCTGCGTGTCGTCCCCTCCCGCGCCAGCGGTAGGTAATATTCCACCTGCAAGAGCGGGGAATCCGCCATAAGCGTGATCCAGGCCCATTCCCCGATCTGTGTGCGTTCGTACTCTGCTAAGTAGAGGTTGCGATCCGATCCTACGATTGCCACGGCGTGCGGCTCTCCCGCCTCCGCGGGGATGGGGAGTGTCACCTGTGTCGGAAGGGAGGTTTCGGGCGGCAGTTGGGCGCGGTAGATAACCAGCGCCTCCGGCTGATCATACTCAGGCCAGATGGCCGCCTCGAGCCATGCCAGGGCCTGGCCCACAATGGGCGATGTTAGCGGCTCGGCCAGCCAGGGGCCTTTCTTGCTGTAGGTGAAGGCCAGCTCAGCCCCCTCCCCGGCCGAGCGCGCCCCCATCTCGCTGCGGGTATAGGTCTGACCATCCTCGCCGAGCACCGTCTCTCCTGAAGGCGAAACCTGCAATCCCTCGCTCCCCAGCGGATGCATGATCTCGAATTGCAGATCATCAATGTCAAGGCCTCCTGGCCAGCGCACGGTCATAGAGCGGACCTGGCCCTCCACCTCCAGCGCGGCGTAGTATTCGAGCCATACGCCGGTGGTCTCGACTTCGACCTCGATCCAGGCCCACTCCCCCTCGACGACCCGCTCCCATGTCACGCTGTCATCCAGGCTTCCGTCCGGATGCCAGGCAGCGACCGCGTGAGGACCACCCGCCGAAGCGGGAATCGGCAGCCGGATACGGGCGGGCAGCGATGAAGCCGGATCCAGACGCAGCAAGTAGATTACGAGAGCCTCAGGCCGGTCATACTCCGGCCAGACGGCAATCTTGAGGCTGTCCGCGGAGGGCTGGTCTTGGGCAGCTAGCGCCAGACTTGGCGTAAGCAGCAGCGTGAGGGTGAGGATGAGAGGCAGGATGTGCCGCATGAATGTCTTAGGCCTTTCGATAATAGATGATCAGACCCTGAATGACCACCACCGCCATTCCGGCCACGATGGCCATGCCGGCGGTTCTTCCGAGCGGGCTTTGCGAGGGCGGCGCCAGGATGGGTAGGCTTTGGGCCGGGATCAGGTTGAAGATGTAGGCCGCCAGGTCGGCGGTCTGATCCTCCGAAAGCGGGCCGCCTTGCTCCTGCGCCCGTGCCGGCATCACCCCGGCATACATTCGGCGATCACCACCGGATGTAGACTTGCGGCTGGTTCCCAGCCCAGGTCTTCGCCAGCGGCCATCCGAAGCCGCCGGCCGCCCGCTCGCCGTGATAGGCAACACAATTATAGGCGAAAACCGGCGCCCCCTAGCCCGGATCGCCCTCAATTTCCGCATGCGTGGGCAAAGGCCCTGGGACAAAGGTTGAGGCCGAAACCACCCGCTCGGTGCCTCCCAGCACGCTCAAGAGATAGGCAGTGTTATCCTCGATGTCGGACGAGGATAGCGGTCCGCCGCTCTCCCGCGACCAGGCCGTCATCCCGCTGCCCGGGATGCCCTCAGCGACGATCTGTATCATGGCCACATCCGGCCGGATTCCAGAGAAGGCCTGCAGCCTGGCTCTCATCCGCCAGAGCTTCGGGGCCCAGGTTGGAGAGCCATAATCTGCCTTGGGGAAACTCTTTAGGGGAAGCATCGCGGGAGAAAGCCATGGCTCACCACGATCGCGGTATTTGTAACATAGCTTCTATAAAATGTCCAATTCCTCCCATTAATCGGGCGGCTCCCTCGGTATAATAGAGCCATGTCATCGCCGCTCAGCAACCTGCCCGTCCTTGTCGAAACCCCCGCCCAGCTAGCACAGGCCCTCCAGGCCATTGCCCGGCAGCCCCGCTTCGCCCTGGATACCGAATCGAACAGCCTGTACGCCTACCGCGAGCGCGTCTGCCTGATCCAGGTGTCCATTCCGGGCGCCGATTATCTGATCGATCCTCTTGCACTCCCGCACCTCGGCTCGCTGGGTGAACTGCTCGCCGACCCCGCCATCGAGAAGGTGCTTCACGGAGCCGAGTACGACGTGCTCTGCCTGAACCGCGACTTCGGCTTTCGCTTGAAGAACCTCTTCGACACACGCGTGGCCAGCCGCACGCTCGGTTGGCCCCGATCCGGACTCGGCGATCTGCTCGAGCGCGCGCTGGGAGTCACCCTCAGCAAGCGCTACCAGCGCGCCAATTGGGGTCGCCGCCCCCTGCCGCAAGAAATGCTGGCATACGCCTGTCTGGATACGCACTATCTCCTGGAACTGCGCGATCGCCTTTCCCGGGATCTGCAGGCCGTTGGGCAGTGGGAGGCCTTCCAGGAACTCTGCGCCCATCTGGCCGAACTGGAGGCCAAGGAGAACGGCTTCGATCCACAAGGATTCTGGCAGATTCGCGGCGCCCGGCACCTTTCAGCCCGGGGCCAGGCACTGCTGCAGGAGCTTTACCTGCTGCGCGACCAACTGGCGCGCGAACTGGATCAGCCACCCTTCAAGATCCTCTCGGACCCCGCGCTGATGGCGCTCGCCAAGTCGCCTCCGCGCCGACAATCGGAACTCACCCGGACTCCGGGAATCTCTAAGAGGACGGCGCGGAAATTCGGGGCCCAATTGATGGACGCCATCCGGCGTGCCTCGAACGGTGCGCCTCCCAAAAGGCCTCGCCAGCGAGGCATGGACGATTTGGCTCACGCCCGTTTCGAGGCCCTGCGCCAGTGGCGTAAGCAGATTGCCCAGCGGCTCAAAGTCGAATCGGACATCATCCTGCCGCGGGATCTAATGCTTTCTCTCGCCACGCATCCACCTCGCAGCCTGCAGGAGCTGGAGGTCCGCATGGCCCCCCTCCAATTGCGCTTCAGGCTCTATGGTGATGCCATTTTCCAGACTCTCACACAAAATAGAAAGAGGCCATCTTGAAACTGACATTTCACGGTGCAGCCC
>Ga0136651_10002295_pt1 | contig 10496 bp, 8 predicted proteins | sample Mar14236cmmetaG_FD_94867 | JGI IMG/M metagenome (GOLD analysis project Ga0136651, IMG submission 94867) | Marine hydrothermal vent microbial communities from Guaymas Basin, Gulf of California to study Microbial Dark Matter (Phase II) - Marker... ...
CCTGCCCTACCCTCAGCATCACAAACTGGCCGGGCCGTGCCTCGGCAGCGATTCCCGTTGACCTCAGCCCCATCAAAAAGGTGGAGGTCGCAATCCTCCTGTTGAATACCAGTTCCGCGTCCTGTTCGATCACCGCTCCCGTCCTCCAAGGGCTCACCCACATCGATCTACGGTAAAAACGGCCCGGTTTAGAATCGTACTTCCACCTGCACCCCATGGAAAGTAACGGTCCAAGACAAAGGGCCCGGATGCCCCAGGCCCCGGTTTACTCCTTCACGGTCACGCTGATAATTACTACAGGTTCCACCGGAACATCCTTCCTGGACCCCCGCCTGGAGGTCTTAACCTTTGAAATGGCGTCAACTACCCCCATCCCCTTTATAACCCTGCCGAACACGGTATAGCCCCAGCCCTGAGGGGTCTTGCTGGTGTGGTCCAGCGCGGCGTTGTCTTTGGTGTTTATGAAAAACTGATCCGTTGCGCTGTGCGGATCAGGGGTACGGGCCATGGCTATGGTCCCCCGCACGTTCCTGAGGCCGTTATCAGCCTCGTTCTTCACCGGCATCTCGGTGAGTTTTCGCTTCATATCCTTGTCCAGGCCCCCGCCCTGAATCATGAAACCTGGAATCACCCGGTGAAAGATGGTCCCGTCGTAGTGGCCCCAACGGGCATATCGGAGGAAGTTATCCACGGTTTTGGGCGCCTTTTCAGGGTAAAGCTCAAGGACAATGACACCCTTTGTGGTTTCCATGGTAACGATAGGTTTTTCAGAAAGCCCGGCAAAGGCGGTCCCGGAAAGGGCGATAAGGAGAAAAACAAGGGAGACAAACATCGATCTTTTCATCTGGAAGCTCCGTTACACAGGGTTTCTGGAAAAGCATTTCTTACGAATCACCGCAGATCCTATATCACACTGCCCCTGGATTTCCCAATAAAAAATCGCTTCAATGGGAGACCCCGGATCCCTCGACAAGAGGCGCTCATTAAGCCTGCACATCCCTTCATGCCTGTGCGCCCGCCTTGTGGGCGCGGCTTCCAGGCCGTGATTAAACAGCCGCCCGCGGGCCGGAAGATCCCTTAGACTCCATGATGAGTCGCCAATACCAGAAAACCGCTTGAGCCCGGGCAGGGTTTGTCTTAGGGTCGAAGCCCCAAAAATTGATGAACCGATAAGTTTTGACCTCTGCGGTTAGACTTCAGCAATTGTGGATACGGGATCTATCCCGCCCGTGGCGGGAGTCCGTCCATGGGGGCCTCTTTTCCAAAGGACGCAAAACCTTATCTCATTTTATAGGGCCGGCAGCATGCGCTTGAAATAAGCTACGGGAGAGCCCCAGGAGAGAGTCTCGGTTGGAGCCTGTACGGGTCCCTGCAGGAACGCCCTGAAAGGCTATGAACCATTCCCCACCCTCTCCCGCATCAGGGCTATGGTCTGCTCGTAGTCCTCGCTGTAATAGACGGCCGAGCCTGCCACAAACACGTCGGCCCCGGCAGCGGAAACCTCTGCTATGGTATCGGGACCTATCCCCCCGTCAACCTCGATCTCCACGTTAAGATCAAGATCATCGAGCATTTTTCTCAGGTCTCTTATCTTGGGGATGACCTGCGGGATGAACTTCTGGGCCTCAAAGCCAGGATTAACCGTCATGAGCAGGACCATATCAAGCTGATCCAGCACGTATTCGAGCAGATTCACCGAAGTGGCCGGGTTCAGGGCCACCCCCGGTCTCGCACCCATATCCCGGATGAGATGAACGGTCCTGTGAAGATGGTTCAGAGTCTCGGCATGAACAGTTATGATGCTTGCCCCTGCCTGGGCAAAATCTCCTATGAAATCATCGGGGTCGGAGATCATCAGATGGACGTCGAGGGGCAGGTCTGTCACACTTTTTGCCGCCTTCACGATCATGGGCCCCATGGTAATGTTGGGCACAAAATGCCCGTCCATCACGTCAATATGAATATAATCCGCTCCCGCGTTTTCAACGGCTGTGATCTCTTCACCGAGACGGCTGAAGTCCGCCGACAGGATCGAAGGCGCTATCTTTCCCATGCTGCCCCCTTTTGGATTGATGATTGTTAATTGATGATTGTTGGTTGATGATTATGCGGGAGGCCGCCGAGGTAACTAAAAATCCTTGACTACCTAATGATGTTCCCCGGAAAAAGCGGGTTTTCCGCTCCGCTCCATCCTGCAACATCCATCCTGCATCGTGAATCCTGCATCATGTATCCTGCATCATCCATCATGCATCCTGCATCGTGCAACATGCACCCTATTTCTTCCTGAAAAGCGCCCCAAAAAAACCCTCCATCCCATGGACATGGGGGAAGCTCCTGAAAAAGCCGTCATCGTCTATGAGGGCGCGGCTCCATTCCGGGGCCTCGTGCTTCAGGTCTTCGAGGGTCATCTGGCTGTTCTCCCTAAGGAACTCCTCCACCACCCCCTCGTTTTCCTCCCTTGACACGGTGCAGGTCATATAGAGCATGGTGCCCCCCTTTCCAAGGAGCGGGACCGCCTGGTTGAGTATCTTTTTCTGCAACCCGGCCAGCCGCCCAATGTCCCCCACGCTTTTTGTGAGTTTCGCGTCAGGGTTCTTTGATATCACGCCGAGACCTGAACATGGGGCATCCACCAGTACCCTGTTAAAAGGCCGCTTCAGAAGCCTTGTAAGGTCGGCTGACGCATCCGCCGCCACCGGGATGACAGACCCCGCTCCCAGGCGGTTCGAATTCTCCAACAGATCCCTGAGCCTGGGCAGGTTCCTGTCAAGGGCAAGAACAACCCCCCGGTCTTTCATAAGCGCCGCCAGGTGGGTGGATTTGCCCCCCATGCCCGCGCACAGGTCAAGCACCCGCTCCCCGGGCCGGGGGGAGAGGAGATGAGCCCCGACCTGGGCCGCCTCTCCCTGCACCAGAAAGAGCCCCCCTTTGAAGCCCTGAAGCCTGGTGACAGGCCCTTTGAGGCCCGGAAGATTTATCCCTTCAGGGGAGTAAAGAGCAGGTTCGGCGCCTGCCACCTCCTGTCTCAGGCGCCCAAGTATATCCCCTCGGTCGGTTCTCAGGGTGTTGACCCTGATGGCCATGACCGGAATGCGGTTCATGGCAGCCATTAGACGCTCAGCAGAATCCCTACCCAGCTCTCCTGTCCATTTCTTCACCAGCCACAGGGGGTAGGAATGGGAAACAGAGAGATAGAGATCTGGCTCCTTTTCAGGGTCGGGAAAGGGGATCTCCTCCCTGTGCCTGCAGACGCTCCTTAATATCCCGTTGACAAAGCCGGCCACATGTCTGTACCCAGTACCCTTTACCTGTTCTACCGCCTCGTTTACCGCGGCCCTGTCAGGGACCTTGTCCATAAAAAATATCTGATACAGGGCCAGGCGCAGGATGTTCAGGACCGGGGGCTCAATCTTCCTGAAGGGAAAACGCAGCCCCTGCCTTATGATCCAGTCAAGCCTGATTCGCCACCTGAAGACCCCCTGGACCAGGTTCACGATAAAAGCCCTGTCCCTTTCGGTGAGGCCGGGATTTTCTCGTACAAGGCCGTCGGGGTATTTTACCTCAAGACCCCGGGAATAATCAGCACCCGTAAGTATGGCAAGGGCAAGGTCTCTCGGTGAGGAAGAAGCGCTAATCAAGGAATATTTTGATCCCCTTTTCAACAAGTTCCAGGGTCACATCGGTGTCATAACAGGGACCAAAAGGTCTTTTGTTGAATACGCCGAAAACAGGAATGGGATAGCTGTCCTGGATTCCGCTTGTCAGGTCCCGTTCACACGCCACGCCGACAATCACCTTTGGTCTCTTCTCAACCACTATCCGCCGGGCCAGGGTTCCCCCCGTTGCCACGGCAGCGGGCACGTGGTACTTCCGGGAGAGTTCCACCAGGTCCTTTATCCTGCACTTGCCGCATTCCTTGCAGTTCTCCACGTTCCCCGTGATCCTAACCGTGCAGTCATGGTGCTGGAGGCAGTGGGGAAGGAGAATGAGGATCTCCTCCGGCCTCACCTTTTTGGCCTCTGCCAGGACCAGTTTGTTGTTTATGGCCACAAAGGATCGCCGGATCTCATCCTTGCTTATGCCGAAGCACCTGCCAACTCCCACCAGCAAGGGAAACAGGACCCTTATTACCACCCCCCGGATGCGCCTGTTGAAAAAGAGGTTCTTGCCCCGGACAATGGTGAGCACAAGGGTCAGGGCCCCGCCCAGGCCGAAGAGGACCAGGCAGCCGAAGGCTATTCCCAGGATAACCGGGAGGCTTGGATGAATGTTGCCGAGCCCCACGTAAGGGACCCACCAGAGGAGGAAGGCAAGGCCCACGAGAACCAGACATGTGACAAGGAGGAGAAAGATGAAGGTCCTCTTCCGGGGCCTCGGAGGCAGATCAGGGTCATCGTACTCCCTGCTGACACCGCTCACAGGCAAGAGCCTCCCCTGTTCAATCTTCTCCTCCAACTCCTTCATTCTCCCTTTCCACCGGGTTTAAGGCCGACCTTCCCAAGGATGGTCCCCTCATCCATGGGAAAGCCCCTCAGGAAATCAGCGGCCCTGAGCCTCTTCCTTCCAGGGGCCTGCAGCTCCCTGATGAGTACAAGGTCAGCGGCGGTCTCCACCAGAAGGCCCTCCTTTGAATTCCTGGCCACCCTCCCCGGACAAAGGTCGGTCCTTTGAGTGTGAACCACCTTGGAAGAGAAGAACTTGACCTCCCTTCCCTTCACAGAACCGACCGCCCCTGGCCAGGGATCCAAACCCCTGATCAGGGCCGATATGGAACGTGCCGTACGGTTCCAGTCTATGAGAGAAATGCCCTTGTGGATCTTTGGCGCGTAGGTGGCCCTGGACTCATCCTGGGGTTTCGGCGTAAGCCTGCCCCCTCTTATCCCCTCTATGGTCCTGATGAGCAGGTCTCCCGACAAAACGGCGAGCCTGTCGTGAAGCTCCCCGGCTGTCTCCTCCGGGCCGATGGGCACCTCCTCCTGGAGGAGAACAGGACCGGTGTCCAGACCCGCCTCCATGCGCATGGCGCTCAGGCCTGTCTTTTCTTCATCGTTCATAATGGCCCACTGGATGGGGGCCGCCCCCCGATACCTGGGCAGGAGGGATGCATGAATATTGAGGGCCCCCCATCCCGGGATATCAAGAAGATCCTGGCTCAAGATCTGACCAAAGGCCACGACCACTAAGAGGTCCGGGCCAAGTCCATGGATCCTTCGGCAGAAGACCGGGTCAGCGGACCTTTCGGGCTGAAGGACCTTAAGGCCCAGCCCGGTGGCGGCCTGTTTTACAGGAGGGGGAACGGGCCTTCTCCCCCGCCCCTTTGGCCGGTCAGGCTGTGTCACCACTGCCTGGATGGTGTAACCCTCCTTTACCAGTCTCTCAAGGGAGGGCACGGCATAATCCGGGGTTCCCATAAAGATGATCCCCGGATCTGCCGGCAGTTCCATTGGCTCACAGTTATGGTCGGAACCCACTACTATTTTCCTTTCAACTTTTTCTTGAGCTTTTTCTTATAAAGTGCCCGTTTAAGGGTGCTTATGCGATCGATAAAGAGGATCCCATCCAGGTGATCGATCTCATGCTGCAGGCACACTCCCAATAGGTCCTCCGCCTCAATATCAAGGGGATTTCCCTCACGGTCAATGCCGCGAACCTTTACCCTCCCGTTACGAACCACCTCGGCGGTAAAGTCGGGCACGCTGAGGCAGGCCTCCTCCCATTTTATCTCATCCTCTGACAGCACGATTTCCGGATTGATCAGGGCAACCGGATCCCTTTCCCTGTCCTTGGGCGTGCGATCAAAAACGATCACCCTCTTGAGTACGCCCACCTGGTTCGCGGCAAGCCCTATGCCAGGGGCAGAGTACATGATCTCGGTCATGGCATCGATCAGGGCCTGGATCTCCGCATCTATCTCGGTCACCACCTCGGCCCTGGCCTTGAGTACAGGGTCCGGATAGGTATGTATCTCTTTCTGGTTCATCTATGTTCTTCTCGAAAATCTGCGACCTGTGCGGTCATACTTCAGCAATTGTGAATATGGCACCTGCATTGGTGGTCGTGGGGGTCTCCGTCCCATCCCCATCCAGAGACCGGTCCCGAACAGCAAGATATCCGGTTTTCAGGTGAGCGAGACCTTGCCAGCCCCAATACTATACAATGCTTCGGGATAAATCAAGCGGCCTCTGGGCCAAAACCCCTGAGACTTCCCTTGACTTTTCCGGTTCATCCTCCTATCAAGGGTCATCATGAAACGGATAGTGGAGTTCTTATTTGAGACAGGGATGCTCAAGAGGAGCCCCCGCACCGGCTACCAGTTCCTTGGCAGCGGAGGGGAATCCGTGGCAGACCACTCCTTCAGGACGGCGGTCATAGCCTATGTGTTAGCCTCAATGGAGCCTGAGGTGAACCGGGAAAGGCTGATCCTCATGTGCCTGTTTCACGACCTACCTGAAGCCAGGACCGGGGATCACAACTACGTGAACAAGAAGTACGTCCAGGTGGATGAGGGAAAGGCCATCAGAGACCAGGTCAACGGCCTTGATTTCGCACGCGAGATCATATCATTGGCCGAAGAATTTAATGTAGCAGATACCCTTGAGGCCAGGCTTTCAAAGGATGCTGATCAGCTCGACTTGATCCTCGAACTCAAGGAGCAGTCGGATCTGGGAAATCCCCACGCCCGGGACTGGCTCTCATTTGCCGTAAAGAGGCTCTTGACCGAGAGCGGGAAAAAACTGGCAGAGGAGATACTCGCGTCGGAACACGACTCCTGGTGGTTCGACAAGAAGACAGACTGGTGGGTCAATGGCTCTCAACTGAACAGGCAGAGGCCTTGACATGCAGATCGGTATTGGTGGCACCTTCTGTCAATCCCCATGGTACTCCTGGATGGTCCGGACCTTCAGATCGCCCTCAATCATCGATTCCACGGCCAGGGTAGTAGCGGTGGCCCCTGAAAGGGTCGTGGTATAGGGCACGTTAAAGGCGAGGGCCGCGCTCCTGATGGAAAAGGACTCTGCCACGGCCTTCTTGTTGCTGGTGGTGTTGATGACAAGGTCGATCTCCCTGTTTTTGATCATGTCCACCACGTGAGGCCTCCCCTCCCTTACCTTGTTCACCACCCTGTTGGGGATACGGTGATGGGTCAGGAACCTGGAGGTCCCCCTTGTGGCCACTATCTCAAAACCGAGGCTGTGAAGGCGGGACGCGGTGTAGAGCATGCCCATCTTGTCGTCATCCTTGATACTGATAAAGACCGTGCCGGAGAGGGGCAGCCGCTGCCCGGCGCCGAGCTGGGATTTGGCAAAGGCCAGACCGAAGGCCTCATCAACACCCATCACCTCTCCCGTGGACTTCATCTCAGGCCCCAGTATGGAATCCACCCCCGGAAACCGGCTGAAGGGAAAGACCGATTCCTTTACAGAGATATGCCGGGGCGTGATATCAGAAGGAAGGCCCAGGTTCCCGAGGCTCTCTCCCATGATCACCTTTGTGGCTAACCTTGCAAGGGAAACGCCTGTGGCCTTGCTCACGAAGGGCACGGTCCTGGACCCCCGCGGGTTCACCTCAAGGATATAGACCACCCCGCCCTTGACCGCGTACTGGATGTTCATAAGGCCTATAACGTTCAACTCCCGGGCTATGGCCTTTGTATGGTCCCTGATCTGTTCCAGGATTTCAGGGGAAAGGGAGATGGGCGGAAGCACGCAGGCACTGTCCCCGCTGTGTATGCCCGCCTCCTCTATATGCTCCATAATGCCGGCCACCACCGTATCGGTTCCGTCTGAGATGGCGTCAACATCTACCTCGGTGGCGGCCTCCAGGAAGCTGTCTATCAGAACCGGCTTTCCAGGAGAGACCTGAACAGCGGCCCTCATGTAAAACTCCAGGTCCTTCCTTTCGTAAACGATCTCCATGGCCCGGCCGCCAAGCACAAAAGAGGGCCTGACCACCACCGGATACCCTATCCTGTGGGCGACCTCAAAGGCCTCGTCCTTATTGGTTGCGATTCCATTTTCTGGCTGGCGGATATTGAGTTTTCTTAGCAGCCGTTGAAACCGCTCCCTGTCTTCGGCCCGGTCTATGCTGTCGGGGCTGGTCCCTAAGATGGTGACCCCGGCCTCCTTCAGGGGAACGGCAATATTAAGGGGGGTCTGGCCCCCGAACTGGACAATAACCCCCTCGGGTTTTTCCTGCTCCACGATATGCAGGACATCTTCCCTGGTCAGGGGTTCGAAGTAGAGCCTGTCAGAGGTGTCGTAATCGGTACTGACCGTTTCCGGATTGGAGTTGACCATGATGCTCTCTATGCCCATCTCCCTCAGCGCCAGGGAGGCCTGCACGCAGCAGTAGTCGAACTCGATCCCCTGCCCTATCCTGTTTGGCCCCCCGCCCAGGATCACGACCTTTCTCTTTTCTAAGGATCGGATCTCGTTTTCCTGCTCATAGGTTGAGTAGTAATAGGGGGTATAGGCCTCGAATTCGGCGGCGCAGGTATCCACCAGCTTGTACACGGGCTCTATCCCCTTTGACCTGCGCGCCTCACCTATCTTCTGCTCTGTGGTGTCAAAGATCCTGGCGAGGTTCAGGTCTGAGAAGCCGTACTCCTTTACGCGCCGCAGGAACTCCCCGTCTATCTCTTGGGGAGAAGTCCCGGTCCCGGCCATCTCCATAAGCTCCTCTTCCATAAGTTCCAGTTGGCGGATGTGGAACAGGAACCATGGGTCGATCCGGGAAAGCTCGTTTATCTTTTCAAGGGAGAAACCCTGCCTGAAGGCCTCATGTATAAAGAAAAGCCTGTTTGAATTAGGTTCGATAAGCCCTTTTTCGATCTCATGGGGATCGGGGGTAATACCGGGGCTCCTTGACGCGCCGCTACCAAGGCCGAAACGTCCGATCTCCAGGGACCTGACCGCCTTCTGAAGGGCCTCCTTGAAGGTCCTTCCTATGGCCATTGTCTCCCCCACCGATTTCATGGAGGTGGTCAGGAGGTCCTCGGCGCCAGGGAATTTTTCAAAGGTCCACCTGGGCATCTTGACCACGCAGTAGTCGATGGTGGGCTCAAAGGAGGCAAGGGTCTCCCTGGTAATATCGTTGGGAATCTCATCCAGGGTGTAGCCCACGGCAAGCTTGGCCGCTATCTTGGCGATGGGAAAACCCGTGGCCTTTGAGGCCAGGGCCGAACTCCTGGAGACCCTTGGATTCATCTCTATGACAACCATCTCCCCGGTGTCAGGGTGTATGGCGAACTGAACGTTGGACCCGCCGGTCTCCACCCCGATCTCCCGCATGATGGCGATGGCCCCGTCTCTCATCAACTGGTACTCGCGATCAGTGAGGGTCTGGGCAGGGGCCACTGTGATACTGTCACCCGTATGGACTCCCATGGGGTCAAAATTTTCAATGGAGCAGATAATGACCACATTATCGTTAAAGTCCCGCATGACCTCCAGCTCATACTCCTTCCAACCTAAGAGCGATTCTTCCATTATGATCTCTGAGATCATGCTGGCGTCAAGCCCGGCCTTGGCAAGCCTCTCCATCTCCTCCCTGTTGTAGGCAACACCGCTGCCAAAACCTCCCAGGGTGAAACTGGCCCTGATAATGATAGGATAGCCAAGCTTTTCGGCCACCGCCCTTGCCTGGTCCATATCCCTTACAATGCCGCTCTCCGGCACCCTCAGTCCGATGCGCGTCATGGCATCCCTGAACTGCTCTCTGTCTTCGGCCTTGTGTATGGCAGGGATTGAAGCGCCGATCATCTCCACCTTCAGGGCGTCTAGTATGCCGGTCTCTGCCATCTTTATGGCCGTATTCAGTCCGGTCTGCCCCCCCAGGGTGGGGAGGATGGCCTGGGGCCTCTCCCTCTCCACTATCTTTGTGACGATCTCGGGAGTAATCGGTTCGATATAGGTGCGGTGGGCCGTTTCAGGGTCGGTCATAATGGTTGCCGGATTGCTGTTTACCAGGACAATCTCGTAACCTTCTTCTTTGAGGGCCTTGCAGGCCTGGGTGCCAGAGTAGTCGAACTCACAGGCCTGGCCTATGACAATAGGCCCGGAGCCTATAATGAGGATCTTGTCTATATTTGTGCGTTTGGGCATGGGTGAGTACTGGATGCTGGTTACTGGATGCTGGTTACTGGATGCTGGATGGTGGCTGAGGCATCCAGGGTAAATCCGGGATATTCGAAGTATATCATGGGTAATCTCATCCTTGTCGTTCATGGTTAGGCGCAGTCTGCTTCAATATTCACTCCTCTTCATCAACCCTGTGAACCGATCGAACAGATAGGAGGCATCGTGGGGTCCGGGGGAGGCCTCGGGGTGGTACTGAACCGAGAACAGGGGGAGTTTTCTGTGGACCAGGCCCTCCAGGGTCCTGTCGTTCAGGTTGATATGGCTCGGTTCAAGGTCAGAATCCTTCAACGATTTCATATCAACGCAGAACCCGTGGTTCTGCGAAGTGATCTCAACCCTGCCGGTCTTCAGATC
>Ga0136651_10002299_pt1 | contig 10489 bp, 14 predicted proteins | sample Mar14236cmmetaG_FD_94867 | JGI IMG/M metagenome (GOLD analysis project Ga0136651, IMG submission 94867) | Marine hydrothermal vent microbial communities from Guaymas Basin, Gulf of California to study Microbial Dark Matter (Phase II) - Marker... ...
AATAAGAATTTTTAATGAATGAGTAACGATCCAGAGCTGCTTCATCTAAAAAGCTTGTGGTTGATTTAAATCCTGCCCGTTGATCAACAGTTCTGACTATTTTAGCTGCGGTTCCAATTACTCGAACTGTAGCATTACCAAATACCGTATAAGTAATTGGATCTAATAATACATCACCTACTAAGCCACCAGTTCCTCTTGGAGAACTCGGACCAGCAAATGGTAACACTAAATATGGTCCTTGTGGAACTCCCCAAACAGCCAACGTTTGACCAAAATCTTCATTGTGTTTAGTCAGATCGATCATTGTGGCTACATCAATAAATCCCCCTATACCTGCGGTAGTATTGATTAGGAATCGTGCCATATCGCTACTAGCATCAACGAATTTGAATTGGAGTAAATTGTTGAGGGTAACACTAACATCATCGATATTGCTGAAAAAGTTAGTAATTCCGGTATCTACTGGTTGTGGTGTAATGAATAGGTAACCGGTTGCTAATGGATTAAGAACGTAGTCATCGACACCATCGTTAAAGTTTTGTGTACCTCTATTCCACCCCTCCCATGGATCATCGGGATTATTTGGTGTTGTTGAACACCCAGTTAGAATAAAAAGTGATAATAGTATTGTTGTAATTAATTGTTTCATGTTATATTTATCTATTTAATTAAAAAAATTACCAGGTTCTACCAATAGTAATGTGAAAATTCCAATCTGATGGTAATTCAAATTCATTACGAATTTGAGTCATCATTGGGCATTTAACCTCCACAAACCAATAATAATTTGGTTGTGAGATGTTAGTATCTCCACTTCTACGCACATTGTGTGCATAAGTAAAGTAAATTCGTTGTCCATCATATTTTTTCCACAGGTGTTGTAAATGTGGTTTTGGTCTTTCACCACGAATAATGGATATGTGTGCATCCCATGATGGTTTGTGTAAGTTAATCCAATATCTATTATTAACCCACCAACGATAATACCGAGTGATTTCTCGGTCTATTTTAACAATAGCCCACCACTCGGTTTTTCGTTTCATGCCAAAACGGTGAGGATCATATTTGATTATGCCTGTACCGTGATGCCAAATAATGTCTTTCTCTTTCATCATGATGTGTTATTAAGTGTTGTTAATCCCCAACCAATTAACCCAGCTCCACCAATTTCGATACAGACAGCAATAATAGGGATGAATATGTGTTGTTGTGTATTACCTTGCAAATATTGGTATGTTATCATACCACCAGTAACCAATAGAACAATACCAATAATTATCATCTCTTTCTCACATCATCAGCAGTTGGACCATAACTAACATATGATGATGAATCTGTTAAGATACCAATAAAGTCTTCTCTATTTGATTCAACTTCAACGCCACCCGCAATAAATAAATTGTTTTTTGGTGGTAATTGATCTAAACAGGTAAACGCCATATGTACTTCTGGTGCATGTTTAATGTCACACTTGTTAAAATCGTGTAGTGTGACGCTACTTAAAGTATCCAACAACAAAGGAGCAAATCGTAAAGTACCTTGGTTTATGTTGGGTATATTTGTTTCATCAACAATACAATACGGTAATTCTTTTTCAAAGTCAAGCGGGCCAGCACCATGTCGTGTTGTATACGCTCTACTAACATAAACCACATCAAATGAATCCAACACCACATCCACTTCTGTTAGTATTGCTGATACATTAACGATACCAGTATTTGACCGTGTTACGTGTGGAAAATCAGGGGATTGTTGATCCAACATCAACCCTTGAGCACCTTCGAAAATGAGGGTGGAGTGAGTTAATGTGCTATAATCAGCAATTAAAATATCGTTTACGAATTCTTCAACGCAATCTAGCCATTCGTCTATCAGTGTGTCACTGGTTAGTAAGCTCATCCATGATGCATCAGAATTCGTGTTGCGATCAAGTGGTTGATCTTTAAATCTATCCGGAATGTATTCAGATCTAATATTATCCACTATAATTCGCAATTCATCACGACTATTTGAGAATAAATCCAAAACTGTTAATTTTTTGTGGGATAAACTTCGGGCTACAGTTTCACCAAAACCAACACCACAACTACCGTGTCTATCTTTACCTCTGCGAGCTTCCAATATCATGTTGACAATCATGTCATATGGTGTGGTTACCAATGATTGTGGGTGGACATACAGTAGGGGATCAATGTTCAAATCAGCAAGCAATTTCTTTTCTTTGCTGTATAACAAAGGATTGCTCACAAATTCTTCTGCTAGGTAAGTAGGAACACCTGCAACAGAACCACTACCAAAATGAGAGAACACATGTCGTTTAGTTTCACCATTATCAACCCACTGAACAGTGTGACCTGCCTGGGCACCCCCATTAAAACGAATTACGATGGAATCTGTTGGGTTTTGGCGGGCGAAGTAATCGGTTATTGACCCCTTACCCTCGTCACCAAACATTGCTCCAATTATAGCTATGGCTTTAGTCATGTTGTTCTCTCGTAGTTGTTATAAACGAATAGTGTTAGAATCTGCTGCAACACCACCAGAAGTTAAATGCTTTGTAGCATTGGCAATTACTAATGCTGTTGAGCCATCCCAGCTAGCAGCAACAGTTGCAGCATCTTTGCCTTCATTAATTTCGATGATTGACACAATCACTTCAGCCAAATCATGATAATCATCAAGAATAATTGCATTTTGACCTAGTAATTCAGTCCATTTATCTTTAGTTTCATCAAAGCGATAACGACAATGTGATCCTTCTTTGATGATAATGTGGTAGTAATTGTATGATTTGCTAACAATATCCACCAACTCAGTGAAAGGCATATCAGCTTGTAAACCACCGCCAATAACTTCTTTTACCTTAGCAGCTGAAATGTTTTCAATTGGTTCTTCATCACCGATTGTGAATAGGTATCCACGTTTGCCACGTTTTTCAACACAATCTGTGGTTGTGTTAAATGCTGCAAAATACACGAACATATCGTATGATTCTGTATTATTACCACCACCACCATGTTCAACGTATATTTTTTCTAGTTGTTTGGCGATTGTTAAATCAGCTTCAAATTGGCTGACTTGTAATGGTGCGCTATCATGTGCCAACACATCACCAATACCACCAACCAATAGGTGTGGATCAGATACGGGTTTTCTATCCAAAATTTCCGTAAATAGAGTTCCGAGACCTTCACTGACCAGTTTATTAGCAATCATGCCCATTGAGCCAGTGACATCACACCCAACCATAATGGCTGTTGATTGTGGATTCAAATCAGAATCGCGTGATTCGCGAACGACATCTTTTGGATTCATGTCAGCATTTAGTGTTCTGCTTGTAAAGTTTTCTTTTTCTGTTCTGGCACTTGTGACTGTTGAGTATTTATCCCAATCACCTGCGTCCCATCTAACGTATCCCATATTTTTACTCCTTATAAATGTTTGATATATCTGTTGTAAATTTAAAAAATTTGCGGTCCCCAAAGGATTCTTTGAGAACATTTGTCCACACAGTATATTCCTTTTTAGCGGAATTTGCAGGTGGTGTTCGTAACCAATGGATTAATGGTTTTGGTATATTTTTGTCCATTAATAATTTGGAACCAATTAGTGATGGATCACCCAAACATTCAATTGCCATTGCTTTCAACCCATATAAATCATATAGAGGGTCTGATCGTTTGTCAACGAGAACTTCTTTTGGAATGATTGTTCTCAATTTATTTGGTATTGCTACGATTCGATCGCTTGATTTTGTTGAGAACCACCAGCCACCCAGCATAACAATTGAGTGATATTTTGGTGAAACAAATATAGATTCAGTAGTAATAGCATTGTGACAAACGTTTGAGTGTTCTAAGAATGCTAATACATTTATTGTAGAACTAACAATCCAGGCAACGTGTTTTGGATGTAATTTTTTATCTGGCATAAAATCAATCAGATCACGTAAGGACACGACATCTGGTGTTTTATCCATAAACAAGATTGATCCAATATCGGCATTAAATTTTCTATATGAGCTTGTTGGTAAAAAGCGTTCAAATTCTTCTTTAAATTTAGGAGATTGAAATTTAATTCCGTCGATTAACCGGTGACTGGATGTAAACAAATCGTTGTTTAATTTATCAAATACAAATGCAACATTTTTGTGTCCAATATACATTTTACCAACATCTGTGGTATGCATTTTTAAGTATTTGAATTTATATTTTTTAGAACTGGCTGTGAATATCAATTCACCATCCAACACCCAGTTATTTTCAAAGTTTTTCTTTTCCGCTGAAACAAATAGTTGACCAATACGGGCACTAACTTTATCTGCTGATGGATCACCATTTCGATCAGGGTGCCAGATTTTCATAAACCGTTTATATTCAGCGTGGAAATCGGTTTGAGAAAACAGTTTTTCTGGTTGATCTTTTGGTATTGCTAATATTTGATCTGCTGTTAATGTCATCTGGGTTCTATTAAGTAATTTTTAATATCAGAAAGTGGAACGTAATCAATGAAGCCATCTTCAAACAGGCATTCGTATACCAATCGAGATTTAAGATTTGGTGGTGTACACATTTTAACACCAATTATGATAGCCCATTGTTTAAATCGAAAACAATTGTAGTTAATGCCTGCGATTTTGAGATCTTCGAGTATTAAAGCATCAACTTTATCTTGTTGTTCCGTTAAATCTTCGGTCATTGTGTTAGTATCCATGCCCAACAAACGATTGCAATAATAGCTGCTTTCATCCATGGAAAGCTACGTTGTATACCATCCATTTTGTCTCGTATTTGTTTGAGTGTGTTTGTTTGGTACGCCCGTCCGGCTACAATTCGTGCCACCACAAATACTGTAGACCATATACCAAACACCCAAGCTATTACTGTTATAAATCCAATTATGTTCATTACCCACCATTACTTGTATTATAAATATCTTTATGAATTTACATGTAACTCAGAAAGATGTCAAGCAGATATATAATCAATTAAAGAGTAGTGCATTAAAACGTGGAATTGAATTTGATTTGGATTTGTGTGATTTAAATGAGTTGAGTTTCCCTATAACATGTCCAATTTTAAATATTCCGTTGAAATATAATAAGGGGAAGGCTCAAGATAATAGTTATAGTATAGATAGACGAGATTCGTCAAAAGGATACACGATTGATAACATTGTGGTTGTTAGCAACCGTGCAAACAAGTTGAAATCTGATGCTACGTTAAGAGAAATGCAGCTTTTAGTTGAATATTATTCTAATATTTAATAATATATGTCATTGCGATGTTTCTTGGTCGTGTTTCTGACCCACCAGCGGCTCCAGTAGTTTTACCGGTTGTAGTGGCACCAAAACCAGAATCCAACCCAGTTGCTGGAGCTAATGTTCCAACATATGAGTGAGTGTGAGATTTAAAAGCATCTGCTTGGAATGTACCAAAGCCACGTCCAGAATCCACGCCCCGAGCATTATCAAAGCCACGAATAAATTCACCACGTAAATCTGGTAAATTGAATGTTGTGGATCCATTACCGTTACCAAATGTTGTACTAATTGTTGCGAATAATGTTGCGTATGTAGTTCTTGAAATTGCTGCCCCATTACATTCAAAGAAACCAAATGGTATAGTTGTTGTACTGGTGGCAATAACACCACCAGTATCGACAGCACCTGAACCACCTATAGGTTCCCACGAAGCCGATTTTCTGACATATATTGTATTTAAATCAGTTCGAAAGAAAATATCACCTGTTAAAAAAGTAGAAGGAAACGCTGTTCCTGCTGGGGTAGACATCGTTGGTCTATCAGTTCCTTCTGCTAATATTTCTCCTGCATATACCATGATTTACAATCCTTAAATTAATACGATAGCTATTTCAAAAGCATCAACTATTGTATCAATGCTAGCCATATCGGTAGCTGCATTAATGTCTAATTTTGCTTTAATTCGAAGTTCTTCGATTGCTGCACTTTTAGAAATCCACAAATCTTCAGCAGCGATAATATCATCAGCAACAACTGTTGATGTGTTTCCAGTAGCATTAACATCTGCTTGGATAAATGGATAGTCTGTTAGATCCGCTGGATAGCCTGCCGTTTTGTATGTTCTAGCTTCAGCTGCTTTTTGGTTATATGTTAAAGATTGACCAGAACCATTTGTAATATAAACCAAACGTTGTTGTTCTGATAATGTATCTACTTTAGCAATTTCACCAGTCTGAGCAGCAGGTAAATCTAATGTCCAAGCTGAACCACTCCATGTTGTATATGGAGTAGGAACCAATTCTGTATATTGAGAATCAATAGGTCCTAACTCTTCTTGTGTACTTTCTTCTTGGGTTGTTGTGTCATATAATGTAGTACCACGATGATCTTCAATATCATCCCAAGATGTTCCATTGAATACAGCAACATGTCCAGCTGATGGAGCTATAACAGCAACTGAAGTTGCATTTGCTGGAATCATTGGTTGTTGATCTAGTGGATCTAACCGTGCTGTTGATGTTGATAAGTATTCTTGTGTTATTGCATCATAATTAAAAATGTTCATGTTTGTTTCCTGATTGTATATTTTGTATTAGTATTTATTAGTATTTATTAGTATTTGATAATGTACATTACTACAACGTTACGAGGTCTTGTTTCAGCAGCAACAGAATAACCAGCTGATACAGCTCCTGTTGTTGTTGGACCTGATGCTAAATAATTCGAACCACCACCAAAACCTAGTTGAGCTGAACGTAGCGCACCTGTATGTGTATGGTTTTCCATTGCGAAACCTTGTGTACTACCGAAAGAACGACCTGCATCTACACCTCTTGAATCATCCCATCCTCTTAAAAATTCACCACGTAAATCTGGTATATTAAAGGTTGTTGAGCCATCACCCACACCGTAAACCGTGCCTATTTCTGCAAACAACTCTGCATAGGTTGTTCTTGAAATTGTTGAACCATCACATTGTAAATGACCATCTGGTATTAATATGGAACCAACAGAAGAAATTGTTCCAACAGTAGCACTGCCACCTGATTCACCCCAACCTGTATTATTTCTAATATATAGTTTATCTTCGTCTGTTCGATAAAACATTTCACCAACATTATCGTTGGCTGGGAATGATGTACCTGTAGGTATTGTTAAGTTTGTTATTTCTGAGCCTTCGGCTATTTGTAATCCAAAATTTTCCATTTGTTATTTTCCTTAATATTATAATTCTGCATCAGCAGTCCAACTCCTATTAATAGTCTGTTGTCCGCTAACATTAGCTGATAATGTCATTATGGCATTATGTTTATCATTTACTGTATTACTAACAAAAGTACCTGAACTTCCTACATTAGTTGATATAAATGATGGAGGTGTTCGCATTTCCATTGGAAAATATACCACAGCAGAATATCCACCATTGCCTACACCACCATAACAAAAAAAGATTGTATTACCAAAACTATAATATCTTTGACACAATGCTAATTCTTCACCAATTGATCTATTTTCAAATTCAGTAGCAACTGTTCCTTTTTCGACTTGAACCTGAGCAATGTCAATATCATGAGCTGTAGAAGCTAGCTCAGTGGTTAAAATAAATTCTAGTCTATCATCACCATTGGTACCTAACGTTTTTCCTGCGATTGAATCTAATGTCGTTGTAAATGTTATTTTCTGCCAACTAGTTGTGTAATCAATCACAACAAATTTGTCAACTGTTACTGATGGACTTCCACCAGTTCCAAAAAATTGTCTAATATAAAGGGTACCAGTATTAACTTCTGAACATTTTGTATAGAAACTTACAGTAACATTTTCATTAGCAAAATTTTCTACGCCTTCAATGAATTGTCTTATATTACTTCCTGATGTTTGGTTAACAGTGAGTGACAATCTTGAATAATATTTGGGATTATTTGGAACATCAGTTTGCCCTAAAGTAAATGACTGTCTAGATGCAGTGTTATCATATGGAGCAACAGTGTTCTGAACCCACCTATCAGCAAAATATGACTGAGCCCCAAATCCAGATGTTCCACGTTGCCAGATATCAAAATCACCGTTGATAATAGCGTTTTTATTTTTGCTGGAACTTCCGCTTATTTCCCAACCTGTGTTATTTCTAACATACATGGTGTCTAAATCTGTTCGATAGAACATTTCTCCCACATTATCATTTGCTGGGAATGCGGTTCCTGATGGAACCGTTAAGTTTGTTATTTCTGAACCTTCGGCTATTGTTAATCCAAAATTTTCCATTTTTTAACTCCTGTTTGTTTATTATATTTCTGCGTCTGCTGTATATTGATATCTACAAGAATTGCCTATCGCTCCACCAGATATACTATTGATAAATCTAATTCGTTTTTTGCTAGGATTTAAAGCCACAGCACTTTTATCACCAGAGTTTGATACCACACCTGAAGCTCCGGTATCTGGTGAATACAACATTATGGTTGGTGTTGCTCTCATTTCTACAACAAATGATGCTCCTGGGGTAGCAGTAGCATGGTTGCGAGTATTAAGTTCATGGATTGCACCATCAAGTTGAATAGTACCAGGATTTGTGTTAACGTTATATGATTTGGTGAAGTATCTTTGGCACAAAATCAATTCTTCACCAATTGTTCTATGTTCGAATTCTGTAGCAGTAGTTCCTTTTTCTATTTGAACTTGAGCAATATCAAATGTTCCAGATTGCTGACCTAATGAATTTGTACTAGCATTGAAATTCGTACCTGCTTCCAACCAAAAAACTAGTAATATACTATCATTATTGTCAGTACCTAACGTTTTTCCTGATATTGATGGCATTGAAACGGTAACAGTAAATTGTTGCCATGTAGTAGTTAGTGAATGTTGTGTTACACCAATTCCTGTTATAGTACTAGACGGAGAACCACCCGTACCAAAATCTTGTTCTAATTCGGTAGCTATATTTTTTGGTGCATCGGCTTTAGCCCAAAAACTTAATGTTACGGATTCATCTGCAAAAGTATCTACCCCTTCTATCTTTTGCCATGCAGCAGTGTAGTTACCCGATCCAGCCACGGAAGTAACCACTGTTCTACTAAAATATTTGGGGTTGTTTGGAACTTCAGTTTGGCCAATAGTAAAGGCTGATCGTGAATGGGTTTTTGTAGATCCAAAATTACCATTGATCCACCTATCATCAGAACCATATCCAATTCCTGTCTGACTAGTACCTCGTTGCCAGATATCAAAATTACCATTAATAATAGCGTTTTTACGTCCGTGTTTATCCAACACATCTTGTGTTACTTTTGTTAAACCCATGTTAATCTCCTAGCATTATTACCAATTGATCGCATTTACTGCAGCTTCATCTATTGCATTGTCAACATCTGTATATAACGAATACAATGTTGATTTTTTGGTCTGCATAATAGCTACTGCATCACCAAATACTTGATTCATTTGAACACCGGTGTGACTAACACGAATGTGATTATCTGATCCATCAATAACAGTAAAATCCAATGTTGTGTTTGCTTGTGCAGCACCAGAAATATTCATTTGATCTTTTTGTGTAGATTCATACGTGTATAAAGTTCCTGTAGCATTAGAAGTAAAGCCTCCTTCTATATCAGATCTACAATCACTTCGTAACTCATTTTTTTTATTAGTTTTTGTTTCTTCTAATGTATATTGTGCATCAGGTGTTTGTGCGCCAGGATTGCCAGGTAATGGGTTACCTTCTGCATCATTGCCTAATTTCCATTGTTCATATTCAGCCCAATGTCTATTACCACTAGCATTTGGAATTGACATTCCGTTTTCAGTATCTGTTACGCCATTTGTTTCATCAGCACCTTGTAATTTATATTTCATTTTTGTGTCCTTGTTGTTGTTGTTGTGTTATTCATTAAAGTTCTGCATCAAAATCTATCCACCCACTATTGATAATATACAATAGTGTGGCATTACCCGCTACTAGTCCAGATGATACATTACCATACATTCTTGAAGTGCTAGTGCTAGCACCAGCACCAGTTATACTAGTCATTGCTAGTCCACCCCCAGTCGCGTTCACCAGTAGAAAATCTGAAACGTTTGAAACTGTTACTGTTGGGTTTGTTCTCATGACAGCGAATGATATTATTACATCCCACTGAGCACTACTGTGGCACATACCTGTCCCAACAAAATTAAAACTTCCGGATAGCCGTTGATAATATCTTTGGCACAAGGTTAACTCTTCACCAACGGATCTATTTTCAAAGTCTGTTGCAGTATTTCCGTTTTCTATTTGAACTTGAGCAATATCAAAAGTACCAGATTGTTGTCCCAACGAATTTGTTCTAGAATCAAAATTGGAACCAGCATCAAACCAAAAATTCAATTGCACAAAATCATTATCGTCAGTACCTAATGTTTTTCCTGATATTGATGGTAACGTTAATGTTACAGTAAATTGTTTCCAGCTTGTTGTTAACGCGTGAGTTGTAACACCTAATTCGGTAACACTAGATGATG
>Ga0136651_10002301_pt1 | contig 10478 bp, 7 predicted proteins | sample Mar14236cmmetaG_FD_94867 | JGI IMG/M metagenome (GOLD analysis project Ga0136651, IMG submission 94867) | Marine hydrothermal vent microbial communities from Guaymas Basin, Gulf of California to study Microbial Dark Matter (Phase II) - Marker... ...
AGCGGAGGTGAAGAATCTCGCCTTGGATAGGCGGTTTGGGCACTGTAACGTGAGATTCTTCGCTTCACTGCGTTCCGCTCAGAATGACACTGGGATGATTATTTGGTTGCCCCCAAATATTGAGATGATACGATGTGCTTTTGTGTTGAAAACACGCCAAAACCTGCGGGAGGGTGAGTAGTAACGACGAGGTTTCCATACCTCGCAGGGCCGGCGCGATATGGAAATCGCGGCTACGACACAAGCGCCCCGAAATATTGAGATGATACGAAAATCAGCCCAAAAAGAGCCTGGGTTGGCCTCGCAAAAAGGCTTTTACTGCACCGGGCGCTCTGAGAACGCCAAAAATCTGCGTCTACGAGCAGCCGGTGGACTTGTGGAACAGCCTGTGAATGTGAAACGAGGAGTATGAAATGGCACTAGAGCAAAAGCGACACGTGGGGCAAGCCTTTGAGCCCACCAGTGTAGTGGGAGATACATCCGTGTCTAAGCGCATCCTTATCCCATTGGAAATGCCCGCGGATTTGGTTAAATTTAGATTGCCAAAAGGGGTTGACAAACGGTTACATAGTTTGCTGGATCGCCAGGATCAGGGTGTAGAATTAACAGCTGCTGAACGGCTGGAGGCTGAGGGTCTCGTGGATCTGGCTGAACTTTTTTCTCTGCTACGGTTGCGTGCAAAGAGGGCATCGTGGGGAGTGTGATATTGTGAAGCACGTTCCTGCCAGATTACGCCGGCTCGTCATCCGGAGAGCCGGCGGGTGCTGCGAGTATTGCGGGCTGTCACAAAAAGGACAGGAGGCCACGTTTCACGTAGACCACGTAATCCCTCAAGCAGCTGGCGGCGAGACCGTCGCCGAGAACCTGGCATTGGCTTGTGTATCATGTTCGCTCCGTAAAGCAGCACGCCAGACGGCGGTTGATCCACAAAGTGGCAAAAAGGTGGCTCTCTATAATCCACGACGCGATACCTGGCGCGAGCATTTTTGGTGGGATGGTGTTTATCTCGTAGGCCTGACAGCAACCGGTCGCGCAACGGTCGAGGCCTTGAACATGAACCGAATATTGATATTGGCTATCCGGCGCGAAGAAGCGGCGGTGGGTCGTCACCCTCCCTCGTAAGTGAACTGTACTGCTCAAGCGGCGCACGGCTTGAGAGCGCACAAGACTTGCAATTCTGGCGACGGTACGACAAAGAGAGGCCCGGCTCTCCGCCGGGCCTCTCGGTCGTTTTCCGGTGTACGGGCAGGTGCGTGAGGGATTCGTAGCAGAACGAACGTCGAGGGTGGGGACGTACTGTGCTTGCGTATGCCCGCCACCATGCTATAATCCCCCTATGTCACCAATACTGATCGGTTTCATCATCACAGCCCTGGCCTTTGATTTCCTGAACGGCTTTCACGATAGTGCCAACATCGTTGCTACTATGATCTCGTCGCGCGCCGTGAGTCCGCGACGTGCTCTGATGCTCAGTGCGACGGCGGAATGTGTTGCTCCCTTCCTTTTCGGTGTCGCCGTCGCGACTACCATCGGTCATAAAGTGGTGCAGCCTTACGCGAGCACAATGGCAGTCGTGTTGGCAGCACTCATCGCAGCAATCGTCTGGAATGTGATCACCTGGTTGCTCGGCATCCCCTCCAGTTCTTCTCATGCCCTCATCGGCGGGTTGGTCGGCGCGGCCATCGTGGGCTATGGCGTAGAGGCTGTGCAACTTGACGGGTTGCTCAAAGTCGTCATTGCCCTGCTGCTGGCACCCCTGCTGGGACTGTTCGGCGGGTACATCTCTATGAAACTGGTGCTCTTCCTGGCCCGAGGGTCATCGCCGCGCATCAACTGGTTCTTTAAGCGGGCACAGACCTTTACCGCGCTGGCGCTGGCGCTGGGCCACGGGACAAACGACGCCCAGAAAACGATGGGTATCATCACGATGGGCCTGGTAGGGGCCGGTGTCCTGACAGAGTTTCGGGTGCCGCTGTGGGTAATCGCTGCCAGCGCCGGAGCGATTTCCCTGGGAACGGCCGTAGGGGGCTGGCGCATCATCCGCACACTGGGAGCAAAGTTCTATAAAATCCGCCCGGTGCACGGCTTTACCACCCAGGTGGCGTCGGCAATGGTAGTTATGAGTGCAGCACTGCTGGGCGGCCCGGTCAGCACCACGCAGGTGGTCAGTTCGGCCATCCTGGGCGTCGGGGCGGGCGAGCGCGTGAGCAAGGTACGCTGGAATGTTGCCGGCAACATTCTCACCGCCTGGGTGCTGACCATCCCCGCCTCAGCACTCCTGGCGGCATTGGTCTACCTGGTGATACGCCGTTTCATGACGTAGGAGGAAAATATGGGCTGGGTACAGCGTTTCTTCAAACCACAACCAGATCGGTTTATCCAGTTATTGATCCAACAAGCCGATAGTACCATCAAAGGTATGGAAGCATTGCAAGAGTACATGGATGATCCGTGCAAGGAACAGGCTCAAGTCATCACGCGGTTGGAGAAAGAGGCCGACGAGGTGCGGCGTATCTTGATTGACGAACTGAACCGCACCTTTGTCACGCCGATTGACCGCGAGGACATATTTGCTCTCTCGCGTGCCATTGACGACATCATTGACTATGGTTACACCACAGTAGGCGAAATGGACATCCTCGAAGTGGAACCCAATGACTATTTGCGGCGTATGTCTTCCCTCCTATGCGACGCCGCGCGCGAAATCTACATGGGCGTGCTGCGGCTGGCCGACCACCCCGGCGTGGCCGAAGACCATGCCGTGCGGGCCAAAGCCCTCGAGAACCGCATAGAGACGGTCTATCGAGAGGCCATCGCTGAACTGTTCCACAGACCCCAGGACATAGAGCATGTGGTGGAAATGCTCAAACTGCGCGAGATCTACCGCCACATGAGTAATGCTGCCGACCGGGGGGACGAGGCGGCCAACGTGCTCTCCGACATCGTGGTCAAGATGACGTGAGTGAAACGTAAAACGTGAAACGTATGTCTGAATACGGCGAGACCCTCACCAAACGCGAAAAAGAGATCCTGCAACTGGTAGCGACCGGCGTCACCAACCGCGAGGTTGCCTACCGGCTCAGTATCAGCATCAACACCGTCAAGGTCCATCTGCGCAACGTCTTTGCCAAACTGGGGGCCGAGTCGCGCACCGAGGCGACAATGATCGCCGTGCGCGAGGGCTGGGTGACGGTGGAGGGCGCTGAAGAACTGCCAGTGGGTGAGACGGCTGTAGCCCCGTTGGTCGCCCCGGAGCCGCCTCTGCCCTGGTCCAAGCGCCTGACGTTGCTCGCAGCTCTGTTGCTCGTAGCAGTCGTGGTAGCCGTGACGTGGCCTCGCGGCCGGCCGCAGGCGAGCACCGAACCGGACCTGCCCCTGGACCAACCGTCAGAGCAAGCGGTGGTTGCTCCGGCAGCGAGCACAGAATCCCCCTGGCAAGAGAGAGCCCAGATGCCCACCCGCCGGGCCTACCTGGCGCTGACCACAGTCGAGGGCCGGATTCTGGCCATTGGAGGCCGGAGCCCCGAGGGAGTCACAGCCGCAATGGAGGCTTACGACCCCGTGAACGACGTCTGGACGCGGGAGAGCGACAAGCCCACGCCAGGGGCCTATATCTCGGCTGCAACGATCGGTACCGACGTGTATGTGCCAGGTGGCTGCGATGCCGAAGGCACACCAACGCGGGCGGTCGATGTGTACGACGCCCAGGCCGGCTCTTGGCGCGAGGACAGTAGGGGCGCGGTCACCGCGCCCCTACCAGAACCACGCTGCGCCTATGCGCTGGCGGCGTTGGACGAAAGGCTCTATCTCTTTGGCGGGTGGGACGGTGAGCGGTACGTCACCACGGTGTACGTCTACGATCCGCAGATGAACACCTGGGCCGAGGGGACGCCGATGCACACAGGGCGGGGCCTGGCCGCAGTTGCTGTCCTGTATGGCCGTCTCTACGTCGTAGGCGGGTATGATGGCGAGCGCGAACTGACCACGTGCACTATTTACGATCCGGCAGAAGGGACGTGGGAAGAGTGCGCCTCACTGGCCGTGGGCCGGGGAGGACTGGGGCTGGTGTCCTTGAGCGGCCAACTCTACGCCATCGGCGGGGGTGGCCGGACCAGTTACCTGGGCTTCAACGAGCGCTACAACCCAGATGACGATACCTGGAGTGTCGTCGAGACACCGTTGGTGGAAGAATGGCGCAGTCCGGGTGTAGTCGTGTTCGATACTGCCATCTATGCCATTGGTGGATGGAGCGGTGACTATTTGAGCCTGAACCAGGCTTACGAACCATTCCCCTTCCGTATCTTTATCCCCGTGAGTCATCAGCAGTAGGGGCAGGCGCAGGGCCCGCCCCTACCCATTCCTCTCATTCCACAACCTATTTGTAACACAACCGTAACCCAAAATGCAGGCGGGATGCGGTAAGATAGTCTTGCTTTCCCGAGAGAATGGTAGTGGAGACCAGAGGCCGCCACAGCGTACTGGCGGTCCTCGGGTTGTTCGATTCTACATGGTTGTAGATACCGAAACTTGTTTCGGTCTTGCGGGAACGGGTTACGATGGCAAAGACGCCAACGAGTTGGCGCATCCATGCCGTCAGATAAGGAAACACGATGAACAATATGACAGTCAGTCAACATAGCGCGGGATCGCTGTCTGGCCTACTGGCTGGGCAGGTTCTCGCGCTGTTGTGCTGGATGGTTATGGTGGCGCTGGGATGGGTCGCGTGGCGGCGCAGGCGCGGAAGCGAAACCTCTGATCTGCTCATCGTCGCCGGTCTCTGGCTGCCGGCCCGGTTGTGCCTGCTGGTCGTCGGTCTGCTACGGCCGGGATGGCCCGGCGCCGCCTGGCTGGCCGTCGCGCTGGATTTGGTCGGTCTGATATTGCTGGCGTGGCCCTTCTTGGCGCCGCCGCTTACTATCCGCTGGGCCGACCGGCTGGCCGGTATCGGTCTGCTAGCCGTGACTCTGGCGTGCGGGATGTCGTTATGGCAGTGGGTACAGACTGCCCTGGGCTTGCCTCCATTGTTGCCCCAGGTCGCCATCACCTGGGCTTACAGTTTGTTGGTCCTGGCAGGACTGGCGGCGCTCAATCTACTACGCCGTCCGGCCCGCAGACGAGACTGGGTGCTGACTGTGGCCGGCACGCTCCTGGCTGGCGTCATCGGGCTGCTGATTCCCTTGTCAATGGCGCCTTCCTGGGCCGCCGTCCTGACTGCCGCCACGGCTGCTCTGTCCGCCGCCTGGCTCGACTGGCTGGAACGCTGGCAGTGGCAAGTCATGCCGCAGCGAGAGGTTGTTGTGCCGGCCACACCTGGCGATGAAGCAGTCTCCGACCTGCGGGATGCATCATGCTTGTCGGAGGTCAGCACATCATTGTTCGCCGCGCCCGATCTGACGCAACTCTTGGAAGCGACGAGAGCGGCACTGACATTTATCCTGGATGTGCGGCTGGTCGCCCTCTTCCTGGTGGAGGATAATGACCCACCCGACCTGCGACTGGTCGCCCGCTGGCCGCAGACGAACAGTCCAGAAGTGTTTTCCCCCTTCCCACTCGAGTCCAGCCCGGTACTGGCGGAGACGCTCGCGCGCGGCCAGACCGTCAACGTAACCCGCGAACTGGACGGGAGACGCATAGAGTCCTTGAACCGTATCCTGAAAACCGAACTGGAGGCGGCGCTAATTCTGCCGCTCCTGCTTTCTCCCTCGCAGGGCGGACTGAAGGGGGTACTGGTGTTGGGCCACGATGGCGCCGCGCTCGACGCACATCAATTGCAGTTATGCCGCGTTCTGGCCGGCCAGGTAGCCATCGCCTTTCACTATATTCAGTTGCGCACCAACGCGGCCCGGCAATCACGCGACCTGGCGCACGTGATCCGCCGCCAGGAGCAGGACACCGGGCAGTTACGCGCCATCCTGGAAAGCATTGCCGACGGGGTGATCATCTCTGACGCCAACGATCAGGTGATCCTGACCAACAGTGCCGCGCTCGATATTCTGGGGGCGGAGCGAGATGACGTCCTCGGCAACCCTTTTGGGCAGATCATGGGCTGCATGGCGCCAACGGGTGACGCGGGTATCATAGGCACGCTGACAGAGTCCTCACCCTACGGTATGGAAGCGGTGTTCGAGGTAGCGGACCGGGTCGTGCAGACGAGCATGTCCCCGGTCGAGGGTCCCAAAAGCGCTCACATGGGTGTGGTGGCGATATTGCGTGATGTCACCGCCCTGGTCAGAACCGAGACCGAAAGGGAGCGCCTGCTGGCCGATCTGCAGGTGCGCAGCCAGCAACTGGAAGATGCGGCCAAGCGACTGCAGGAAATGGATCAACTCAAATCCCAGTTCATCGCCAGCATGTCTCACGAACTGCGCACCCCGCTCAATGCGATCATTGGCTTTTCGGGTGTGATGTTGAAGGAGATAGATGGCCCACTCGCCGATCAGCAACGCGAGGACCTGGAAGCCATCTTTAGGGGCGGCAAGCATCTGTTGGGGCTGATCAACAATGTGCTCGACATCAGCCAGATCTGGGCCGGCAAGATGCACTTGAAACTGGGCGACGTTGACATGGCGGAACTGGTCGAGGATGCAGTGTCCATCACTGCCACGCTCATCGAGGACAAACCCATAGAACTGGTGCAGATGTTGGAGCCTGACTTGCCGGTGATCCGGGCCGACAAGACGCGGGTACGACAGGTGTTGCTCAATCTGTTGACCAATGCTGTCAAGTACACCGAGGAGGGGCGGGTGGCCGTGTCAGTGTCGCGTGACGATGGCTACGTGGTCGTCAGCGTGGCCGACACCGGCATCGGCATCCCGCTCGAGTACCGGGAGACCATTTTCGAGGAATTTGGCCGGGTGGACGCTTCCACCACGCGGAAGGTGGACGGCTTGGGGTTGGGGCTCTCCATCAGCCGCCGGTTGGTCGAGCTGCACGGCGGGCGGATATGGTTAGAGAGCGAGGTGGGGATTGGGTCTGTTTTCCACTTTAGTTTGCCTGTTGACGGCCATCTCTCCACTGATGTCGAGGAAGAGGTCACGCGCCAGCAACTGGAGGCGGCATTGGCCAAGTGGTAAATCAAGGTTGAGGTGGAGGTTGAGGTGGAGATTGAGGTGGAGGTTAAGGTAGTGGTCAGTCCAGACAGAGTCCTGGTAGTGGATGACGATCCAGAGATGTGCGAGTTGCTGCCGTGCTGCCTGGCTCCGCTGGGGTACGATGTCGCATGCACAGACAACGGCCGGCGCGCCTTGGAACTGGTCGAGACAGAACCACCCCACGTAACAATCCTCGATCTCATGTTGCCCGATCTCGACGGGATAGAGATACTCGGACGCATCCGCGAGCGGCACCCCGAGATAGAGGTAATTGTGCTCACCGCCCACTCTTCACTGGAGACCGCCATCGAGGCGCTGCGACAGGGGGCCTATGATTATGTCACTAAACCTTTTAGCGTTGATGTTATTCGATCCACAGTCAGGCGGGCCGTGGAGAAGCAGCGCCTGGGGAGGAGGTTGGCTGCCGTCCACGATCTGAGCCGCGAGATAGCCCTCTCGCTGGACATGGAGCAGGTGGCCGGGGCAGTGCTTGACATCGTCGAGCGGGTGTTCGAGTTCGAAACCTGTAGCCTGGAACTGGTGGACGAGGAACGGGGTGAACTGTACCGGCTGGCGGTGCGCGGGACGGAGCAGGAAGTAATGCCTAGAGTACCCCTGAGCAGTGCGAAAGGGATCGCCGTGACGGTGGCGCGCGACGGGGAGCCGCTTTACGTGCCCGACGTGCGGGAGGATCCCAGGTACATGGAGGCCAGTGCGGCCACCCGGTCGGAACTGGCCGTGCCGCTAAAGGTAAAGAGAGGCGTGATCGGGGTGCTGAACGTCGAGAGTGCTCAAGTGGATGCCTTCAGCCAGGGCGATGTGGTGCTCCTCTCCACTCTAGCCGCCCAGGCGGCGGTGGCGATTGAGAACGCGCGGCTGTACGAGGAGACGCGGCGCCGCGCCAGAGAACTGGCCGCCCTCAACAAGGCGGGCCAGGTCGCCACCTCCACACTTGACCTGGACGAGGTATTGACACTGGCTATGGCCCAGGCCAGGGCCATGCTGGATGCGGAAGCGGCGTCGGTGCTGCTACATGATGCCACCGGTGATGAACTGGTCTTTGCCGCCAGTGTAGGCCCGGCCTCCGAGACGCTTGTGGGTATGCGCATGCCGGCCACGGAGGGCGTCGCCGGCTGGGCCATGCAGGAGGCGCAGCCGGTGCTGGTTCGGGATGCGCAGGACGATCCGCGCTTCTACGGCCGCATTGACGCTGCAACTGGCCTGACCACGCGCTCGCTGTTGGCCGTGCCGTTGAGGTCCAAGGAGAAGGTCATCGGTGTGATCGAAGTAGTCAACAGAACCGGCCGGCCTTTTGACAAGCACGACCGGGATTTGCTGAGCACGTTGGCCGGTTCGGCTGCCATCGCCATCGAGAACGCCCGCTTGTACGAGGCGGAGCGGGAGCAGCACCGGTTGGTGGAGCAATCGCGGGCCCAATTGGTGCATAGCGAGAAACTGGCCGCCACCGGCCGGCTGGCCGCCTCGATGGCCCACGAGATCAACAATCCTCTCCAGGCCATCCACAACAGCCTGCAACTCGTGCTGAGCTTTGCGCTAGAGCCCGGCGAACAGCAGGAGTATCTCCAGATGGCCGACGAGGAGGTCCAGCGGCTGATGAGCCTGGTAAAACGTATCCTCGATTTTGCGCGCAGGCCGCAGCGAGAGACAAAGCCCACGAATCTGAATGATGTAGTCGAAAAGGTATTGGCATTGGCGAGCAAATATCTCCAACATCGTCACATTGCACTCCGGCGGGACCTGTCGCCCGATCTGCCAGCAGTTATGGCGATTGCTGATGAACTGGGCCAGGTTTTCCTCAACCTGGTGCTCAACGCCGTGGGCGCCATGCCCGAGGGAGGGACATTGTGCGTTTCGAGCCGCCTGGCCCAGGATGGACATCTGACGGTGGCTTTCTCCGACACCGGTGATGGGATACCCCCCGATCATCTCGACCGCATCTTTGAGCCTTTTTTCTCGACCAGGGAGGAAGGCACCGGCATAGGGCTGACCATCAGTCACAACATAATCGAGCGGCACGGGGGCGAAATCACTGTTCAGAGCGTGATGGGAGAGGGGACGACGTTTACCGTGCATCTGCCGGTGATGTGAGATGTTTGTGATCCGCCAATCCCATGATCCGCCAATCCTACCGATCCGTGTTCTGAAGTGACCGAAATAATGACAATTAACAGACGATCAAGTCTCACAACCGAGCCGCCTTTCCCCAAGGCCCACATCCTCATCGTGGACGACGATCTGGCGGCGCGCCGCCCGCTGGCCGAATTGTTCGGGCGTTTGGGCTACCGGGCCACAGAAGCCGCCTCCGGCCAAAAGGCGCTAGAGTGTTTGGCCAGCCAACACTTTGACCTGGTCATCCTCGACCTCAAGATGCCGGGGATGGATGGTACCGAGGTGTTGGAGAAGGCACATCCCCTGGCGCCGGACACGGTGTTCATCATCCTGACCGCCTACGCCACGCTGACTTCGGCCATCGCCGGCGTCCGGCACGGCGCCTTTGACTACTTGCTCAAGCCCAGCCCCGTGAAAGAGATCGTCCGCGCCGTGGAGGCCGGCCTGGCCGAGCGGCAGCGACGGCTGGAGCACGAAAATCCGGTAGCCTTGCTGGAGCGGGCCCTGACCGGCTTCAAGGCTACGGTACAACAACCGGGAGCGACTTTTGCTCCTGCCACCAGGCGTTTCTTGCAGACGCCGGACATTACCGTGGATACGCTCAAGCGTCTTGTCGTCGTGCGCGACCGGCCGGTTGATCTGACGCCAACTGAGTTTGACATCCTGACCTACCTGATGCGCCATCGGGATCGGGTCGTCTCTTGCCGCGAACTGGTGGCCCACGTGCGTGGCTGTGACCTGGACAAGCGGGACGCCTGCCTCCTCCTGCGCTCCCACATCTGTCGCCTGCGCCAGAAACTGGAGCGTGACCCGGCCCGTCCGTGCCTTTTATGCACAGTGCGTGGCAGTGGGTATATTCTTAAAGGTTGAGAGCGAGGCGTATCCGTTTATCCGTTTTCTATCCGCTGCCTCAACCCCCGCTAGAATGAAATCGTAACTCTTTTGGAATATCCCCGCAACCCACAACCGGCAATTTTGTGTTACACTAGTGCCAAGTACAGTCCGGTCCGGCAATTCTGCCGATCCGTGTTCTCAGGCGCGCTATGGAAAGCGCGGCTACATGGAAAGCGCGGCTACATGGAAAGCGCGGTTACATGGAAAGCGAGTCCGATCCGCCAATTCTGCCGATCCGTGTTCTCAGACGCGCTATGGAAAGCGCGGCTACATGGAAAGCGCGGCTGCATGGAAAGCGAGTCCGGTCCGCCAATTCTGCCGATCCGTGTTCTCAGACGCGCTATGGAAAGCGCGGCTACATGG
>Ga0136651_10002302_pt1 | contig 10475 bp, 10 predicted proteins | sample Mar14236cmmetaG_FD_94867 | JGI IMG/M metagenome (GOLD analysis project Ga0136651, IMG submission 94867) | Marine hydrothermal vent microbial communities from Guaymas Basin, Gulf of California to study Microbial Dark Matter (Phase II) - Marker... ...
GACATTGGCCTGGACAACCACCCACCAGAGTGGGACACCACGGTTGGACTGCAGAACGCCCGGCCGGGAAACGGCTACGTGGACCTCGGCTGGAACAGCGCCACGGACAGCCAGTCGCCCCCGGTAGAGTACAGGGTCTACTGGGAGCAGGGCACTGAGGGAGTGGACTACAACCAGGCTCTCAGCGAAAGCCGCTACCTGGACACAAGCGAGCTCTACGCCCGGGTTGACGGGCTGATGAGCAGCTTCGTCTACAGCTTTGCCGTGCGGGCCCGCGACAGCGCGCCCACTCCCAACGAAGACTATAACCTGGAGTACCTGACCGCCACTCCCACGAGCACGATCACCTTCACCGACGAGCTGGTAGCGGACCTGGACGACCCTGTTCAGTACACTGATGTGGAGGTGGCCTCTGACGGAACCATCGGGGTGGCCTATTCCGTGGCCACCGAGATGAATCCGGGCGAGTACTACCATGAGCTCAAGTACTCCTACAACAACGGATCTGGCTGGGTGACCGAAAGCGTTTGCGGCGGCGCGCCCACTGACTCGCGGGGCAAGATGCCGGTTCTCCGGTTCGACAGCTCCGACGTGCCCTACATCGTCTTCATCAACAACACACACGAGTACGACGAGCTGCCGGACACGCCTTACACCGCCGTGGAGGTGGTGCACCGCACCGGTCCCGGTACCTGGACTGCGCCGCAGGTGGTCGATGATGGGAGCGACCAGGCCATCATGCACAACCCGGCGCTCGCCTTTGACAGCGAAGGCAACCCGGGAGTGGCCTATATCGTACGGGATTCGGCGAATGACGCTGACGACAACACGCTGCGCTACGCTTCCTATAACGGTGTTTCCTGGGACGTGGAAGAGGTCAACGACGTGAAAGCCGGTGGAGCGGTGACAATTGACGGGTCTAACTGCGGACTCGGCTTCGGCGTGTACTCCATCGGCGGCGACGACCCCATTGAGATGCCCACTATCGCGTTCAGCGACCCCTCCCTGGGCGGCGCATTGTGCTGGACGCTGCGGCGGGGCGCGGACGACTGGTTCACCCTCACCATAGACGATGCATCCTGGATGACGCACATAGACATGTGCATGTGGGAAACCGAGGTCGGGGGCAGCACCTATTACCTGCCGCGCATCTCCTACCGCCACGAGACCGGATCGGCACACTGGGTCGCTAAATTCCTGGTTGAAGACTTCAACCTGACCTGGGAGCTGCAGCAGGCCGACTGGGCCAATGACCCCGGCACCGGCTTCTACACCGACGTGGAAGTTGCCTTTGAGGCGGGTTTTGAGATTATCTTCACCGCAGCGCGCTCGCAGATGCTGGACCGTGCGCGCTTCTGCGTGGAGAACGTGCTTACCGGCGAGTACTTCCGCTACGACGTAACGCCTTATACAGGCGCCAACCCGGGAATGTACCTCTCCATGGCGCTGCTGCGGGAGTTCGGAAACGACCGCGCCGTCATCAGCTTCACCATGGACGACAACCTCTACGTAACGATTCAGGATTAGCGGCCGAGGTAGGTGGGGAGGGCATCTTCCAGCGCGGAGGGCTCCGCGCCCAGAAGCTCGCGGAAGCGCGAGAACTCGCCCTCGCTGAGCACATTATCTTCCTGCAGCATCAGCCACTGGTCGTAGGTCAACGGCTGGTTGTACAGCTTCGCCGCCAGTCCAAGCGGAATGAGCGGCAGATGCACCACCGGCTTGCGCTCGCGGCGAAGCAGCTTCTTGAGGAGCGCAATGAGGGCGTTGTAGGAAAGCTGATCGGGACCGCCCGCGCAGACGGTCTCGCCGAGCGCAGGACTGTCCACGACCAGGTTACGCACGAGCCGCGCCACGTCCTGCACGTAAACAGGCTGAAAGAGGTTCTCGCCGGGGCCAATGACCGGGACGAGGGGAAAGCGGCGCACCATCCGTGCGAGCAGGTTGACGAACCGGTCGCGGGGCCCGAAGACAATGGACGGGCGAACGACGCTGTAGCCTAGCCCGCTTTGCGCCACCAGCTGCTCCCCCTGGTGCTTGGTGCGGTGGTAGCGGCTGGGCGAGTCCGGCCGGGCACCGAGGGCGCTGATATGGATGAACCGCGCCACCCCCTCCGCGCGAGCCGCTCTCACGGCGTTCTCCACCCCGTCCACATGGACGCTCTGGAATGTATTCCGGCCGCGTTCCACGATTATCCCCACCGCATTCACGACGCAGTCCACGCACTGCATCGCTCGCCTCAGGCTCCCGCGGTCGTGCAGGTTGCCCGGTGCGGTCTCCACTGCTGGCGGGATCTGCGAACTCTGCAAGTGTATGAGCGCGCGCGGGGTTACCCCGGGGTCCTCCGCCAGCTTGCGCAGAACCGCCGCACCTATCATTCCGTTCGCCCCAAGAACCAGAACACGCATGGGGATATTCTAGCTTTTCAGCAAAACCGGGGAACAAAACCGGTTCGTGAAGCGTCTAACAAAGTGAGGGTTGGTGAAACCCACTACTCTTTCACCCCCCTTGCCCATCCCCCCTAACTTGCTAGGGCCGGAGAAAAAAGAGCTCCGGCCCTTTTCCTTTAAGCCGGCAGTCTCAGTCTGTGTGGCCACCTTCCCATCACGCCTCGCTTGACATGCGGGGCGAATGTGCCTACCTTGGAACCTGCGCACCAGTAGCTCAGGGGATAGAGCGTTGGCCTCCGGAGCCAAAGGTCGAAGGTTCGAATCCTTCCTGGTGTAGTTGTCTTCGTGTGAGTGCCGCCAGACTCCCACGCCCTCCGGATCTCGCAGTCTGGAGCCGCCAGACCGGCAGAGGGCCAGGCCTCTCCTCGGCATCGTCTTCGCGAAAGCGCACGTGATGCTAGAATCCCCGGCGTGAGAACCACCGAGCGCATCTACTACTGGACGCTGCTGGCGGCGGCGGTCGGGTACGTGTTCTGGCTGCTCTGGCGCGACGAGACCGGGCAGGCGCACTTCCTGGGGTCGCTGGCGTTGCTGGCGCTCCTGGCGGCGGCGGCCTTCGCGTGGTGGGATCCCCAGGACGAGGAAGCGCGGCGGGCACGGCCGCTCTTCTTCATCGGCGCGGCGGGATTCACGCTCTTCGCGCTGTGGCCCGGGCTGCAGGAGCTGTTCGGGCGGGTGTTCAACCGCTACTCGTTCTTCTGGAAACTCCCCGGCAGCGGGCTGGTGGCGGAAACGCTCTACTACGCGGTGCCGCTGGCGCTGGTGCTCTTGCTCTTCCGGCTGTATGCACCCAGGGACTGGCGCGAACGCTTCTTCCTGCGGCTGAACTGGCGCGTGGAAGACCTGGTAATCCTCGCCGCATTCGCGCTCATCGCTGCGGGGGCGATGTGGGTGTACCTGCAGTTCGTGCCGCTCAGCGAGGGCTGGAGCCCGCTGGGGCTGAAGGCGGGCACCCTGGGGTTCATCCTGTTCGGCACGCTGTCCTCGGCCGCCAACGCCGTGGTGGAGGAGTTCTGGTTCCGCGGCGCATTCCTGGGGCTGCTGGCGCGGGTGATGCCGCCGTGGCCCGCCATCATCATCGTGTCGCTGATGTTCGGCGGCATCCACTACCACGGCATCCCCAGCGGCTGGCTGGGCGTGGGGCTGGCGGCGGTGTACGGGCTGGCGCTGACCTGGTGGACCTGGAAGCGCGGGAGCATCTGGCAGGCGGTCGCGCTGCACTTCACCACCGACGTGGTGATATTCTTCGGCGTGAACTGAGCTGCAGCCAGCAGACCAGCAGCCGGTTGCCAGCAAGCCGGAAGGAGAAGAGAGTCTGAAGCGCCGCCTACCTGGCCAGCGGGAAGTCCACGCGCTCATGGTAGCTCACTGCACGGCCAGTGAACACGCTCTCCATCAGCACCACACGCCCTATCCGCTCGGCGGCATCCACCGGCGGCAGGCCCAGCGACTCGGGACCCTCCTGCCTCCACCGGCGCACGGCATCCTCGTTGATGCGCTGCTCCTCACGGGTGAGTCTCCGGCGCGGCTTGCCCAGCGTCAGGTGCGCTCGGAAGGGGCGCGGCCGCTCATCGGGGAACTCCTCCAGCACTGCCCCTGCTAGCGCCATAAGCTCGGGCGACTCGCCGTTCAGGTAGAGCACCCGCAGGTTGCGCGGGCCGCCGAAGGCTCCGTAGCCGGTGAAGCGCAGCTCGTGCGCCGGACAGCTTTCCAGCACACGCTCCAGGCGCGGGAGGATGCGCCCGGTGAGCTTCTCCAGCCTGGTCTCGCCGAAGAACTTCACCGTCAGGTGGTAGTTCTCCGGCGGAATCCAGTGGACATTGGCGAAGAGCGGTTCCAGCGCGCTGCGGTAGTTCGCGATGCGCCGCTTGAAGGCATCGCTGAAGGGAACAGCCAGAAACACGCGCGGCCGCCCGCCGCTGAAGTCGGAAAGCACGTTCATCGCCCGGTGGATTCTAGCACGACGCGCGGCGCGCTCTGCTACAATCGCCGCATGGCCGCCGGCACGCTTTTCGTCATCGGCACGCCCATCGGCAACCTGGAGGATGTCACCCTGCGGGCATTGCGGACGCTCAGCGAATGCGACGTGGTGTTCTGCGAGGACACGCGGGTGACGCGCAAGCTGCTCACGCGCCACGGCATCCGTAAGCCTACGGCGTCGTTCCACCAGTACAGCGGAGCGGGCGTGGTGAAGGAAGTGCGGCAGGCGCTGGAGGACGGGAAGAACGTGGCGTACGTCACCGACGCGGGGATGCCGGGGGTGGCCGACCCCGGACCGCAGCTCGTAGCCATGTGCCTGGAGGAAGGGCTGGCGGTGGATGTGATCCCGGGGCCGTCGGCGTTGGGCACCGCGCTGGCCTACTTGCCGGTGCAGCCGCCGGCGTTCGCCTTTCTGGCCTTCCCCGGCAAGGGCGCGGCCAAGCTGAAGCGGTTCGCCGAGACCATGGCAGCGGAAAGCAAGCCAGTGGTCGTGTTCATCGGCCCGCACGACTTCGTCGCGCTGGCGCAGGCGGCGCGGAGAGCCCTGCCGGAGGGAACAAAGGCGCTCATGTGCCGCGAGCTAACCAAGCTTCACCAGGAAGTGAAGTACATGACGCTGGCCGAACTGGAAGCGCGCGCGGCGAAAGGAGTGAAAGGCGAGCTTACTCTCATCTTCGTGCCGCCGCCGCCGATGTCCTCGGCGCAGCCGGATTCACCGCTGGCAGAAGCGGCAGCCAGGCTGGCGAAGCTGGGATTCTCCGGGCGCGACCGGCTGCGCATACTTTGCGCGCTGTATCCCGGACGCAAAGCGGAAGCGCGCCGTGCTGTGTATAATACAGAGGATTAACTCACTGGCGCACTAACGCAATGGTCAAGAAAGTCGGAACCAAACCAGGCAAACGCCGTCCCGGGCTCCTGAGCTCGGTAAAGAAGAAGCCCGATTCGCGCACCCGTGGGCGCGCCGCCGGACGCGAGCTCGTGCTCATCATCATTGTCGCCATCATCGGCATCGGCGTGTTTTCTTACCTGTATCTGCGGCCGGTACCCGACCGGGGCATCCGCATCTGGCTGCTCAACCACGCGCCGGACCAGCTGGTAGTGGTTAATCCCGACACGGGCGAGACCGAGAAAGAGCTGCTGATTGCCGACGGCTTGAAGCAGTTCATCTTCAACCACGCCAAGGACACCGCCTATGTGGCCAACGTGGTGGACGTCAGCAACCGCGTAACTCTGGTGGACACACGTTCGTATCTGAAAAAGGACCAGATCATAGTGGATGGCGTGCCCCAGGGGCTGGACATCTTCCCCGGCGACCGCTACCTTGCGGTCATCATGGGCAGCAAGACCGACTTTATGGCCGGCGGTTTTGATGTGCTGGACCTCATGCAGGACTCGCAGGTGGACCCACAGCGTAAGCGCGTTACCTACCGCGAACGTGGCCTGACGCTGACTGCGTTCATCGCAGTGGATGAGACTGGAGAGAACGTGATCTGCCTGGACGCCAAGGCCAGCAACGTCTTTATCTTCAGCGTGGCCGAGCAGAAGCTAGTGCGCACTATTGATGTTGGCGCGGCGCCGCTGGGAATGCTGTATCCCCCTAACGGCGACTACTTCTTCATCTGCTCCATCAAGGACCAGTCGGTCACGGTGCTCACCAAGAACTCCGACCCGCAGAAGATTGAGATTGCCGCCAAGATTGAGACCGGGCGGGTGCGCGATGTGGCGCTGAGCAAAGACGGCCTGACCCTGTACGCGCCGGTCTATGAGCGCAAGGATATCGCCGTGATTGACCTTGACCGAATGGAGGTTGTCGAGCGGCTGAAAACGCCGGAGGGATGCATGCTGGCTGCGGTCAACCCCCTGGGAGGGCAGTTGTTCGCCGTAGGCTTTGACAGCGGCCAGGTATTCGTCCTGGATCTGGAAACAGGCCAGGTTGTCCGCACTATTCCCACTCACGGCGAGTTCCGCGATATGAAGGTCATCCTGGAGTCGGAGAAGCCGCGGCAGGAATAAAGCAGTGTTGCTTTTGATGCTTGAACCGGCGACGATGCAGACGCTGAGCCCCGCCGCCAAAAGCGCCGCGATGTGGATGCTGGTTGCGGCGTTTGTGCTAGTAATCGCAGTGGTCCCCTTTGAGTTTGCTTTCTTCCGTGCGGTGAAGAGCAGCCAGATAGTCAAAGCGCTGGTGCTAGAGTTCTGGGTGTTCGTGCTGATAGTGTTGCTGCTGGCGGGAGTCATCCTGGACTGGTACGCCACGCCCCGAGGGATGCTGGTCATGCTGGGGCTGTTCGTCATCTTCATCGCAGTAACCACCTGGTTTCTCATCGTTCGTTTCCGGCTGATCGCGGGCCTGCATGTGCAGGTCACGCTCACACGTGAACGCGCCAGGAAGGACATAGAACTGCTGCTGCAGGCCATTAGGGAATCGGCTGAGAAGAAGGAGGAAGAGCCAGAAGGAAGCGGAGGGGAAGCCGAACGCGATCAGGAGGCGAACGATGATTGAGCTGATGCTGCTGTTGCAAATGCCTCGCGCCGCCGCCGTCAGCCGGGCGGCGGAGATGCTGGTGGTATCCACCGTGTTCCTGGTGCTCTTCATCATCATCGCGCTGGTGCTGGTGCGCCGGCTCAGCCGGAGCTTGCGCGAGGAGAACCCCAACTTCACCAAGGACCAAGTGCTGAAGGCGAAGGCGGAGCTTCTGGCGCTGGCACGCAAGAAGAAGGAAGACTCCGAGCGGGAGTCAGAAATGGCGGCCAAGGCGGCGAGCGAGTCCCCGAGCGTCACCAGCGAAGGCGAGAGGAGGCGCGCCGAGCAGGAATCCGCCAAGGCGCGACTGGAGAAGCTGGCGGTAGAGAGTATTGGCCAGAACTGCCCGCACTGCCAGATCGCCCTGGCGGGCGACGAGGAGCTGGTCATCTGCCCTGTGTGCCTGCGAGCCCAGCATCGCGTTTGCTTCGATCTTTCCGGCTGCGCCAGCGGCTGCGAAGTTGACTACGTCTACGAGTACCCTTCAGGCAGATTCCGCGAGATGAAGAAGCCCGGTGACTGAGAAGCGGCCTGCCCAAGCCCGGTGGTCAAGCCCCATCGCGCCTGAAGCTCAGCACCAGCGGGACTTCGGTGCCGTCCGGCAGGGATTCAACGCTGAAAGACGCGCCGCTGACATCCACTATCTCCAGCCCTTTCTCCTCTCGCCACTGGCTGATGGCCTCCAGGACCTCCGGGGCTATCTGCGTTGACGAGCCGAACAGCGTGACCTGCGCTCCATAGGTGTTTATGACCTCCAGCGTGAAGGAGCGGAGCTCCCGCAGGTCGCGTCTGGTAACATACGCGAGCACTATGCTGGGCAGCTGGCGCGGGAAGATGACCACTCCCCGGCTGTAGTGTCCCAGGAGAATATCCACAGCGGACGCCTGCTCGGGTATCTTCATCGAAACGCCGTCCAGCAGCCCCGTCTCCACCGCGAGCTTGGACAGCAGTTCCTCGGAAACCGCACCGCGCTCGTAGTCGGCGAGCAGCTTCAGCACAAACTCCTCAGTGCTTACATCGGGCAGGGAGAGCGCGAACACTGAATCGCCGGGCCTGAGCTTGAGCTCATCCGCCAACGCGCGCGAGCTGGCTATCATCTCCCCGGGCTCATGCCCTTCTGGCGCGAGGGCGATGTATGCCTTCTGCTGGCCGATGTACTCCTGGTAAGTGTTCACGCCGAACAGCACGCCAAAGAACACAACCGCCAGGAAGGCCAGCGACACCGTCACCCGCGCATAATTCAGCCGGTAGTGCGAGCGCAGGTCGCCGTTGCGCACCCGCGACATCAGCTCGGCACGGAAACGTCCGCTGACCTTGCTGACCGTAGGAAAGCGCCGCATGTAAAGCTGGATACGCCGGTGCTTGAGGTAGTCTTGGTCGCAAGAGCGGCACTTGGCGCGGTGCTCGGCGAACTCACGGAGCAGCCTGCCTTCGAGCTGCCCGTCAAGCTCGTCCCCAATCAGCCGTTTGAATTGCTTACAGTCCACTATAGTTTCACTTTGGAGCGCAACAGATCCCGCGCACGGTTGATGCGGCTCTTCACCGTCCCGAGGCTCAGGCCGAGCACTTCGGCTATCTCCTCGTAAGACAGCTCGCTGACCTCGCGCATAATCAACACCTCACGGTACATCCGCGGGAGACTGCGAACCGCGTCCATGATCTCCTCCACCATCCTCCGGTGCTCCATACTGCTGGCAGGGTCCTCGGTCTCCGCCGCCAGTTGGCTCACCGTGTCAAACGACTTGTCCGCTTCTTCGCCGCGCGCCGGCGGTTCGTAAAACAGCCGGCCCAGCAGCGACTTGCGCCGTTGGTGGGTGCGGATGTAGTTCAGCACCACCTTATACAGCCAGGTCTCAAAGCTCGCCTGGCCGCGGTAGCGGTGAATGAACTTGAACACGCGCAGAAAAACCTCCTGCGCAATGTCCTCCACTTCGTCGGTGCTACCCAGGTGCTGGTACACCGTGGTGAACACAAAGCGCTGGTAACGCGCCACCAGGTCGTCAAAGGCGTCAAGGTTCCCGGCCTGGCACCGCGCGACCAGCTCCTCCACCTCCGGCGGATTGTAGGAGCCAGCTTTGTCGGCGGCCACCAAGGCCATACCACTTCCTTAGACCAGGATTGCGGCGGTTTGTTCCGCCAGGAGATTCTACCAGAGGCGCAGCGAATGGGCATAGCGCCGCATCCTACGATACCGCTGCGCCCCGGCCACTGTCGCCACCCAATCCCGGCAGCAGGGGTGCTACAATGCGGACGAATGGAGATCTCCTTCGCCAGAGACATGGGCTTCTGCGCGGGCGTAAGGCATGCCTACCGCTCCACGGTGAAGTTGCTGGGCAGCTTCAGCCGGGACGCCCGGGAGACGTACATTCTGGGTGACCTGGTGCACAACCGCCAGGTGACCGAACGGCTCACGGCTGCAGGAATCAAGAGGTGGGATCCGGAAAACGGCCGCCTACGGAACGCCCGCGTGATTATCCGCACCCACGGCGAGACCCGCGAAGTGCTGCAGCAACTGCTGGACGATGGCAATGAAATAGTGGATCTAACCTGTAGCGTGGTAAAGAGCGTGCGCGAGAAGGCAATCGCCCTCCAGTCGCGCCACTCCGCCGTTATCGTCATCGGCAAGAAGGACCATCCCGAAGTGCGGGGCCTGGTGTCATACCTGCGGCGGCCGGAGGTGGTGTCGGGCCTGGACGATGTGGCGGCGCTCCCCGCCTACGCCAGCGTCGGAGTAGTGGCCCAGACAACTATGGGCCGGACGCAGCACCGGAAACTTCTAGACGCCATCATGGCGAAGTTCGGTCGGGAGGCGGTGGAGGCGCTGGACACAATCTGCCCGCACACAGACAGAAACCAGCTGGCCAGCCGCGAAACGGCGCGGCGCTGTGATATAATGCTGGTCGTCGGCGACCCGCATTCCAGCAACTCTAAGCGCCTGTTTGAGGTCTGCCGGGAACGGAACGAAAACACGTATTTCCTCGGGCTTGCGGCTGAGCTCCAAGCGGAGTGGTTTCCGCCGAAGGGGGATATCCGCTGGAAGGCGTTGAAAGTTGGTGTCACCGCCGGGGCCTCAACGCCAGACTGGGTAGTTGCTGAGATTGCGGAGAGAATGCGCCATTTGGCCGGTGAGGAGGCGTAAAGGCAGCGGTGAAATTCAACCTCAAACTGCTGGGCAACAACCTCGGGGAAATTGATACCGGGCCCGTTGAAAAGTACCTGCGCAGCCTGCCATCGCTGGTTCGGGCCTTCAGCCTGGGAATGCTGCATCCGAAGGTCTCCGGCTGGATGAAGCTCTACGCTATCTCAGGGATTGTGTACTTCTTCTCCCCGCTGGACATCGTCCCCGACTTCATCACCGGTGTTGGTTTCCTGGATGACGCCATCTATATGCTGCTGATTATGCAGGTCTTCCTCAGGCACATTGACCGTGAAGTGCTGGCGGCGATACTTGGAGGCCAGGCGGAGGACTCCGTGTTCTTTGACGTAAAGGAAGGGCTGGACGCCTTCCGCCAAACGTTTGGCGA
>Ga0136651_10002306_pt1 | contig 10469 bp, 10 predicted proteins | sample Mar14236cmmetaG_FD_94867 | JGI IMG/M metagenome (GOLD analysis project Ga0136651, IMG submission 94867) | Marine hydrothermal vent microbial communities from Guaymas Basin, Gulf of California to study Microbial Dark Matter (Phase II) - Marker... ...
ATAATATTCTTGTTAAAGAAAAATCAGAAAACCTTGTATCCATCCCCTGTATTGATAAAAAATCAGTTGCGAAAATTAAAGTAAATGAAATCTGCTTTTTGGGTATGGTTGAAAAGAATTGCTGTTATTGTGCAGGGGTTTCACAGGATCGTTTACCGCATCAATTCAAATGGATTAACTTGCGATCCTTATTTGGTAAAATTGATAATGGCTTCTGGAGTATCGCAGGATATGCCAGGCAGATTTATGACTGGAATATGAATTTTAAATTCTGCGGAAGATGTGGCGCTAAAACAAAGAAAAATAAAAATGAACATGCAAGGATATGCCCCAAATGTAATTTGACAAGCTATCCTCGTATTTCACCTGCCATCATTACAGCAGTGGTAAAGGATAATCAGATTCTTCTTGCAAGGGGTATCCAGTTTCCAAATAAAAAAATGTTCAGTGTTTTAGCAGGCTTTGTGGAGCCGGGAGAAACACTGGAAGAATGTGTGAAACGTGAAATTTTTGAAGAAGTCGGCATAAAAGTGAAAAATATTCACTATTTCAAAAGCCAGTCATGGCCTTTCCCGGACAGCCTTATGATTGGTTTTACTGCTGCTTATGAAAGCGGCGAAATATTAATCGATACCAAAGAAATTGCTGAAGCCGGCTGGTTTAAAGCAGACAACCTTCCGATTATACCAGGACAGCAGACACTGGCTGGTGAGCTGATTGAGTGGTTTGTTCTGAATGAGAATGAAAAACTTATATTCATAAAATAGAGCTTTGACCAGAAATTCACCAAAAGTTCAAAGGTTTGACAATGAGAATCTTTCCCTGTATCTTTTTTGAGTTTTGTTTAAATGTTTTTAAGTAAAGGCGTTCATGGATAAAGACAAGTGTGTCAGTATGATTCGATCAGCGGTTCAAAGAGGGTCTCACCCAGGGCCTCCGGAGGATGATCTGTTCCAGCCAACCAGTGTGATAGCTCTGTTTGTTTTTAATGAGGAAGTTGAGCTTTTGTTTATCCAGAAGGCAGATGTAAAAGGATATGCCTGGGCCAACCAGATGGCATTTCCCGGCGGGCATAAAGACAAGACAGATCTTTCAACAAGGGACACAGCGTTAAGGGAATTGACGGAAGAAATGGGGATAAACCGGGAAAATGTAGAGGTTGTCGGTTCGCTTGGGCATTTCCAGACGATTAACAGCAAAGATATTGAAGCCTGGATCGGTATATGGAATCGAAAAGATATCATTCAGCATGATACATCGGAAATATCCAGGGTATTTCATATCCCCTTAAAATATCTGATCGATTTGCATAAAAAAAATGATTTTCATCGAAAGACACCCAATGTCATGCAGTTGACATACCCCTATGAAGATGTATTGATCTGGGGGGTGACAGCAAAAATTTTGTACCATCTTATCGAGAGTTTGTTAAAGAACGATTAATTATTTTTTGAACGTCTTTTAAGTCTTAAAAATATTTTAATTACAAGGGTTAGGCTTAAAAACGCCAGAAAGCACGGGAACCACACATGTTCATAGAAATTCGGATTGACGGAACCGACAAAAATACCGGCAACAGCAAAGACAAATACAAAAAGCATTAGAGTGATAAGTGTCCAGCAGGCAAAATTTGAATCATACCAGGGCGTTATGGTTTTCCTGAAAAATGGGTTTTGATCTAATTGCATTTGCGTTTCTATTAAATTTTTGTTAAAATCACAACATATAGATTTTTTTCTTGACAAACAACAATATGTTGCATAAACCTAATGCCCAGCGAGTAATTCGATATACAGGACAATTTTTTTACAGCCTTTAAAAACGCTTACAAAAGATAGGTTAATTTCAACCAGATTTCAAGAGGTAGTTACATGTTTGAGCAAATAAAAAAACGGGATGGAAGAATAGCAGAGTTTGATTCATCAAAAATTACCCACGCCATTCAAAAAGCAGGTGAGGCAACCGGTGAATTTAATGGAAGAGAAGCAAAAAAGATGACAATGAAAGTTGTCACGCTGGCAAGAGACTTACGTCTTGGAGCTACCCCTGAAGTAGAAGAAGTTCAGGACATCGTTGAAAGAGTTCTTTTGGATTCCCCGTTTTATAAAACAGCCAAAGCATACATTATTTACCGGGAGCAGCATAACCAGATCAGAAAGATTGCCATTAAAGAGAATGTCGGGCTCATGGAATCCTATATTCGGAAAATGGACTGGAAGGTCAAAGAAAACAGCAATATGAGTTATTCTCTCCAGGGATTGAACAATTATATCTCTTCAGATATTACAGCTGAATACTGGCTCAACAAGATTTATCCGCCGGACGTAAGAGAAGCACATTACAGAGGAGACCTTCATATTCATGATTTAAGTCTTTTGTCTGTCTATTGCGTGGGATGGGATTTGCAGGATCTTTTGACAGAAGGTTTTAAAGGCGTTGCCGGCAAGGTGGAATCCTCTCCGCCCAAACATTTCAGAAGTGCGCTGGGTCAGATTGTTAATTTTTTCTATACGCTTCAAGGAGAGGCTGCCGGTGCCCAGGCCATGTCCAATTTTGACACACTTTTAGCACCGTTTATCCGGGAAGACGACCTTACCTATAAAGAGGTTAAACAGGCACTCCAGGAATTTGTATTTAATATCAATATTCCCACAAGGGTTGGATTTCAGACACCGTTTACCAATATTACCATGGACTTGAATGTACCTGGCACTTTAAAAGATTCTCCTGTCATGATCGGTGGGGAATATTTAAATGAGACGTATGCAGGCTTTCAGGAAGAAATGGATACGCTCAATGCAGCATTTGCCGAAGTCATGATGGAGGGCGATGCAAAAGGTCGTGTATTTACCTTTCCCATCCCCACCTATAATATTACCGAAGATTTTGACTGGGCCAATCCAAACCTGGAAAATATCTGGAAGATGACGGGGAAATACGGCATTCCCTATTTTTCAAATTTTGTAAATTCAGATATGGACCCTGAAGATGCCCGTTCCATGTGCTGTAGGTTGAGACTGGACAACAGGGAACTTAGAAAAAGAGGGGGCGGTCTGTTTGGTGCAAATCCATTGACCGGCTCCATTGGGGTTGTCACTCTGAATCTGCCGAGAATAGGGTATCTTGCAAAAGATGAAAACAATTTTTTAGAAAGACTGGATACGCTTATCAAATATTCAGCCGACTCATTAAGCATTAAACGAAAGATCCTTGAAAAATTTACCGAGGGTGATCTTTATCCCTATTCAAAATTTTATTTAAGAAAAATTAAAGAAAGTACGGGTGTTTACTGGCGCAACCATTTTTCCACCATCGGCATCCTGGGCATGAATGAGGCCTGTATTAACTTTATGGGTGAAGGCATTGCCACACAAGCCGGTCAGGATTTTGCCGTAAAAGTTATGGACCATATCAGAACCAGGATTGAACAATTGCAGGAAGAAACCGATGAAATATTCAACCTTGAAGCTACACCGGCCGAAGGCACCACATATCGGTTTGCCAGCATGGACAAGGCCAAGTTTGAAAATATCATCTGCGCCAATGAAGAAGAATACAGGCAGGGTAAAGATCCTTTTTATACCAATTCCACCCATTTGCCGGTCAATTATACCGATGATATCTTCGAAGCCCTGGAGCTCCAGGATCGGCTCCAGAGCAAATATACCGGTGGAACGGTTCAGCATCTTTTCTTAGGGGAAGAAGTTACAGATATTGAGGTGGTAAAAAATGTAGTGGACAAGGTGTCCAGCTCATTTAAACTGCCATATTTTACATTAACCCCGACATTCAGTATCTGTCCTTCCCATGGATATATTTCAGGCGAGCAGGAAAGATGCAACACCTGTGATGCCGAGACCGAAGTTTATTCAAGAGTTGTTGGCTACTTAAGGCCTGTGGGACAATGGAATAATGGAAAGCAGACAGAATTCTGTATGCGTAAAACATTTAATACATATAACGTGGCGTAATAAAGAAACATTAAAGATGAATATTGGTGGATTTCAAAAAAATTCCCTGATTGATTTTCCTGAAACCATAGCTTGCATCCTGTTTACACAGGGTTGCAACTTTATTTGCCCGTATTGTCATAATCCCGACCTGGTACCCGGCCCTCAAAAGAGGGCCGGTAATCTTTATGATGAAAATAAAATTTTTGAATTTTTAGAAAAAAGAAAAGGGTTTATAGAAGGGGTCGTGATTACGGGTGGAGAACCCACACTGCAAAAAGATCTCATGATTTTCTGTAAAAAAGTCAAAAAGATGGGCTATAAGTTGAAGCTGGATAGTAATGGCACCCGTCCGCACATACTGGCAGCACTTTTTGAAGAAAATCTGATTGATTTTATCTCCATGGATATAAAAACCAGCCTTGAAAAGTATCATCTTGTGGTGCAGGGAAAATTTGATATCCAAAAAATTTATGATAGCAGCCGCCTTTTGATGGAAAAAGCACCTGCCTATGAATTCCGAACCACTTGTGCAAGGCCGTTTGTCAGCAGAGAAATTATAAAAAATATCGGCGAAATGATATCGGGTGCATCTACATATATTCTCCAGAAATGCTCGCAGAATGTAAATGTACTTGATCCGGAATTTTTAAAAAAAGAGACTCATTTCTTTTCAGATAGCCAGATGCTGGAGTTAAAAGAAACAATAGATAAATATGTGGGGGTATCTGTTGTCCGCTAAAATGGAATATCCTCTTGTAACGGCCGGTATTGATCTTGATGCCATCAAAAATAACATTCAAAATCTAAAACAACTCACAAGTAAGCCATGTAAATTCATGGCAGTGGTCAAAGCTGATGGCTATGGCCACGGGGCGGTAAGAGTTGCCCAAAAAGCACTGCAGAGTGGTGCGGACTGGCTGGGAGTGGCAAGGCTTCATGAGGCTGTCGAGCTTCGACAAGCCGGAATTGAAGCTCCTTTATTAATTTTCGGGTATATTCATCCGTCCCAGGCCGCCATAATAAAAGAGTTTAACCTGGTTACGACCGTGTATGGTATAGAGATGGCAAATGCTTTGTCTAACGAAGCGAGATTATCTAATAAACCTGTGAAAGTGCATTTAAAGATTGATACCGGAATGGGCAGGGTCGGCATGGTTATGAATAAAATCACAAGAAAACAGGTGGTAAAAAAAATCAGGGCAATTGTAAAATTGCCGGGATTGGATTTTAAAGGCATCTATACCCATTTTGCCGGTGCTGATTGTGAGGATAGAGCCTATACTGACTTACAAATAGAGTTGTTTGCATCTTTACTGGACGATCTAAAAAAAGAGGGAATCGAATTAGAAAGCTGTCATGCTGCCAATAGTGCTGGTATTATTGAATTTCCCCAGTCTCATTTTGATATGGTCAGAGCCGGCATTTCTCTTTATGGACTCTATCCTTCCTGTGATGTGGATCAGACAAAAGTAAATCTTTTTCCCGCCATGACATTAAAATCCATTATAACGGGAGTAAAATCGGTTCCCAGAGGATTTTATGTCAGCTATGGAATGACTCACAAAACTCAGCACCAGACAAGACTTGCATCCGTACCCATCGGGTATGCGGATGGGTTCTCAAGACGATTTTCATCTAATGGTACCATGCTTGTAAAAGGGTTTCGAGTACCCATTGTCGGGCGGGTCTGTATGGACCAGACCCTGATTGATGTGGGAGCCGTTCCTGATATAAAAACAGGTGATGAAGTCATATTGATGGGTTCGCAAGGGGATGAAACCCTTGGTGCAGATGAATTGGCAAACAGGATTAATACCATTAATTATGAGATTGTATCTGCTTTGACATCCCGGGTAAAAAAAGTTTATTCAGATTCCGGCTCAGGTTCCGGATAAATCATTTTTCCGGTCATGGATAAATCATAGCCCCCGTATTCTTCGGCAGCGGCCTGCAAAACTTTTCCCTTTAAAAGAGATAAGAAAAGCTGGATCCCCTGATCAAAAAAACGTTCTTTGGTGATGAGTAAATCAAAGCGTTCCCAGCAAATTGGAATAAAATCAAGACCTAAAACAGTGGCAACCGGTCTGATCCCAGGGCCTGCATCTGCCTTGTTGGTCAAGATTTGCAACCCCACATCCATGTGTCTGGATAAAGTGTTTTCATACCCATTTATGGTTTCACCTTTAATTCCGGATTTTTTTAGCTCTTGATCAAAAAGCTGCCGGGTTCCTGTGCCTAAGGCTCGGTTGATAATTCTAATATTCTGTTTACCAAGATCTTTTGCCGATTGGATATTTTCTGGATTCCCTTTTTGGACAATAATACCCTGTTCCCTTAAACAAAAATTTACCACCGCCGGCATCTGGTTCATTTCATCTTTTAAGAAAGGGAAATTATACTCTTCGTTATCAGCAACAAGATGGCTTGAAGCAATATGACACAGGTTTTGTTTTAAGGCCTTTAAACCGCCCATGGAGCCGGCAATACCGAACATGGCCATCTGTTTTTCATGCTTAAGATTAAAGGTTGAGATGATTTTGTCCAGTAACAAATCGTTGCTGCCGGCAATGAGGACGAGCCCGTGGTAGGCAGGAAGTTTGGCAAGCTGGGGATAGTTCTCAGTGCCGGCTTCTATCCACTGACGGACCAGGTGCATGGGGAACATCCATTTGCCTGTAACTTTGGAGGCTGGCAGGCCTTTGTCCGCAATGAGTGAATACACCATTTTTTCATTGACGTTTAAGAACTTTGCAACTTCTTTGGTTGATAGCATTTCATCCATACCAGATTTCCCTTTATCTTAAAGATAAATATTTTAAGACCTTTTCAACAACCTGTTCCGCTGTCATTGCGCCACAATTAATTTTTATATCATAATATCTATCATATAGGGGTGTTCTTTCTTTGTAAAGATCATCAATGCTCTTTTCCGGGCTGATAGCAACGCCCCGGGATGTTGTGTCTGACAGCCTTGTTAAAAGCGTGTCAAAGTCAATGAAAAGATAGATAATGGTACTGGTTTTAGAAAGGTGTTCCATGGCTTTTTGACTGTACACAACACTGCCGCCGGTTGCAATAACATGATTTGAGCACACGATGCTGACAACATGGTTTTCTTCAATGTGCAAAAATCGATCAAGCCCCTTTTGTTCGATAATTTGAGAAAGTGTTTTTTTCTCTTTTGATTGGATTAAATCATCTGAATCAAGAAAATCAAAGCCGATTTTTTTAGCTAAAAGATTTCCCACCGTACTTTTACCCACAGCAGGCATTCCAATCAGAGTTATATTTTCTTTGGTTTTCATCATTAAATTTATAATATTTTGCAATATATATACTTTTTGTACAATAAAATTTAAAAAACAGATACCGGACTGTTCTGCAACTTGTGTGTGAATCTGCCAATGGAAAATCTTAGTAAAAAATAAAAATTATCAGGAAACTTAAACCAATAAGAATGGAAAACCCTGCTATTACCTTTTTCTTAAGCGTGCGACTCCCCAGACAGATCGCATAAACCATCTTGATCAAATTGTTGCTTGCCGTGGCAATAAGAGTTGCTTTTGCGATATTTGCTGCACTGATAGTAGCAATTCCCCCCTGGAAAAGGTTCAGAATATAGGGATCAATATCCGTCACACCGACAATAAAAGATAAAAGATTCATGCCGGACTTTCCATAGGCCTGAACCACCACCTGGGTAATGACACCGAAAAAAGCAAACAAAAATCCAAAAATAACAGCGGTTTTAATTTCAAGGGGATTTTTATGTTTTTGCAGACACTCTTTAGGCGACTCTGCCGTATTATGGCCCTGCTGCCAGAAATACCAGGCCAGCGGAACAGTTGTTATCACCAGCGCAAAAAAGCCGGGCAAAAGTTTCCAGGCAATTTTCATGTTAAACATGACTGCCAGGATGAACAACCGGACATACATCATCCCTGTGGCCGATACAATCCCGGCGGTAATCTGTCCTTCCCTGCCGCCTTCCCTGCTTTCACGAGCCAGGATAATGGTGGTTGCAGTGCTGCTGTACATGCCGCCGAGCAGGGCGGTTAAAAGGATTCCGGAATTTGGGAATATAAATTTCTTTATCAGGTAACTTAAATAAGAAATCCCGGATACCGCCACAATGGTCAACCACAATTGATATGGAGAAATATTAAAATTCTTTGAAACAGGATCATGGGGCAGCAGGGGAAGTACAATTCCTGCAAGGATGATAAATTTTGCCAGAGTTAAAAACTCATACCGGCCAAATTTTTGAGAAAAGTTAAACAGGTCTTCTTTAACCTCCGTGAGGATTAAAACACTCACGCCAATTAAAAGGGACATCCATAAAGGCTGCAGATAGATCAAAGGTGCCAGGCAATACGTAATTAATGCAATGACAATGGTCGTGATCCCAAGGTTTTTCCTGATCTTGATTTTATGGTAGTAGTATATAGCCAGAAACAAGGTGATGCAGAATCCACCGGCAAGAAATGCCAGCAGGTTCTCAGGGGAAATAATATAGAGGATAAATCCGAATATACCGATCAAGGTAAAGGTTCTATCCGTGCCGAACACTGAACCGAACTGGGCTTGATCCGCATCACCTGTATGGTGTTTGCGCTGTTCCAGGCCTATTAATAAAGACAACAGGGTGACGAACAGAAAACAGCTCAGGTCATGGGGTATTTTAGCGACCCAGTTCATTTTACCGGACTTTGGGCATCATCAACTCCCGAAAGAACCAGTTCTCCTTTCAGCAGCATCAGGTTGGCATAAGCTCCTGCTGCTTCGAGTTTTGCAACAGCTTGTTCACGGGGTCCGTCCATTTCAAGAATGGCTGCCTTGACCAGGGTATCCAGACGGGCCGCCGCTTTTTTAATAACACGATTTTCATTTGAATTTTCTATCCGGGATAATCGATTCTCAGCCCGGGCCAGGTTATCTTTGGCTTTTTGAACCTGATTAAGGGAAAGCAGCCGGTCGGCATCATATATCTGCTGCCTTACCTGTGTGATGGGCAGATAATAATACTCCAGCTTTAATAAAAGATTCATCGTATGATGGAGTATTTTGTCCGGCTGTTCTTTCTTGCTATTTTTGAGATCCTCTTCAATCGTCTGAACTCCTTTTATAATATCTTCAACAGAATACTCCAGATATTGGAAGCTTGTTTCTTCAAGGACGGGCTTCCAGGGATTTATCTTATCGTTCATCCACAAAGAATGGGTCAAAAACCCGATGAAAATTCCCAGACATAGCCATATCATGCATTTTTTCATTTTACCCTCTTTTAGACATCCCAAAATATTTTAACGGATAAATATTGTATCTGTTTTAATTATTTATTACCGTATTAAAGGTTTCGGAGAATGTCCACAAATTTTAAGAAACGGATAGAAAAAAGATAAATTGGATTCAAAATGAGCGTTAAAGGAAACAATCACTGGTCAAAAATTTTTTTTACCTGTATTCTCTTTGCCGCATTGGGCATCATTTTTTTATTTTCCGGAACAGCTGTGAACAAATATTATCATATACTGACACCAACTCCCGGCCGGGTGATTGAATCCATTCCAGGGTTTTCACAAAAGGCCCTTGATCCCGGATCCATAAAAGTTTTGAACTGGAATATCTATAAAGGCAAAAGAGCCGGCTGGAAAGATGATTTTATCAGGCTGTCAGGGGGGATGGATATTATCCTGATACAGGAAGCCTGCATAGAGGACGACAACCTGGATATTTTTAATATCAGGGGGATGGGCCAGCACTTTGCCAAAAGCTTTTCTTACCATAAAGAATCTGTTTTCGGCACCGGGGTCATGACTTTATCAAAAGTTTGTCCCGTCCGGGTAGACTACCTTCGAACCTTCTCCAAAGAGCCAGTAATACATACCTCGAAAATTTCACTTATAACTGAATATCCATTTAAAAAAGACCTGGCCACCCTGATTGTGGTCAATATCCACGGCCTCAATTTTGTCAGGTCTGCTGCATTTGAATCACAAATGTCAGGCCTTGAAAAAAAAATCAAAGATCACCGGGGCCCGGTTATTTTTGCCGGCGATTTTAACACATGGAATAAAAAAAGAATTTTTATTTTATCCGGCATAACTGAGCGGCTGGGATTAAAGGAAGCAGTCTTTTTTCCGGATACCCGGACAAAACGGTTCAGATATTTTCTGGATCATGTATTTTATAAAGGGCTGAAAATAAAACAGGCAACGGTATTTAAAAATATCAGGTCCTCCGACCATAAGGCCATGGAAATTGAGTTTTCTCTTGCCAGTTCCTGAATAATCGCGCACAGTAAAAAAAATATGGAGTAAATATGTTTAAAAGAAGTGTTTCAGAAGATTATAAACAGACCCGGGTAAAAAACCGCCGGGTACATATGGCCAATGAACGTACTTTTCTATCCTGGATCAGGACCAGTATTGGGATTATGGCCTTTGGTTTTGTGATTGAAAAATTCAGCCTTCCCCTGGACCATGCAAAAATTGCAGTGGGAGATGGTTCATTAAT
>Ga0136651_10002308_pt1 | contig 10467 bp, 11 predicted proteins | sample Mar14236cmmetaG_FD_94867 | JGI IMG/M metagenome (GOLD analysis project Ga0136651, IMG submission 94867) | Marine hydrothermal vent microbial communities from Guaymas Basin, Gulf of California to study Microbial Dark Matter (Phase II) - Marker... ...
GCGCAGATACACCATCTGCTGTTTCCAGGAGAGAAACTGGGCGAGCACTTTGCTGCCATCGAGCGGAGGTATAGGGAGGAGGTTGAAGAACATCAGCACGAAGTTGATGAGGACGCCGACTGCTAGCACTCCCGCCAGCGTCGTCTCCGCCCCAGCGCCGAAACGGTACATGAAGTAGAGGAGCCCCATGCAGAGCACCATAAGCGAGAAGTTGGCGAAAGGCCCGGCAATGGAGACGGCTATCATCCCACGGCGGTAATCACGGAAGTAGTTTGGGTTTATGGGCACTGGCTTCGCCCAGCCGAAGAACGGAAGGCCCATGAAGACGATGAGAACGATAAAGATGGTGCCAATGGGGTCCAGGTGCGCCAGAGGATTCCAGGTCAGGCGGCCCGCCAGGCGAGGCGTGGGGTCGCCGTGGGCGTCCGCCATTGCTCCATGCGCGAGCTCGTGCATCACTACGCTGACAATGAGCACTACGAAGATCAGCAGCTTCAGCAGGAATCCAGTGGCCATAAGCAATGCCCGCACCGGGCAGGCGTATTATAGCGGATTAGGATGCTGCCGCCGTTGGTGCGCGGCCAAAGGGCGGAGCCGAGTCGGCCATCCCGGCGTATCCGATGGGTCTGCCCCGGCGAGGAACCTGGCATCCTGGCACCGTCCTGAACCTGCCGCCCCGGACGGGGCTGCGCGTCTATGAAGGCGCCTGGGCGTCTTCTGCCTCGTCTCCCGCGCTCTCAGCGCCCTCCTCGCTGCCGTCAGCCGACTCTTGCGGTTCGTCCTTCGGCTGAACGAACTCCTGACGCGAGAGGTTCAGCCCCTGCACAGCTGAGGCAGATATCTTGTACACCTGGTCCAGCCAGGAGTTGCGAACAAAACGGTTGGTCCCCATCTCGGGCGAGAAACTCAGAGTGATCTGCCTATCGCCAACCAGGAAGTCCAGCGAGAAGTCAGGATTCTCCAGGCCGTGTTCGTCCGCGGGCTCGTCAATCAGCTCCAGGCCCACCAGCCCGGTCATCCGCGAGATGAGCGCGACCACCGCTTCCTGTTTGACCGTCACTTCCGGCGTGTCAGCGAACTTCCAGAAGCCAGTCTCGTCAAGGTTGACCGCAAACTCGCCCTCGGGAGAGTGAATGGTAAGGGAAGTGATATCCTCCCGCTTCTCCCTAAACGGATACTTGTCGCGCCAGGCAAGGGCTTTGCGCTGCCAGAGCGTCGCCTGGGTTTTGCCGATAAGATAAGAAACCTCGCTCGCAGGCTTGCGGGCGAAGACACTGCGGTAGTCCGGCCCCGCCTTGCCCAACAGCAGTTCCAGCACCGGCTCGCCCGCCTCCTCCTCCTCGTACATGCTCACGGATATCGCCTTATCATCTGTGAGCTCATATGTTGCGTAGTCGTCCGCGCTCTGGGAAGCGATGCGGTCAGGCTTGACGCTCTGAAAGAAATCCAGGAGGTCCTTCACGTCGTCGGGGTTGGCGGGGAACAGCCGCTCCGGCATCCTCACGAACCAGCGTCCATCCTGCCTGACCAGCTCCACATTGTCTCCGGAGGGGCCCTGATGGATGCGGACGTAGTTCACGCTATCCACCTCCGCGTCCGGAAAGAGGTCCGAGACTACGGCCTCCTTCTCCGCCTCCACCGAGCGCTGCTGTAGCTTAGCGTACACCAGCATCAAGACCAGCAGCACAATGGCCGCAACCAAGAGCCCGAACTTAGTAAGATCACTCCTGCTCATGCGCCGCCTCCTTTAGCCCGCAATAGCGCAGCTTCAGTTGCCCGCGCCGCTTGCGCCTAAGCATCCAGCGCGCCAGCCCGAACAGCACCACCAGGAGCGGAATGCCTACGGTCACGCCATACTTAATCAGGCTCTTCGCCGGCTCCTGAGGTTCCTCCAGCGGCTTGACCGACGCCATTTTGGAGCGGATGCCAATGAGCGCTTCGTTGTCCAGCATCCAGTCTGCCAAGTTTTCGATGAACAACATATTCTCCGGGAACTGCTCCAGGTACCCATCCTCCATGAACCGGCTGTTGCATATCACAATGAGGTGGCCCGGTTCGGAGCTCTTTTCCAGGTGTGCTGCGGGGTCAAGCATGGAATGAACGAACTCAAGGCGTTCCTCATCGGCATAATCGCCCGGCTCCGGAGGGCCGTCAGGGAAAGCCGAGGGGAATTCGCCGGACAGCAGATAGCCCAGGACGAACTGCCCCTTCTTGGAGTCGGCCCGCAGCGCCTGCCAGTCCTGGTTTGGGTCAAGGTTGTAGGGGCTGGTGGCCGCCCATGCGCGGCCGCTTGTCGTAATGAGCTTGGTGGCGGTCAACCCTTCGGGCACGTCCTTTTGCAGCGCCAGATAGCCGGTCCACGGCAACACGAGCGAAGTCAGCTGGGAGATGGGGGCAAACTCGGGGTTGAAGCCATCAGGCCTGATCCTGACCCACATCGGATAGGGCATCGTTACGATCATCATTCCCGACCTGAATGAAGCACGGGCGTTGCTCTCGTCCATCACCATCATCTTCTTGAGATCCAGCCCGTAGCCTTTGAAGACCTCTTCGTAGCCTGGAATGGCGGGAAAAGCCTGCATTTCCCGGCTCATCATAATTGACTCGCAGGGCGCCAGGATGGTGCCGCCTTTCAGCAAGTACTGGTCCAGCACGTACTCGGCTTCCTTGGATAGCCCCAGGGGCTGGATGAGCATCAGCGCGTCAATGTCCGCGGGCACTTCCAGTTTGTCCTCCAGCTTCACGTCCCTTATCTCAAAACGGTCGCGAAGCTGGTTCTTGAGCTGGGTGAACCGCGACTTGTTCTCGGGGTCGCTGATATCGTAGCTGCGCGAGAGATCGACGATGCCAAGCACAGGCGCCCGCTCGCGCGTCATCTTCAAGATGCGGGTGGTCAGCTCGTATTCCAGGTTGGACGCATCTTGAACCACCGGTAAGACATCGCTCTTGTCCTTGTATCCGAGCGCCAAACCGAGGTACACGTTCTTCACTACTGCCTCGTCCTTGGCCAGCACCTGAACCTGGGTTTGGGGGATGCCCAGGTCGGAGGCGCGCTTTTCGGCATCAGGGTTGTTGGTCGGGTCGACTACCTGGTAGCGGAAATGGCCTGCGCCCCACGCCTCATATTCCGCCAGCGTGTCCTTAATTGCGTCCGCCAGGGGCATGATGTGCGATGGGATATCGTGGGAGAGGAAGAACTTGGCGGTGACGATGCCGTCAATGTTGCGCAACACTTCCTTGGTTGACCGGGAGAGTGTGTACTGCTTGTTGGACGTGAGATCAACCCGGCGGTAGAAGTGCTGGGAGACCACCGCCACCAACACGAAGATGACCAGTACCAGGACTGTCTCCAGTGAGTGCTTCTGCCAGTAAGTCTTCCGTGTCTGCATAGCTTTACACCTTGCTCGCCTGCACGGATTTGACAGTAAGGTAAAGCGGAAGCGCCGTCATCAGCAGGTAGTAGATGAAGTCGCGGGAATCGAGGACGCCTCGGGATATGCTGGTGAAATGGTTGGCCAGCCCCAGCCATTCAGCGTAGGGCGTAAGCACCGCCAGCGGGCCCTGCAAGAACAGTGTAAACAGCGGTTGACCCACAACTGTCAGCGCAGCCACTATGAGAACGCCGATAATGAAGGCAACAATCTGGTTGGTGGTCAGGGTGCTCACGAAGGTCCCGATCCCCAGTATCGCGGCACCGAGGAAAATACTGCCCAGGTAGCTGCCTACAATCACTCCCCAGTCAGGCTCGCCCAGCGCGCCCACCACTATCGCCAGCGGAGTGGTGAGAAGTATGGTAAGCACGTAAACAGTTAGGGCCGCAAAGTACTTGCCCAGCACCACCTGCCACTCCTGGAAAGGCAGGCTGAGCAGAAGCTCGCTAGAGCCGGTCTTGCGTTCCTCCGCCCACAGGCGCATGGAGATGGCCGGAATGAAGAACAGGCACATCCAGGGGATGAGCATAAAGAAACTGCGCATGGAGGATACCTTGATCAGGAAGAAGGTACGGAAGAACAGCCAGCTGGTTACGCCCAGGAAGACTACCATGAAGATGTAGGCAATCGGGCTGTCGAAGTATATCTTCAGCTCCTTCTTGTACATCACCCAGATGCGTCCCATCAGGCTTCACCCCCGCCAGTTAGGTGGAGGAAGACCTCTTCCAGCGTGGCCTCTTTGCGCGCCAACCGCCGGAGCTTGCCCTCCGCAGCGACCACAGCGTCAAACAGCTCCTCACTGCGGTCGTCCGCCTCTGAAGAAGAAATATCCAGCGCCATCCAACCATCGGGCAGGCGTTGCTCCTGAACCACCTTCATGTGCGCGGGAACGGCACTGAGCAGTCGCTGGAGCTCTCCGCGATACTCCACCCGATAAAGGCTGCTACCCTTGGCCATGGCCGCCAGCTCCTGTGGACTGCCCTCGCCCACCAGGCGGCCGTCAGTGATGATGAGGATGCGGTCGCAGGTCTTCTGCGCCTCATCCAAAATATGCGTGGAGAAGAGGATTGCCTTACTCTCGCCCAGCTTGCGCACTAGTTTGCGGATTTCCAGAATCTGCGTGGGATCGAGGCCGCTGGTGGGCTCATCCAGTATCAGCGCCGGCGGGTCGTGAATGAGCGCCTGAGCCAATCCAACGCGCTGCCGGTAACCACGGGAAAGCTCGGAGACATCCTTGAAGGCCATGTCCTTAAGCGCACAGGTCTCTATCATCTCGTCCACCCGCGCCCGGATGTCCTTTTTAGGGATGCCCCTGGCCTCTGCGGTGAAGCGCAGGAAATCCACTACGCCCATCTCCTCGTAGAGCGGCGTAGACTCCGGCAAGTAGCCCAGGGAGCGCTTCACCGCCACCGGGTCGTCCCAGATGTCGTAACCGTTTACGCGGGCGGTGCCGGCTTGGGGGTAAATCAGGCCGGTGATAACCCGCATGGTAGTGGTCTTGCCAGCGCCGTTGGGCCCCAGGAACCCCACTACTTCACCAGGCTTGACGGTGAAGGTAACATTGTCCACCGCCAGGGTGGCGCCGAACTTCTTCGTCAGGTTTTCAACCTCTATCATCTGTTAGATTCACCAGCTTAAAGTGTTCAAGCCCCGTATTCTATGGGGCGCGGTAAACCGTGTCAATAATGACTGTACCCGGAATCGCGCGGGTCTCAGTAGCAAGACGCAGATAACCGACTATTGTTCATGCATCGCGCTAAACGAGCTCTTTGACCTTCTCCCAGTCGGCGAGGAAGCGTTCCAAGCCAACGTCAGTGAGGCTGTGGTTGAAGAGCTTGAGCAGCACTGAGAAGGGAACAGTGGCGATGTCGGCGCCAATGAGCACAGCCTCTTTGAAATGGTGCGCATGACGCAGGCTGGCCGCGAGGATGCGGGTGGAGAACTCGTAGTTGTCCCAGGCCTGCACGATCTCCTCCAGCACTTCCATGCCGGTCTGGCCGATGTCATCCAGCCGGCCAATGAAGGGCGAGACGAAGTAGGCGCCGGCTTTGGCAGCGAGCACCGCCTGGTTGACCGAGAACACTAAAGTGACATTCGTCTTAATGCCCTCGTCCGCGAGCGTGCGCACGGCTTTCAGGCCCTCAGGGATGATGGGAATCTTGACCACGATGTTGTCCGCCCAGGAGGCGATTTCCCGTGCTTCCCTGACCATGCCGTCGTGGTCGGTTGCGGTGACTTCCGCCGAAACCGGCCCGTCAACGATAGAACATATCTCTTCTATGCATTCACGGAACTTGCGTTTTTCCTTCGCCACCAGGCTGGGGTTGGTGGTCACGCCGTCCACGAGGCCCATGGCCACGCCCTGGCGGATTTCTTCCACATTCGCCGTATCAAGGAATATCTGCATGCCGCGTACTCCTGTTGGATTGGCCAGTAATCTTAGCATAACGTGCCGGACCCGCTGCATTGTCCTATAATCCTGAGCGAACCGCCTCAGGCCGCCCGGGAACTTAAGCTCACGCCACCGCATCGTATCTAACGAGTTCGTGGAGCGCAGCGTTCCGGAAAGCTGAGCCCGCCGGCAGTCCAGCAGCGATGGGATGCCGGAAAGGAAGGTGGTTTGCGGTGCAGCGATGGTGGAAATACCGTCTAACTTGCTTCTTGGGTGTCTGCGGGGTGACGATTCCTGCTGGCAGGAACTCATCCAGCTTACAGGCGGTCACCTAAAGCGCATCGCCCGCGTGAACCTGCGGGACCCCAGCTTCGCCGAGGACGTGCTCCAGGAAACGTATTACAAGGTGCTCAGAAACCTACACAAACTTAGAGACCGTTCCAAGGCGATGCCCTGGATAGTGCAGATACTCATCAACGAGTGCAGGATGTTGAACCGCAAAACCAAGAAGGAGATACGTAACGAAGACGAGGAGAGCCTCTCCTACACCCTCGCAGCCAATCCCAGCAACCGTGGCCGCGACGAAACCCGCCAAGTGCTTGGGGGTCTGCTCAAGCAGTTGCCCGAGTTGTATCGCGAGATCCTGGTGCTGCGCGAGGTTGAAGGAATGGACTACACGGAGATTGCATTGGCCCTGAAGATACCGGTGGGAACGGTACGCTCCCGGCTGGCCCGTGCCCGCTCCATGTGGGTAGAGCTGGCCGAGGAGGTCGTGGAGGAGGGCCAATTGCTGGACCTCTACTTTGAAGGAGGAGAAAACGTTGCTTGACAACTACCTCAAAGGGCTGATTTCGGAGTACGCGGACGATGTGCTGGACCTGGAAACCACCCGGAAGGTGAGCGAGTTCATTGCTTCAAACAGAGAAGCCGAGGAGTACTTGCTGCGGCTACAGCGGCTCCGCCGCCTGACCCGCGACGAGCTGGCCGAGATGGAAGACGACCCCACTCTGGAGCTGCGGATAATGAACGATCTGCGGCTGCGCAGCTTTGAGCGCACATGGTGGGAGCGTGTCTGGGACTACAGAGTGTTCTCGCCCAGGGTCGCGGTGGCAGTGGGAGCGGTGTTCCTCCTGCTGGTGTTTGCGCTGTTCACGCTGTTTGAACGACCGGTGGCGAGCTTTTACCGGGACACCAAGGAGCGCGTGGTGGAGATGGGGGACGAGGCCAAGTCCGAGCTTGAGGAGCGGGGGCGGGAGCTTTCCGAAGAGATTGAAGGCCTGCTGCTGCCGACTGAAGCAACAGAGAAGACGGAGCCAAAGGCCAACCGTCGGCAGACCGGCTGGGCACCTGAGGAGGAATTCGTGGCATGACACGCTGCTTCTACCATCCTGAGATTGAAACTGAGGCGAAGTGCGAACTCTGTGGCAAGGCCATTTGCCCCGAGTGCTATGTATGGCGGGAGGGCAAGCTGCTGTGCGCCAAGTGCGATGCACGGGTTGCAGCCAATGGATTCGAGCACGTGCGCGATCAGATGGCGCACAGAGAAAGGCCTTATTGGTGGGGGCTCGTGCTGCCGGGCCTGGCCCAACTGCTAAAGGGCGAGGTGTACAAAGGGTCGTTTTTCCTGGTGTACTTCATCGGCTCGATGGCAGCGGGCAACCCGCTCTTTGGATTCCTCGCCTATGCCCTGAGCATCTGGGACTTCTTCTCGCCGCTGGTCCACGAAGAGGCCAAATGGGAGACCCACGTTGACTTCCGCACCTTTGTTGGCGTGATGCTGATGGTGGTGGGGGTCATCGGGGTGATCGCCAACTTCAGCAGCACGGCTGAGACGACCCGACAGGTGGCCGCAGTGGTGATGTCGCTGCTCACTATCGCCTTCGGGCTCTTTATCACGCGGGAGAAGATGGGTCAGCACGCAAAGGAGGCGGGAAATGACGGTTAGAGATTTCGTGATGCTTGCCTTGATCCTGGTTGTAGGGCTGGCGTTCAACCGCTGCGCCTTTGAAGGCAGGCCGGTATTCGAAAACGAGCATGGCGCATCACACATGTCGAGCCAAACCGACGAATCGCTGGAGGAGCCGTTTGACCGCATTGACCGCCAGCTGGACGAATTCGGTGAAGCAATAGAGCGCAAGAGCGAAGAGTTGGAAAGGCGGCTGGAACGGACTATTGGCCGCGCGGAGGATGACAATTCGGCCCGCAGCAGTGTAACGATCACCAAACGCCTCCGGGATGGCTCGGATCTGCACTTGGTGCTTCCATCCGCCTGCGAGCAGACGATACTGGACTGGGGCGAGATGGAGAAGCCGCGGTGGAGCATTTCGCTTTCGGGCGACGAGGAGCTTGACGCCCCGGACATCAGCTACGACAAGGCCAAGGGTTCCACCACTATTGCCTACGGGGAACGCACGCCGGTCACGGTCAAGCTGGCCCTGCCGAGCGTTCCCTTCCGCCTGACCATAAAGGAGCCGGACTTCATTGACGCCGAGCTTCTCCCCGGCGAACTCGCAGTCCGCCTGGGACGCATCGGCGACGTGAACGCGGTGCGCCAGGGTGACCGCCTAACGCTCAGCGGCGACGGGTGGTCACTGGTGTTGAACGGCATCAAGCTCCCTGTTCGGATTGTGGACTCCGTCGGCCGCGTGCTCGGTGAGTTTGCAGCCGACGCCGAGGCCAGGCTGATGACCGGCGAGAAAGGAGGTACCCAATGAGGCGCGCATCGTTTGGTCTGCTTATCATCTTGATCGGGGTCGTTGTACTCCTTTGGGAGCTCCTGCCCAACTCGGATACGGTCTTGAGGTTCTGGCCCCTGCTCATCGTCGCCTACGCCTTGGCCGTCCCAGGCATCACCAGAACAGCCTACCGCCTCAGCCTGGCTGCGGTGGGTGGGATCCTGCTGGTTGACGCGCTGCTGCCACAGATCTTCGGCCAGCATTTCGGCGCGCTGTGGCCCCTGCTGCTCATACTCCTGGCAGTTGCCATCCTCCTGGGTTCGGCTCAACCTCAGCGCCGGCGAATTGAGGTGAAGTATGAGGAATCGCCCAGGGACCTCGGCGAGCGGATTGCGCGGAAATTCGAACGGAGAATCGACATCACAGGAACCACTAGCAAGGATTCGGCATCCTCTTCTACGAAAGCCAATTCCATTCAGGAGGAACCGACTATGACCATCAAGGATACGGATGCCATCGGCAGAGAAGACGCGAGCACCTCGGACCCGAGCACCAAGGGCGCAGAGACGCGGGCGAAATACGAGGGTGACACGGCTCACTTCTTTTCAGAACTACCAGAGGGAGTCAGCGAAGTGCGCTGCCACATTGACTTCAACGTCGGCCTGCTGGAGATCGGCGGCGCCACCGACAAGCTCTTTGAGATTGACGCGGAAATCACCCATGGGATTGAGCCCGAGGTCCGCGTCCACCAGGAGGAACGGGGCGGGCACAAGATCGCAGTACTGGTGGTGGAACAGAGCTACGGCGCGGGCCGCACCCCCCTGAACATCAAATCCAAGTGGGTTATGCGGCTCAACCGCAGCCTGCCACTTGAGCTGGACTGCGAGCTGAACGCCGCGAGAGCGGAGCTGGACCTGCGCGAACTGCGGGTCACCAGCGTGAACCTGGAGAACAACGCGGCCAAGGTGGACCTTCGGCTGGGCGAGCGTGAGAGCAACGTAAGCGCGGTTGTAGAGAACAACGCGGCGAAGGCGGAGATTGTGCTTCCGGCATCATTCGGCGTGGAGGCGACGCTGGAAAACAACTTCGGAAAGCACGACTTCAACGAGAGCCTGCCGCACCGCACCAACGGAATCTGGCACACCGAAGGATTTGCCGAAAGCGAGAAGCGCATCAGGATGCGCGTGGAGAACAATGCCGGCGCTGTCCGGCTACGGAGGATATAGGTGGCAAACGTAAAGGACAGACTCTACCGTTCGCGGACCGACAAGATCCTCGGCGGCGTGTGTGGCGGCCTGGGAAACCACTACGGGCTGGATCCGCTCATTATCCGCATCATCTGGGTGGCAGCGCTGTTCCTGCTTGACTTCGGCGTTCCGCTGCTGGTCTACATTCTGTGCTGGCTGCTAATACCTCGCGAGCCAACCGGCTGGAGAGTGGAAGCGGGTTTTGACGCTGGGTTACAGCGCGGCGTTTTCCTTGGAATCGCTCTCATCGTCGTCGGAGTAATGGCGCTGCTGGCAACCGTGCTGGTTATCAGCTGGCCAGTGCTTCTAGCGATAGGCATGATTGCCCTTGGCGCGCTGATTGCACTGGGCGCCTTCCCTAACGGATTCAGCCACAACAAAGAGGGATAAACAACATGGCTACTGAAAGCAAGAGGGACTCACACAACATCAACAGCATTTTCTGGGGCACGCTGATACTGCTGGTCGGCGCGACCTGGCTGGGCATCAACATCGGCATGGTGGAGCCAAGCGCCTGGGAAATCCTCATGAAGATGTGGCCGGCGCTGCTCATCATCTGGGGGTTCAATATCATCGTCTCGCGCACCGCCATTCGGTTTCTGGCGTACATCACTCCGCTGGTGCTAGTGGCTGCATTCGGTTACGCTGTGTTCTACGCGCCAACGGACGACGGAGAGGGATGGTTCTCCACGTTTGTTCTGCCATTTACCATCAATCACAAC
>Ga0136651_10002309_pt1 | contig 10466 bp, 11 predicted proteins | sample Mar14236cmmetaG_FD_94867 | JGI IMG/M metagenome (GOLD analysis project Ga0136651, IMG submission 94867) | Marine hydrothermal vent microbial communities from Guaymas Basin, Gulf of California to study Microbial Dark Matter (Phase II) - Marker... ...
AGAGATGTTCGAGGTGTGGTGAGTGTGTTCCCAAGGACCTTTCGGTGCGTATTCACCGATGCCCAAAGTGTGGTCTTGTGTTGGACAGGGATATTAATGCAGCTCGAAACATATTGCTCCTGGGGTTGGCCCAGGCCGGGCGGGAACCGTCCGAGGTGTGGAGGGACAGGGTTGCCTCCCCATTGAAGCACGAAACCGCCTCTATGTTGTCCCTGGCGGCATAGTGGTCGGTAGTTCATCATCGCAAGAAAAAGCAAGGAAGAAGGCACTAAATGTTTCATATTGGGCCATAGCATGGGAGGGCTTATCGTCCTTTATTTTGTGCTGCAGCATCCAGACTTGGTTGACGGGGTTATAGTATCATCTCCTGCTTTGGGGCTTGCGGTAAAGGTCCCCATTGTTAAAAGATTGCTTGGAAACCTCATGTCCAAGCTATTGCCTTCACTCACCATGTCAAATGGGCTGGACGTATCTATGCTCAGCCATGATAAAGAGGTCGTGCGGGCCTACGCCGACGACCCATTGGTGCATGACAGGGTGAGCACCAGATGGTTCACCGAATTTTTACGTGCCATGCATACAGTTAACTCTTCCGCAGAGGAACTGAAGACCTCGATACTAATGCAACTAGCGGGAAATGATCATTTGACCGATATGAACGCCGCAAAGAGGTTTCTTGAGAGAGTGAAGGTGAAAGATAAGGCCCTTGATGTTTATGATGGCTTATATCACGAGATCTATAATGAGAGAGAAGAGTTAAGGATGAAGCCTCTTGGAGACTTGGCGAATTGGCTCAGATTACGACAATGAGCGAGAAATTTCCAGTCTTGAAAAGTGTCACTTTGAAGGCTATCAGCCCCCGCAATGCCTTCTATGTCCTAACAATGGAGAAAATCACCGATGGATACGTTGTTCGGAAAGAAAGCGGAGGCAATCGCGTGGTGTTACATCGGGAGGCATGGTTCAGGGAGAAGCTGTCAGAAGCAGAGAAGCTTTTTGCCCGCATACTCAGGGAGAAAACAAACCCAAAAACGTAGGCGGAAATACGTCGTGACATCTTTTGAGCAAGGTGACTCGGGATTAAGAGAAGCGGATATCGCATGCTGAGCTATTCTGTAAGTTATGTTCTTGGGGGGTGCCAGACCCCTTGACCCAATTTTCCTTCCGCATCAACGAACTTGGGGAGCTTCTTCCAAAACAGTGGAAGCCTCTGTCGAAGGACTTTCAAAACCTTATCCTGAAGCACCAATAATCTTTTCCTCTACTGTCCGTTTCCCAATGTATAGCATCAATAATGAACAAAACATCTCTTTAGTGCATAATATCTTCCCCAATAGAAGAGGAAATGGAAGATGAGCTAACTAGAAGGTTAGGTCATAATAGCCCATTTTCCGGCCGCGATTTCCACCATTCTAGGAGAAATAGCGGTCAGGCCCTGAGCGGACGGCAATTTCAGGTAGCATTTTCTTCTATATTCAATAATCAAAATGATCAATTGAACTTGTCCCATAGAGGGAAGCGCTCATTTCGCAATAATATGAATTTGTACTTGACAAATTAGCCGGCTTGGGTACAGTACCCTAAATATCAATATTTGAACCGCCAGTTAATAGGAGGTTGTTAGACCATTGATAGAAATCAGCTTCATGGGTCGTGGCGGCCAAGGTGTGGTGATGGCATCACAAATAATGGGCATGGCTTTCTTCAAGGCTGACATGTACCCGCAGTGCTATTCCCTCTTTGGCGGAGAGCGTCGGGGAGCGCCAGTGGTCAGCTTTCTGCGAGTGGACAAGGAAAAGATTCTTTTGAAATGTGATATCAAACATCCTGATGAGATCGTCTTCTTTGATTCGAGTCTGATTGATCAGGACGCAATACACACTATGATGCGTGCGAGAGGAAAAATTCTGATCAACACAACCCAAAGCGATGATCAGTTTGCGAAGTTATCAGGTTTCTCTGTGGGTCTTGTAAATGCCAACGGCATTGCTGAAGAACTTGGTCTGAATCACGTCATAAATACTATCCTACTTGGAGCGTACTGTCGATTGACGGAGAACCTCTCTCTTGAACATCTTATCGAAGCAGTCGAAGAGATGGTCCCTGGTAGGATAGAGGACAATATAAAGGCCGTGGAGAAAGGTTATGAAAATATGAAATTTGCCTTGCATCGACCGACGTCAAATGAGGCAATCCATAGCTGACGAAAACACTGATATAGACATATAAGAAATTGTTAAGTAGTTGCATGGGGAAAGATAATATGACCCTTCCGGAATTTCTGAATCCTGAGAAGATCATTCCCATCTCCAGATCAACAACCCTGATTTTCAAAACGGGTTCTTGGAGTAACAAATTACCTCTTTACCAAGAAAAGGCATCACCTTGCCGTGAGGCCTGTCCAATAGGGAACAATATCCCAGTGGCTCTTTTCCACGCGTCTCAAGGAGACATGGATGGAGCGCTTGCCGCGTTTCTTGAGGAAAACCCCTTGCCAGGCGTCTGCGGCCACGTCTGCTACCATCCCTGCGAGGTGCGATGCAACAGGGGGCAGTGGGACGATGCATTACAAATAAGAGCAATTGAAAGGGCGGCCTCGGAGTATGGTAGTGTGGTTCCGGAGATCATTTCAAGAGAAGGAGCTAATTATCCGGTGGCTGTCATCGGCTCAGGCCCTGCGGGCCTATCATGTTCCTACCATCTTGTACGACTGGGCCATCCTGTAACAGTGTTCGAAAGAGAAGATGCCCCTGGAGGACTGATGCGGTACGGAATACCGAGCTACCGGCTCCCTATAGACGTGCTGGAAAGAGACCTGCAGAGGATTTTCTCTCTAGGCATTGAAATCCAAACGGGTGTTGCAGCGAACAAGACTTTTATTGAAGGTCTACTGGAGAAATACCACGCTGTGTTTATTGCTCTGGGGGCACATCAAGGCCTCATGCCCGAACTGCCTGGCGTCGACTTAAAAGGAGTTATGGTTGGCCTTGATTTCTTGAAGGAGGTCAAACGAAATCAAAGACAGGACATCAAAGGTAAGGTCCTAGTTATTGGCGGTGGTAACGTGGCCATTGATGTGGCCATGACAGCTAAAAGGTTAGGAGCTGAGGTGGTTGAACTGGTGTGTCTCGAGACGCGCGATGAAATGCCAGCCCATGAAAAAGACCGGCAAGACGCACTTGAAGAAGGGGTTATTTTCAGGAATGGGTGGGGCCCGAAAAGAATCCTTGGAAAAGGTGACAGGGTGTCGGGAGTCGAATTTGTTCGATGCGTTTCCCTCTTCGATACTCACGGTAGCTTCAACCCTGTTTTTGAGGAAAAGGAGACTTTTTATCGAGATGCAGAGGTGGTCATTTTTGCAATAGGTCAGAGGCCGGACTTGGAACGGTATCAACTTAAGGAACTGATCCAGGAGGCGGATAAAGAAGATATTCTCATTCATCATGATCCCGAAAAAACTAGCATGTCCCGTCTATTTGGTGGGGGCGAAATGATCCATTTCCCCAGTTCAGTGGCAGAAGCCATCGCTGCAGGGAAAAATGCAGCCCTTTCCATTCATCTCACTCTTACGGGGCTCGAGACTAACGAGCGAAAGCGGAAGATTTTAATTGGTGCTGGGCCATCTTTTTCTATAAACGAAAGTTACCGTCCCGCACCCCACCGTGATCTTGGCCAAGTTGTCACCTTTCAGGATGTGGATTCTGTTTTTTTGGATCATCAACCGTCTGTCCCCATCCCACGACTAGCCCCTGAAAAACGGGGGGATAATTTCGAAAGGATTGAAAAGACGTTGGCGAAGGAAACAACTTTGAAGGAAGCCAAGCGGTGTTTCGTTTGTGGAATCTGTACGGGATGCGACCGATGTTTTATCTACTGCCCGGATGTGTGTATCAGTCCTCCTAAGAATTCGGAAGCATGTTATGAAGCAGATGAAGCGTATTGTAAAGGGTGCGGGGTGTGCGTATCTGTCTGCCCGAGAGGTATTATCACCATGGGAGACAAGGGATGAAAAAGTTTATCAGTGGAAATCACGCGGTCGCAGAAGCAGTACGGCTGTGTCGGACGCAATTCGTTGCTGCCTATCCGATTACACCTCAAACACCGATTTACGAAAAGCTCTCTGAAATGGAGGCATCGAACGAATTGAAGGGCTCCATGATGCGGACGGAATCTGAGCACTCAGCGATGGCCGCCTGCCTTTCAGCCTCTCTTACCGGAGTGAGGGCCTTTACAGCAACATCATCGCAGGGACTCGCTCTCATGCATGAGATGCTCCACTTTGCCTCCGGATGCCGGACGCCTGTAGTCATGGCGTGCGTGAATCGAACATTAGCGATTCCCTGGGCCTTTTGGAGCGACCAGACAGATTCCCTGGCTCAGCGTGATACGGGATGGATACAGATATACTGTGAGGACAACCAAGAGGCTCTTGATTCGGTCATTCAGGCCTTTCGAGTCGCCGAAAGCGTCCTATTGCCGTGTATGGTGGTACTTGAGGCCCACTTTATTTCTCACTTCATGGAGCCTGTGGAGGTGCCCGAGCAGGAACTCGTGGACAAGTTCCTGCCACCGCCCGATATCCCCAAGCGCTTTGACGTCACTCATACGGGCTTCGTGGGCCCAGTGGTTAACCAAGCACAATACCGCTCTTTTAGGCATCTCAGCCATCAGGCCATGGAATACACGTTGGGCGTTTTGGAAGACGTAGATAGGGAATTCAAAGGGATATTCGGAAGGGGATATGGATTAGTGGAGGCAGAATGTGTGGAAGATGCTGACCTAGTACTGGTCACGACAGCTACCATAACGTCTACAGCCAGATTCTCCCTTGCCCGACTGCGAAAGAAGGGAATGAAGCTTGGTCTGGTAAAGATCCGGGTGTTTAGGCCATTTCCAACCAAGGCGCTTCGCAGTCTGCTCGACGGAGTGTCGAAAATTGCTGTGATCGAGAGAAACATCTCCCTGGGACAAGAAGGGATCTTTTGCACAGAATTGAAGGCGGCCCTTGCCAACAGTCCTGGGAATCGTCTGATACAGGGATACTTGGCAGGGATCGGGGGAACCGACGTAGATCCGGATCTCATCGAACGCATTGTGATGGATGCGTTGGCACGAGAAGAAGCAACGGATGGACCGATTTGGATGATGGGGGAAGGAACATGATAGTAGACAGAGGTCCTCACCCGGAAGAAATCTTGCGCTCAGGTCATACAGCTTGCCCTGGATGTGGTGTTGCATTGGGCATGCGAATGGTGCTCCGGGCGCTTGGAAACCGGGCGGTACTAGTGGTTGTCCCTTCATGTGTTGCGGTTATTTCCGGACCGTTTCCTCATGCTGCAATTGGTGTTCCCATGTTCCATTCAGCCTTTGAAATTGCTGCCCCAACAGCTGCAGGAATATCTCGCGCTCTAGCCCTTCAGGGGCAGGAAGACATTCCTGTATTGGCTTTTGCTGGTGATGGAGGCACGTTTGACATTGGCCTGCAGTCACTCTCTGGTGCCGCCGATCGCAATGAAAACATTATCTATGTGTGTATGGATAACGAAGGTTACATGAACACCGGCATCCAGGTCTCTTCGGCCACGCCTCAATTTACATGGACGGGCACAACCCCTACAGGTAACACGAGACGAAAGAAACAGATCATGGAAATCATGGCTGCGCACCGGATACCCTATGCGGCAACTGCGTCCATTGCTTTTCCTGAGGATCTCGCCAATAAGGTCCAGAAAGCCAAAAAGATGAGAGGCACCCGTTTTCTTCATCTTCTTTCGCCCTGCATCACCGGGTGGCGTATAGCAGAGGACATGGCGGTAAAAGTAGCAAAACTGTCGGTAGAAACCAAGATTTTCCCTCTTTATGAAATAGAGTATGGTGTCAAGTATACCGTAAACTACAATCCACAAAACCTGCCGGTAGATCGTTATTTGGAAGTTCAGGGCCGCTATCGGCACCTGACAACAGATAATAAAATGACCATCCAGGCTGAAGTAGACCGTAATTGGGAGGATTTAATGAACCGGGTTGCTCGTACTTCGCCAGATTAGTTGAGGTCCTGCGTATTTAACCCGTATTATGCATGAGTTATTTCTTGCAAGCTTGTGCGGTATCTGGTCTGAAAGTCCATACTCAGGGTTCTTTGGACCTTGGTGTATCGAGCCGACATCTCCTTTTTCACGTTTTCGAGCGCCTCCTCGTAGGATTGGCGGCTCTTAGATGCGGCTCTATAGCTTCACTCGGAGGCTTTCTTGTTTAAAAGATCGCATCGTGAAGGATTAATTCAGGTTTAAACAAGAACTTTTTACTGAAAGGAGGATAAAATGGGTAACTTGATGAGGAGACTTGTGATCTTAGTTATTGCTGTGGCTCTTGTTTTTGGCTTGGGAAAGGGAGCCCTAGCGGGAAAGCATGTAATTAAGGCCGTTTCGGCTTGGCCTAAAACAGTATACGAAGTCAAGAATTTCATTAAGCTCTTGGAAATCGTAGAGAAAAACGTGGCTGGCCGGGCACCAGCTCAGCTGGAAGTTAAATACCTAGGCGGGCCTGAAGTCATACCTAACCGAGACCAAGTAGAAGCCCTACGCCGTGGCTTGGTGGGGATGGTTTTCACCACCAGTGGCTATTATGTTTCTGCCGTCCCAGTTGTTGATGGTTTAAATCTGTCAGAGCTTAATCCCTGGGAAGAACGCGAGAAAGGAGTGAACTCTTTTCTCAACAATATCCATAATGAAAAAGTAAAAGCGGAGTATTTGGGCCGCTTGGGTGTGGGGCTGCCCTTTATGCTCTTCTTGAACAAGCCTATTTCAAAGGTTTCAGACCTCAAGGGAATGAAAATTCGTTGCTCGCCCACTCACACTGCATTCCTAAAAAAGATTGGTGCTCAGCCAGTGGTTATCCCGCCGCCCGATGTATACACCGCTTTGGAACGAGGTGTAGTTGATGGGTTCATTTGGGTCGCAGGGCTAATTCGTGATTGGGGCTGGGACAAGGTTGTCAAGTACCGTGTAGAGCCCGGCTTTTATGCTGCCACTAACGTGGTCTTGATCAACAAGAAGGTCTGGGATGATTTGCCGGGAAACCTGAAAAAGATTCTACTAGACAGTGAAGTGGAGGCAGAAAAGGCAGCAGCAAAACGTGCAGAGAAGCATTTAGCCCACGAAAATGCTTTGATGGAAAAGGCTGGCATGAAAGTTATCAAGCTATCTCCAGTTGAAGCCAAAAAGCTAAAAAAGGCCGCTTATGATGCGTTGTGGGAGGTCGTTATTAGAAAGTCGGGCGACAATGGCAGGAAGCTCAGGAAAATGATTTCCAAAGAGCTCTGGAACTAGAAACAGGAGAGGGTATGAGCTGGCTGGACAAGGCGTTGAGGTATGTGGAAACGGGTATGGCTATCCTCGCCGGTCTTCTTCTCGTCATTATGACCGTTTCTATAGGCATGTCTATTACCCTGCGAACCCTGAATCTTCAAGTGCCGCTCTGGTCTGTGCAGTTCAATGAATACTCCTTGCTCTGGATCACTTTCCTTGGTGCGGCCTGGTTGCTCAGAAAGGGACGCCATGTATCGCTGGATATAGTGACCCGTCGCTTGAGAAAGGGGGACGTGGGGAAACTTCAGATTATCCATGCTGTCTTTGGCTTGGTAGTTTGCGGTGTATTGACATTGTACTCAGGCGCCGTTACCTGGAATCTTTTTCAGCGCGGAGTGATGGACGTGCGCGCAGTCGATGTCCCCAAGTACCTAATCCTTTTGGTTGTTTTCCTAGGTTTGTTGATGTTGACCATGGAATTCCTAAGAAACTTGGTCGTGGGTGCTCATCGCCTGCGAAGAGATAAATAGACGATGGAGTGGTGGGAGGTCTTCGTTTTTTTTGTAGGGGGGCTGGTAGCGCTCCTGATATCGGGCTTTCCCATTGCCTTCGCATTTCTGGCAATGGATCTGGTCGGTATCTTGATTCTGATGGGCCCCCAGGGACTGTTCCAAGCCCCCTTGCAGATTTTCAGTTCTTTGTCAACTTTTACCCTAGCGCCCATCCCCTTGTTCATTCTCATGGGGGAATTGATGTTTCACTCCGGGGTTGCATATCGGACAATTGATGTCCTGGACAAGTGGTTAGGCCGTCTTCCCGGACGCCTCAGTCTATTGGCTGCAGGGGCAGGTACGCTTTTTTCGGCCCTCTCAGGCTCGACCTTAGCAAACACCGCAATGTTGGGTACAGTGCTTCTCCCCGAGATGCAAAGGCGGGGATACAAGCCAGCCATGTCCGTGGGTCCGATTGTTGGCGTTGGCGGGTTAGCCATGCTCGTTCCACCATCTTCACTTGCAGTGGTATTGGCAGCGCTAGGGCATATTTCCGTTGGGAAAATATTGCTGGGAGGAGTCATACCCGGGCTACTTTTGGGAGGGATGTTCGCACTCTACATTGTCCTACGCTGCTGGCTCAACCCTCAGCTGGCCCCTAGCTACGAAGTTGACTCTTCAAGCTGGGGCGAACGCGTTGCCTTGTTTATCCGTTATGTTCTTCCCCTTGGCATTGTTATCTTCATGGTCTTGGGGCTTATGCTTTTGGGAGTTGCTACTCCTACAGAGGCAGCTGCCTCGGGCGTTTTCGGTACGGTTCTAGTCATCGCTCTTTTCAGGAATCTCACATTGAAGGTTATTAAGAACTCGCTTAAAGGGACATTGGAAATCACAGTCATGATTTTTATGATCATCGCTGCCTCCAAGACTTTCAGCTCCATTCTTGCCTTTTCCGGCGCAACTCAGGGGCTTTTGGGTGTAATCAAAGGGTTGCACCTCTCACCACTTATGATATTGATCGGGATGCAACTTCTTGTATTTCTCCTTGGAATGTTCATGGAGACCATTTCAATTATGATGGTTTGCCTGCCTATATTTATGCCTATCGTTAAGCTTTTGGGTTTTAATCCAGTCTGGTTTGGGGTGATAATGCTCATCAACTTCGAGATGGGCCTCATAACACCTCCCTTTGGTATGCTGCTTTTCGTGATGAAAGGTGTGGCGCCAAGGGAAATCAACATTGAGGCTATCTGCTGGGCAGCTTTGCCTTTTATTGTCTGTGATGCTATAGTTATGGCATTAATCATAGCTGTTCCACAACTGGCGTTATGGCTACCTTCTATGGTAAGGTAAGTTCAAGATATGAAAAAACTCATCATTAGGAAAAATAAATCTATACGCCAAAAAGTCTATGAACACCTGCGCGAGGAAATTCTGAACTGCGGAATTAAGCCCGGAGAACGTCTTGTTGAATCCGTTATAGCCGACCGAATCGGAGTTTCCAGAACACCGGTACGTGAAGCCCTGCATACATTAGAAAGAGAGGGTTTGGTAGAAGCAATTCACCGGGTTGGTTATGTGGTACGCCCTATCAGTGAAGAAGAAGTTTCAGAATTATGCGAAATACGTTTGGCGTTGGAAGGAGTGGCCTTGCGCTGGGCCCTTCAAAAGGCTCCCGAAAAGCTGGCAGAGGCCTTGAAGAAGAATTTGACTCTAAGTCAGCAGCATTTAGATGCTGGAGATGTAAAGGCCTTTGTTGAGCTGGATGCACAATTTCATGACCTGATTTCCAGAACTGCGGGCAGCAAGAGACTTCTTGAAATGACCGAGAGTCTTCGACGCTCCATGCTGCGATACCGCATCCAGAGCATTTACAGTGAAGACAATGTACAACGCGCGATCAATGGGCACAAGGCAATTCTTAAGGCTATAGAAGAAGGAGATAAAAGGGCTGCTCAACGTGCCCTTCGAGCTCATATCAGGCAGTCCAAGAAAGATATTCTTTATTTCGGTTTTAGAGAACGAAAGCCAGAACCCTAAAGAAGGGTTGTTTAATACGGAACCACCTCAGAAAGGGTAGTTGTCAGATCGGGTCTGGGCTATTACACTTTACAGGTCATGGAAAACCCCTCCTCTTGTTATGAATTTTATTAACCGGGCTTAAAGCCCAAGAGGGATTTTCCTACAACCTAAAATCTATCATAGTCTCTATCACTTTAAATCCTAAGTTGCTGTATAGCCGACAGTCCTGCGAAGGCCTAATCGCTTCATTTTGCTATATAGAGTCGTAGGCTTTAGGCCCAGAATTTGAGCCGCTCCACCTTTTCCACTCACTTTCCACTCACAAGCTTGGAGTACCTTAATGATATAATCCTTTTCCATTTCCTCAAGAGGAACAAATCCATTTGTTATACCTTTACCAGAACTCACCGGTTCCTTCAAATTAGGAAATCTTAATGACTCGTTGTGAGCTAGAATCACGGCTCTTTCTATGATGTGCTTCAGTTCTCTCACATTTCCGGGCCAATGATATTCAAGCAAACGTTTCATCTGTGATTCCGATATCTGTAAAGCCTTTTTGCCCATTCTTGCTGAGAAAATGTTGGCAAAATGAAGAGCCAGAAGGGGAATGTCTTCCTTGCGTTCCCTCAACGGCGGAATGTGAATG
>Ga0136651_10002312_pt1 | contig 10462 bp, 12 predicted proteins | sample Mar14236cmmetaG_FD_94867 | JGI IMG/M metagenome (GOLD analysis project Ga0136651, IMG submission 94867) | Marine hydrothermal vent microbial communities from Guaymas Basin, Gulf of California to study Microbial Dark Matter (Phase II) - Marker... ...
CTATAATGTTGAAGCACGGGAAACAATTAACACAAGTTATGGTAACTGGAGATTATGGCAAATAATTGGAAACTCCAGAAATGATGTAACTAATAACTATAATCTTAGAATTTCTAATACAACAGCCATCTTTGACCAGTTTAACACAAGCAATATTACATTTGAAATTGAGGGAACTACTGAATGCACTGAAAACTGGGACTGCAGTGAGTGGTCTTCTTGTATAGATGGCCAGCAAACACGATCATGTAATGATTTAAATAATTGTGGCACAGAAGATAATAAGCCAAGTGAACAACAGTCATGTACTATAGAGGAGGAGGAAGATACGTCTGGGGGCTCAAGGGGCGGTGGAGGAGGCATTAGTTTATTTACACCATGCAATCCTGACTGGTTGTGTGGCGATTGGGAGCCATCAATATGCCCATCTACTGGTGTTCAGACAAGAGAATGTATTGATCAAAATAACTGTGAAATTCCATTAATTGAAACCCAACAATGTAATTATATAGCATTAGAAGGTGAAATTATTGAAACACAACCAAGTACTGAGCAACCTAAAGAATTTTGCGGTAATGCCAGAATTGATGAGGGAGAATCTTCTGAAACTTGTTGTAAAGATGTTGGATGTCCAGCAGGTTACACGTGCACTATATTAAATTCTTGTGTACAAAACTCAAAAGCAAAATTAGTTAAAAACACATTGCAGATTGCAGTATTAGTAATATTGGTGTCTGGTTTAATTCTATTTGTAATAAGTAAGTTAACCATAACTTACAAACATAAGAAAAAAATCATGTCAAGAACTGATTATCGACAATATTTAACCATATTAAAAGATTTCATGTTAAGAGCTGAAAATGAAGGAAAATCTGAACAAGAGTTAGAAGAAGAACTTACAAAAATAGGTTGGGACAAAACATATATTAAAGAAGCTGAAAAAGAAATAAAAAAAGAAAAAAAGTTTATCCAAAAATTAAGAAAAAGAAAATCATAAACTAAAATTCTCTCAACATTGTCTGTCTCTTACCATTAATTGTAAGAAATGGTTTTGCTCTTTCAACCCACGCACCATATTTATTTAACTGCTGATATTTTGTTATTTTTTCTTTAGAATGAATTATCTTAGTGGCTGTTTTCGGACCTATCCCTGGTATACGTATTAAGTCGTCATAAGACGCTTCATTAGGGTCTATTGGGCTGTCAAAAAATTGTTCTGCTAATGCTAATTTAGGGTCTTTTTTTGGCAACATATCATCATCCATTATCTGCTTGAATTCTTTAAATTTATAATTATAATTTCTTACTAAAAAATCTATATTATATAGTACATTCTGTCTTTTTATACTGCCTGGTTTATTATCTTCAAATTTCGTTCCTTTAACAGGTCTTAACGCTGAATAATATACCCTTTTTAAGTTTAATTCATTATATTCATAATCCATCATTTTCAAAATATTTTTATCTGTGGAATATTCATTAATTATAACTTGTGTTGCTTGACCACTTCTAAGATTTAATTTAGATATCCATCTTTGCCTTTTCAATAAATCATTATTATAATCCTTACAGTTAGAAAATTCTGACATTACACTTTTGTTAGGAGCTTCAATATTAATACTCATTCTATTTGATAATTCAGATGCTTGTTTGATTAAATCATATGACGTTCCAGGCAAAACTTTAAAATGAATATAACCGTGAAAATTATATTTATATCTGACTAATCTAACAGTGTCAAGCATTTTTTCAGTAACTTTATCAGGATTGCCTGCAATTGCCGAACTTAAAAATAAACCGTTTACATCTAATTTTTTATGCAGATGATTAAACAACCCAGCTAACTCTTCTGGCTCGTAACTTACTTTTTTCTTTTTACAATAATTTGCATTAACACAATATTTACAGTCAAACGAACAGTTATTGTCTAAAAGAGTTTTAAATATTTTGCAAGTTTTATGCTCGGCTTTCGCATGATAAATGCCTCCAAGACTATTATTAATATTAACTTGGCACATTTTCGGGCCGCAGCTATCGTATTCTCCTGCCTTGCTCAGAACTTTTGCTTTCTCAAGAACGTTCATATAATTAGAAAGAAATGTTTTTGTTTAAATACCTCACACAAGAATGTCCAGTGAAAGTTAAGTTTAAATATAAGATAAATTAACTTTGTAGATGGGGTGATCTTATCTATAAACAACCTAATCCAGATGACATTGGCACAATTTGTCTTGTAGATCCTAAGTATAAATACAACTCAGAATGTATGCCTGGAATGATAGCTCAGCCATTTAATGGAAAGAGACCAGTTTTAATCTACTTTACTCAAGATGGAGATATATTTGAGTGTTATGAGTGTATAGAAAATTGGAGACCAATTGGCTGGGAAAAACTTCCTGTCATAAGTCCACTTGAAGTATTGGCAGGTGAAAGTTATCAGGTTGTCAAGCATCCTACTCAAAGAAGACATTATGTAAAACAATTAGAAGAACAAATACTGGAATTTAGTAAACATGGTATAAGATTACCAAAGTTTATTTAATCAACTTCCCTTGCTTTTCAAACTTCTCTCCTTTTAATAACTTACAAAGAACTTTCTTTAAATCTTCAATTTTTACTCTAATCTGTTTTGTTGTATCTCTATCTCTAATTGTAACAGATTTATCATCTAGACTGTCAAAATCATATGTTATTGTATATGGTATACCAATTTCATCGGCCCTAGCATATCTTCTTCCAATACTACCGCTACGGTCCCATTTACAAACAAAATCTTTTTTTAACATCAAATATACTTTTAGAGCATGTTCATCCAATTTATTAACTAATGGAAATACCGCTATTTTAATTGGTGCTATCTGTGAGTTTAATTTTAGAACAACATTACCTCCTTTCTTATCAGATTCATAAGCATCATATAAAAAAGTCAAGAAAGCCCTGTCTACTCCAAATGAAGGTTCAATGACCTTTGGTATTAATCTTTGCTTAGTTTGCTCGTCAAAAATTTCCATTGATTTTCCCGAAAATTTCATATGCTGCTTTAAATCATATTGGCCTCGGTTAGCATTACCATACAACTCTTTCCAGCCAAACGGAAAATTATAGTCAATATCAAAAGTACCTAATGAATAATGGCTCAATTCTTGTTTAGTATGTTCTCTTATGCGTAAATTTTTTTCTTTAATTCCCAAGTCAATAAACCATAAATAAGATTCTGCCAGCCAGTACGCGTGCCATTCTCCCAATAATTTTTTATTTATTAAAGAAGACATCTTAACTTTCTTATGCTTTCTTTTTTTAACTTGATCTTGTTCAGATAAAAATTGAAATTCTAATTGCAACTGTCTTTTACTAAGTAAGGGACATTTTTTTTCTTTTGGCCTTATAAAATATTCAATCTCCATTTGTTCAAATTCCCTTGTCCTGAATAAAAAGTTTCTTGGACTAATTTCATTTCTAAATGCTTTACCAATCTGTGCAATGCCAAAAGGTAACTTAACTCTAGAAGAATCAACCACGTTCTTAAAAACAGAAAAGATTAGTTGTGCAGTTTCTCCTCTTAAATATGCTATATTGTCTTTTGATGTGCCCACTTGCACAGGAAACATCAAGTTAAAGCTTTTAATTTCTTTTAAACTGCTTTTACAATCGGGACATTTAATATTATTGTCTTTAATAAGTTTATTTAAAGCATTAGCGTCCAACCCTTCAACATTCATTGCTAATTTATCTTCAATTAAATGATCTGCTCTATGGTTATTTTTGCATTTACTACATTCCACTATTAAATCAGCAAAACTTGTTAAATGACCAGAAGCTTCCCATATTTTCTTGCTAGAAATAATACTGCCGTCAATACCAAAAATATCATCTCTATTCTGCACGAAAGTTTTCCACCAATTACTTTTAAGATTATTTTTTAGTTCTACACCAAGAGGACCATAGTCATAAAACCCAGCAAACCCTCCGTAAATCTCATTGCTAGGATAAACAAAACCTTTCTTTTTAGCAAAAACAGTTAAATCTTCAATTGATACTTCTGACACAAAACCACCTTTACACAGATAAGAGTAAGAATTAGTATATATTATTTTTTATTGGTTATTTCTAAAGTATTCACTACTTAAATATAGTAAAAAACGAAAGATTTATATAATAGTTATTACTATATAATAGTAAAAAGGGTGAAATAATAAATGTCTTTAGAAGAACTAACTAAGGCAGAAAAAACTTCTAGTGAAGCCAAAAAATTGGCTGAAGAAGAAAAAATTGAAGAGTATTATTCATAATAAAAGCACCTCCGTGCTTTTCAAATTAATACGTGGAGAGGCGATAATTCTTATTTTATCAACCCACCCATCACCCCTCTTTTCCTCTCCACTATTATTTTCTCAAAATTTTATTATAATTAACTTAACTACAGTAAGAAAAAATTAAAAATACTTAACTAACCAAATAAGCTACTTCTTCTTTATTGAAATCAAAATACTTACTTAATTTATTTGCCATATTAGCATTTCTCTTGTATATTAACTTAACATAAGGTAGAGTGTCTTGTATTACTCTTTTTGAAGAAGTATGTGTCTTTTCTGCTATTTTAGCTGCAATTGCTTTTCTCTTAGCATTCTTCTGGTTGAACATCCATAATTTTAATATTCTCGTTGTTCTTGTATATTTATTAAAACCACTATATTTCTCTTTTTTGGCTAATGCAATACCTGCAGTGAGCAGATTATTTATATAAACAAGGAAACGCCAGTGCTGTCTTCTCTTTATTCTACCTCTAAACACATCTGCTAAACTCAAATTATCATATGCCCTGGCCAAATCATCGGCTTTCTTATACTCTTTAGGTAGATTCTCATCTATCCACAGAAACACCTGGTCAATTTCTTCATCAACATTATTAAGAGCCGGCAGCGCAACATCTGGATTTGTTGTTTTGAAAATCCTCATCAAGGCATTAATCATTGTTTCTTTTTGCCTTCTTCCAGAAAGCTCGTCAACATCTTCCTTATTCAATAATTTAGTATGTTCTGACAATGTCTGTAGGTCATTTATAGCGCCTCTTAAATCACCGCCTACTCTCCTGGCTATTGAAGTAAGAGCAGTTTCATCATATCTAATAGATTCATTATCAGCTATATTTTTCAGCACAGAATGCACTGTAAGGTAAGATAATGTCCGGAACTCAATCATCTCAGATTTTTTCCTTATTGTTGAGAATTTCTTGTCCCAAGGATCATTCGCCGTTATTATAATAGGAAAATGTGTTTTATCAATTAATTTTGCTAATTCAGATAAACCGCCACGATCAGCATTACCCGCAATGCCGTCCACCTCATCTACTAATATTAACTTGCCTTTTGAAAATAATGATCTTTGACTAATAGCCGGTCTCAGTTTTTTATGTAAAGAATCTTTGTTTCTAACGTCAGAAGCATTCACTTCAATTAATTCTAAATTAAATTCTGTTCCAACAGCATATACAGAAGAGGTTTTTCCGCAACCGGGCGGGCCATATATCAAGGCAGCTTTTTTCTTGCCTGGAAAATTCTTAATAAACTCATTTAATTGTGCAATAGCTTTATTCTGCCCCTTTATTTTTGAAGAAGAGTTTGGCTGATACTTAATAGACCAAGGTTTCATTATTTTAAAGAAAAGAAATTAATTTATATTTATTGTGTGTAAATAGGAAGGGCAAACTTAAACGTTGAGCCTTTTCCCAATCCGGGTGATTCTGCCCAGATCTTACCATGGTGTAGCTCTACTATCCTTTTACATATAGACAAGCCTAAGCCTGAACTATGTTCGTGCCTGCTGGGATCTGCCTTATAAAACTCTTCAAATATCTTTTTTAGATGTTTTTCTTCAATACCTATGCCATTATCTTTCACGCTAACAATAAGATATTTATCACTATAAATATAGGCGTCAAACGACAATAACTTTTCTTTTTTATCCATAAATTTAATTGCGTTTGTAATTAAATTATCAAACAACTCGCGCATCCTCATCTTGTCAACATTAACTTTTGGCAAATCTTTTTTTACAGTGTTGATTATTTTTATATTTCCGTCTTTGAACACATCTTCGTGCGAATCAATAACTTCTTTAACAATATCATATAATGAATAAGGCTTTAAATCAAGTTTTAACTTGCCAGTATCTAGCCTAGATATGCTCAATGTACTGGTAACTATATTGGATAGATATTCAGCGCTGCCAATTACTCGTGTCATCATTTCATCCAAATCTTTTTTTAATTTTTTGTCCTTTATAGCTGCTATTTCATCTCTCATAATAGGAAGTAAGGTTAATAAAGGAGTTAATGGAGTGCGCAAATCATGGCTAACCTGATTAACGAACCGTGTCTTCAAATCCAGTAATCTTTTTATGCGGACATTTGCTTCTACTAATTCTGCGGTTCTTTCTTGTACTCTTTTTTCAAGTTCTTCGTTAAAGTTAAGCACGCCTTTTGCTATATCCGTAGATTCTTTTATAAGATATTTGGCTGGCTCTGTTATTGTTTTTGAGACAAAAAAGGCAATTATGCTGAATAAGATTAGTAAAGCTGCTGTGACCAAATAAAAAATAGTGCTATAACCATAATTTATACTAACATAGCTAATTATAACTATAGATATTGATAACATTGTTAAAGTCATCAAAAGCAATTTATAAATTATTCTCATTTTTTTATGCCTTATATATTGGCAGGGTAAATTTAAATGTGCTTCCTTTTCCTAATCCGGGTGATTCTGCCCAGATCCTGCCTCCGTGTTTCTCAATAATTCTTTTGCATATAGACAAGCCTAAGCCTGAGCTATGTTCGTGCCTGCTGGGGTCTGCCTTATAAAACTCTTCAAATATCTTCACAACTAAGTCCGGTCTTATACCTATACCAGTGTCTTTCACGCTAACAGTAACAAAATCAGAGTCTGAACTTGCGCTGAAAATGATTTCTTTCCTTTTTTCCATAAACTTAATTGCGTTTGATATTAAATTATTAATAACTTCCCTAATTCTCATTTTGTCAATATTAACCTTTGGCAAATCTTTGCTAATGTTATTTACAACTTTAATATTTTCGTCTTTAAACACTATACTATTGTCAGATATAATCTCCTCAACTATATTATAAATATTGTAAGGCCTCATGTTTAACTTGACCTTGCCAGTATCTAGCCTAGATATGCTCAAGGTGTCTGTTACAATATTAGAAAGATACTCTGCATTCCCAATTACTTTATCAATCATCTCTGTTAAATCTTTCTGCAGTTTCTCATCATAAATATTTGTCAACTCATTTTTAATTAAAGGCAGTAGCGTCATAATAGGTGTTAAAGGTGTTCTCAAATCATGGCTAACCTGATTAACAAACTGGTCTTTTACTTCTAATAGTTTCTTAATATCTTCATTTGCTTTAACTAATTCAGCTGTCCGTTCTTTAACTTTTTCTTCTAAGGCAACATTAAATTCTTTTAACTTTGCTTCTGCTTTTTGTAATTCTTCATTACTTTTTTGTAAGGCGGCCTGTTTCTTCTTGAGCTCTTCCTCGCTTTCCCTCAACTGTGTCAGTATTGTTTTAAGGCTTTTAGCAAGGCTCTTTTCCCCGGATATCTCTTCTTTAAGGTCTTGTGTTGCTCTTTCAATGGCTTTTTGTTGCTCTTCATGTTTTTTCTTTTCAGCCTCGCTCATTTTAACTTGGTATGTGCCAAGTTCTTCAACAATATTCGCATATTTCCTTACTAATTCGCCTGTTTCATCCTCAGCAACATCCAATAACCCAACATCATAGTTACCCCTGCTGTATTTATCATATATCCTTTCTAATTGTTGAAAAGGCTTTGTAACTCCTCTAGCTATAAAACTCGCTAACAACAAAACCAAAAATATAGAAACAAGTGTAAATATCATTAATATAAAAAAGGTTGTTCTCAGCACAGTATTCATCTCTTTTAAAGAATAATCAACCCGTAATATGCCGATCTTATCAGGGATATAAATAGGATATGCAATCTGCAACAAATCCTTGTTAATTTCAACAACTTTCTCCTTGGTATTTAAATTATCATCTGTAAACCTATCTTCAAATATAGGCGCATATGCAGAACCCTGTTTCATACCAGCCCATAAAGTCCTGCCATCATTAAACCTTACATGGACTGTATTAATATTTGGCGTTTCATTCAATAATTGAAATAAAGCTATTAAAGAATCAGGATCTCCTTGTTGTAACACAAGCTCTACCTCATCAAGGAGATTAGTTGCTAATGAAAAAGCATTATTTTTGTAATGCTGTATTAATAAAGAGCGTGCTCCTGCATAAAAAAGAGTAGAATTAACAATGATAGCTATAATTACAGGCAGAATAATAATAAGTGATACTTTGCGCCGTGATAATAAATTAACCATCAATATCCTCTTTTTTTAGAAATCCGTATCTGTTAATAGGGTTATAAATATTTCGTTTTATCTATTTAATATTCTTCTTATTCTCATATCTAAATCTTTAATATCTATTGGTTTTACTATGTAATCTTCGACACTCATTGTCCCTACCACTTGGCTAATCTCGTCGGCTTTACCTGTTATGAAAATAATTGGTATATTAGAGTATGTTTTATCAGTATGCAACTTCTCAACGACTGTCCAACCGTCCATGTCCGGCATTATAATATCTAGCAAAATAATATCTGGCTTGTGCTGTTGCACATTTACTAAACAATCTCTGCCACTGTGTGCTTGATATATTTCATACTGGCTACTTATTGATTTAAGACCTTTTTCAAGGCTATACGTGATACTCGAATTATCGTCCACGATAAGAACCTTTATCCTGTACGCCATTTTAATTAAGATTTAGTACTTAACTTCTTCCTGAATTTTTTAAACCCAAGAAAAACAATCACCAAAATGATTAAGATGATGAGCCTGTCAATAAGATATACAGGCAGATATTGTACCTGCGACCTTAAAACAAAATAAAATATATTAAGAATTGAGCTAAATAATAATAAGGCTATACAAAAATATATCAGGATAAATACAATATGTTTCCTTGTAATATTAATGAATTTGTATAAATCTAATGAAATAATTAAAATAAGTATTGCTGTTAAAGAATTTATAATTAAAAACACATATTCTGTATTACTTGAGATATTGAAACCTTCCATAAAAGCTGCTGTATTAAAGCTTAGCAATATGAATAATATTGCTGATATTAAACGTTTCATCCTTTTTTTTGTGCTATCTGTGACAAAGTATCTTTGATACGCTTGTCAAGTTCTTGAATGTTAACGGGCTTTACAATATAATCTTCCACACCTAATTTCGCCATTCCCTTGCTGACAGCATCATCTTTAGCTGTCAAAAAGATAATAGGAACTTCTTTTATTTGGTCATTCTCCCTTACTTTAGCTACAACGTCCCAGCCGTCCATGTCCGGCATCATAATATCTAATAATATTAAATCAGGTTTTTCTTGGTTAAGCAACTGGACACATTCCTGACCACCGCCCGCGCCAATTACTTCATATCCCTTGTTAAGTGATTCTAGACCTTTTTTTACAGCAAAAATTATGTCTGGGTTATCGTCAACAACCATTACTTTTACCATTTTCATCACACCTCTTATAAGAGTTTAATACTTTTAGAACTAAACTACTACTTAAAACTTTCTATCTTTTATAGTTAAAAAAATCGAAAATTATAAATTATGTATTAGCTTATCAGTCAATAAAAAAATGCGCAACAACCATGATTTGCTCTCAAAATTGTTTGAAATAATGATAGGTGTCATCTCAAGATCAACATCTCAAGCGTATGCAGTCATAACAATAACTAATGTTATAAAAAACCAGACATTAGAGTTTCCTTTCTTGAACTATATTACCTTGGGAACGCCGTCGACAGGCACTAGCTTATATATAAAAATTGACGAACAAATAAACACAATAGAGCAACATTTCGTTGGCAAATTTATAACTAAGCTTATCAATGCTGTGTTTGTTGCGGATTCTGTTAAACAAGTCATAACTAAAGAGATGAAAAGAAATGACCCGCAATTAGTTGAGGAATTAGAAAGTTTAGGAGTGATAATATAATGCATACTAATAAAGAAATATTGACAAAATTTATTGCCAGTATAGTCAAAGTGGTCACAAGAGGAACTAGTGAAAAATATGCTGTCATGATATTAAAAAGATTCATTAAAGACCAGAAAACTAAATATGAATTTTTAGAATATATTGACTTAACTTCGCTGAACAATGCCGGAAGCGTGAAAATTGGAGAGGAGATTAACGCTGCAGAACCCAAAGAGGTTGGTAAATTCATAGACGAAATGATTGATTCTTTATTCTCTGACCTGTTCAAACAATTATTGAGCAGAGAAATTAGCCCAGCTTTATTAGTAGATTTAAAGATGTTGGGCGTTGACCTTTCAATATAATTA
>Ga0136651_10002316_pt1 | contig 10440 bp, 10 predicted proteins | sample Mar14236cmmetaG_FD_94867 | JGI IMG/M metagenome (GOLD analysis project Ga0136651, IMG submission 94867) | Marine hydrothermal vent microbial communities from Guaymas Basin, Gulf of California to study Microbial Dark Matter (Phase II) - Marker... ...
GATATCGAAGCCACAGACCCCGAGCTGCGCAGCCTGGTGCGCGATAGCGGCAGCGCTTGAGCGCGCCACCGCAGCACAGCCGGGAAGCATAGGCCATGCAATCGAATCTTGTCAGTTTCATCCAGGTATTGCGCAGCCATGATGTAAGGGTGTCCCCCGCGGAATCCCTGGACGCGGTGGACGTTACCGCGACACTGGGTTACGCCGACCGCAGCCTGCTGCGGGACGGGCTGGCAATGACACTGGCCAAAACAGCGGAAGAAGAAGTTATTTTCCTGCAGTGTTTCGACCGCTTTTTCCATTGCGAGCTGGCAGATTTCAACCCCGCGGACTCACCCCAGACAACAGACCAGGACGAACCACCTCCGGCCCCTGGGTCAGGGGGTGACGCCCAGGCACAGGATGGCGACCCCGGCGATGAGGTATCGCCCCTGGAAATCGCCGCCCGGGACAACCCGATACTGCAATCCCTGCTGCAATCGCCACTGATGCAGAGTCTGGTACAAAATGATCGCAACGAACTGACAGTGGCCATGACCCAGGCGGCGGAACAAGTGGGCCTGCAACAGATTCAGATGTTCACACAAAAAGGCCAATTCACTCGAAAAATCCTGGACGCACTGGGCGAAGAACATATACGCAATGCGGTTATCGCGCTGGAAAGAGCGGGAGATCCGGCGCTGGTTGAGGTCCAGCGCTACCGGGATATTCTGCGGGAGCAAGTGCGCGATTATGTAGAGCGGGAATACCTGCTACATGCCGAGGGTAAAACCAGGCAGTTCATGGACGAGATATTGAGCAAAACCCGTCTGAACAATATCGAGCATATGTACCTGCACAAAGTACACGAACTGGTGCGCAAAATGGCCAAAAAGCTCATCAGCCGCCATTCGCGCAAGCGCAGGCACCTGAAGCGCGGGCAGTTGAATATGGCGAAAACCATGCGCAAGGGCATACCCACCGACGGGGTGATGTTCAATACTTACTGGCGGCAGGTACGCAAGGAAAAACCGCAAATCCTGGCGATATGCGATGTCAGCGGCTCTGTCGCCGCTTATGCGAAGTTCCTGTTACTGTTTCTGCACAGCCTGCAAGATGTTCTGCCCAAGGTAAGGAGCTTTGCCTTTTCCAACCACCTGGGTGAAGTCAGCGAATATTTCAATGACTACCCTGTAGAAAAAGCCATTGAGCTGGTCAACTGGAAATACGGCGGCGCCACGGATTACGGCAATAGCCTGATGGACTTCGCCAAGCTGGCCCTGGATGATATCAACAGCAACACCACGGTTATCATCCTGGGGGATGCGCGCAATAACAACGGCGACCCTAAACTGGAGATCATGCAGAGCATCTACCAGCGTTCACGCCAGGTGATATGGTTAAACCCCGAATTGCGCAGGTCCTGGGGCACGGGTGATTCGGAAATGCTCCGCTACCAGAGTGCCTGTCATTTTACCGCCGAATGCAATAACCTTAAGCAATTAGAGCGCATTGTCGATCAACTTCTGAAGAGTATCGAGTAACTCCCCATGGCCTATTACTGCAAAGATTGCAGCTACCGCGGAAAAACAAGCGGTCAGGTTGGAGAATGTCCGGCCTGCGGATCCTTTAATCTTCAAAAGGATATAGAGCAGGAGAAAAAACCGCCACCGGCCAAATGGCGGCTGGTCGTCCTTGCAGTACTGTGGGGTTATCTCATAGCACTGATTATCTGGAAACTAGTCCACTGAAACTGATCGCCGAACATTTTCCACTACCGTGTTCACTGCGAGAGCTGGTGCTGAAGCGCTATACCCCCGCGAAAACAGCTGCCAACAACGAACAGCCCATGCCGCTGGAGGAACTGCTCCAGTACCTGAAAAATATTGATAGTTTCGATCTTACACCCCTTGAGGCTGTTTTGCTCCAAACCGAAGCCATTGGCGACCCGGCACTGCCGACAACGCAGCAGACCGCCATCCTGCAATGGCTGGGAACGGCTCTGCAAAACTGGCAACAAAGCTTCCCTCTGGAACAGCCACTGGCCTCAGAGTTGCATCCACTGCACGCACTGGCGGCGGCACTGGCTGTTACCGATCCCAATTTCCTCATACCCGGGGCTCACCCCGTTCACCGGCTGCTGGATACCCTGCAGGCCAGAGCCATAGGCTGGCATTCGCGCCTGGGCAGGGCCGGGGCGGCCACGCAGCAGCAGATAGCCAAAACAGTAGAGCGTGCACTGGCCTGGTTTGACGACACAGATACAGACCTCGCGGCGATCTGCACAGAACTCGCTGCCGTGGTGCAGCGGGATCAGGCCAGGGCTGGTCGCATGGCTCAGCGTGTCGTAGAAGCCGAACAGGGGCGAATCAAGTCAGCGGATGCCAGGCGGCAGGCGGCACAAATGATTAATACGGCACTGGAGAAATTTCAGGCGCCCGAGGCCATCGGTGCTTTTCTCACGGGTCCATGGTACGCCAGTGCCCAGCTGGTTGTGCTGAAATTCGGGAGCGATTCCAAGCCATGGGAAAAAATGGTCGCAACTACCGACACACTCCTCGATTCACTGCAGACCGTCGAGGAACCAGCGGATAATCGACGGCAGTATATTTTTGAGGTCGTCACCCAACTGCCAAAAGACATCAGTCACTTGTTACTAAGCCTGCAGCACGACAGCGAAGCGGTGGAGGATGCCGTGGGCCTGATCGAGTTCACCCACTTGCGGGTACTGCGTAACCAACCCCTTGAGCTGGGACAAATCGCAGCCATTGACGTGGGCGACGAAGATATTGCAAAGGGCGAGGGCGATCACTTTGATGCCCTGGACCGTGTGGAAGTCGGTCAATGGTGGCGCGTTGACCTGGGCGACGGGGAACCCCTGCGCTTACAACTGGCACTGAAACTGGAACGGGAGCAACAACTGCTGTTCACCAACCAGGCAGGAATCAAAGCCCTGCAGCAGAGCTACCGGGATTTTGCCGAATTACTCGCCCGGCAAAAAGTCACAGCGCTGCACTGCGGTGCCAGTTTCAGCACCAGCCTGGCCAGCGCCGCGGGTATTGACTCCACCGAGCAGTTGGGGATCCTGGTAGACGCCGCGGCAGTGCTCCCCGGGGGTATGGCTGTAGAAGAACCAGCCGAGTACTTCGGACAAGAGGCTATCGACGAATCAATAGAGCACATCGAACAATATGCTGTGGATGAGCCAGTAGGGCAAACCAGGCAAGAAGCTCCGGGCGAGCCAGCTCCGGTAGCCGACACAAACGTAGAACCGGATTTACCCATGGGTACCTGGCTGGGATTCCACGACGGCGATAAACCCCTGATGGCCAAACTCGCTGTTCACGATCGCGAAAAGGACAACTATATTTTTGTGAACCGTAAAGGTATCAAGATCCTGCAGTTAAGCAAGGAGGTATTGCTGCAAATGATGGATGATGGCCTGATAGACATTCTACAGACCAGCTCCACTTTCCGGGACAAAGTCACCCAGGCACAGCGTCAAACTGAAGAATAAGCGAAGGAGCATTCATAGATGTCCCAGGAGAAGCGAAAACACCTGCGGCTTCCCGTTGAGAGCACCATATTTATCGAATTGGTCTCACCACGCGCGGGCAGCTCAGAGTCTGGTGAAGTCGCTATGTGCAAGACGCTGGAGGTCTCTCGCGACGGCCTGCGGGTTGGGCTGGAGCGGGAAGTGACGGTGGGCGCCATCCTGCAGATAGGAGTGCAACTCCCCGAGTCCGGCGACACCCTCTATCTGGCGGGAGAGGTTAGCTGGTGTCGAGCCAACGAAGAGCCGCAGCAGAGCTGGTCCGCCGGCTTCAAGCTGTTGAATGCGGCTAATTCCGATATCGACAGATGGATAGCGCTACTGGCTGAGATGGAGCGCTAGTACAAACTCTCTTCGTCCTCTTCCAGGCTCTCCAGGCTTAATCCCATGGGGTTGCCGCCGTCAAGCTCACCGCCCTCCTTGGCGAACTTGATTTTGAGCCTGACATTATTCGGCGAGTCGGCATTGCGCAGCGCCTCGTCCTCATTGATCAAGCCCTCCTGGAAGAGCTCGAACAGCGCCGTATCGAAAGTCTTCATGCCGATATTTTCCGATTTCTGCATCACTTCCTTGATACCGTCTATATCGCCTTTGAGAATGAGGTCAGAGATCATCGGAGTGCCCAACAGAATCTCGATGGCGGCGCAACGCTTGCTGTCTACCGTGGGGATCAGGCGCTGGGAAACGATGCACTGCATGTTCATCGACATATCCATCAACAACTGCGGCCGCCGTTCCTCGGGGAAAAAGTTAATGATCCTGTCCAGGGCCTGGTTGGCATTGTTGGCATGCAGGGTAGATATGCACAGGTGGCCGGTCTCGGCAAATGAGATAGCGTGCTCCATAGTTTCACGGTCACGAATCTCCCCGATCAGTATCACATCCGGGGCCTGACGCAGGGTGTTCTTGAGGGCGTTGTGCCAACTGCGCGTATCAACCCCCACTTCCCGCTGGTTGACAATGGACTTCTTGTGACTGTGCACATACTCCACCGGGTCTTCAATGGTCACAATGTGACCGCTGCTATTACTGTTGCGATAATCTATAAGGGCTGCCAGAGACGTCGACTTACCCGAACCGGTGGCCCCCACAAACAGCACCAGCCCGCGTTTGCGCATGACCACCTCGGTCAGAATAGGCGGCAACCGCAGGTCCTGCCAGCTGGGAATATCGGCGACAATGTTACGGGCAACAATGCCCACTTCGTTGCGCTGCACAAATATATTGACCCGAAAACGCCCATAGCCGGAGATCGAGGTGGCAAGATTCATCTCCAGCTCCTTCTCAAACTCGGCCTGCTGGGTGGGATCCATGATCTCATAGGCAATATCCTTGATTTCCCCCGGCTGCATAATTTCACTGGCGATAGGCTTGAGTTGCCCCTGAAATTTGGCGCAGGGCGGCGCGCCTGTGCTCAAATACAGGTCAGAGCCACCCTCGTTGGAAAGAATTTTGAGCCACTCGGTAATTCTCACGCTGTATCCCCCGGTTATTATTGCGCCCCACTTTATAGTAGTTTGTCGCCACCGGACAAGTACCGAAAGAGACCTGCTTCGCAAATCTGTGCAATTCAGGCTCTAGTGTACTCCGCAGACATTGGCATATACACTTGTTGCCGTTTCTCGAACGCTGGCCAGGGCGAAGCTGTCCTCATGCCAAACAGGCAGGCGTCCGGCACCCCGGGTACTGATAGGAGTTTCCGTTGTCTCCCCATTTACAGAATCAATTGCAGGCGCTGGCAAGCCCCGACATACGTAAAATGCTCAAGGCCATCAATCGGGGGATAGAGAAAGAGAGCCTGCGCATCTCCTCCGACGGTAAACTGTCCCACATACCGCACCCGGCAGGCCTGGGTTCAGCCCTTGCTCATTCATCCATCACCACTGATTACTCAGAAGCACTGATGGAGTTCATTACCCCGGTCAGCACCAGCATAGAAGGCAGCCTGCAAACCCTGGAAGACGTGCACAGCTTCGTGTACCAGCAGCTCGGTGACGAAATACTGTGGGCAGGCAGCATGCCCTGTATCATGGCTGGTGACGAAGGCATACCGGTCGCTCAATACGGCAGTTCCAATGTGGCGCGCATGAAAACTGTTTATCGCTATGGCCTGGGCCATCGCTACGGTCGCCTGATGCAGGCCATCGCCGGGATTCACTATAACTTTTCCATGCCCCGGGTCTACTGGGACCAGGCCTGGCGCGATGCGGGCAGCCCGGGCGATATCACCGACTACATCAGCGAGCGTTACCTGGGGCTGATCCGCAACTTCAGGCGCTACTCCTGGCTGCTGATTTACCTGTATGGCGCCTCTCCGGCGGTCTGCGGCACGTTCCTGCAGGGCCGGGACAACCACGGCCTGCAGGCCTTCGACGAACAGGGCCACAGCCTCTACCTGCCCTATGGCACCGCGTTGAGGATGGGAGATCTGGGCTACAACAGCAATGCCCAGAAACACATGAATGTGTGCTACAACTCCCTGGATGAATATGTAGAGACCCTGCACCACGCTATTATGCAGCCGCACCCGGACTATCGGGGAATTGCCAGCGGCCAGAACGACGAGTACCAGCAACTCAATGACAGCCTGCTGCAGATAGAGAACGAGTTTTACAGCCCGATACGTCCCAAGCGAGTGGCCAACCCGGGCGAAACCCCGCTCAATGCACTGGCCAGGGCCGGCATCGAATATATAGAAGTCCGCTGCGTGGACGTTAATCCCTTCTCTCCGGTGGGGCTGGATGCCCGGCAGATTCGCTTCATGGATACCTTCCTGCTGTACTGCCTGCTGGAAGACAGCCCACCCTGTGACGAGGCTGAGCAAGATGTACAGGCCACCAACCTGGAGGCTGTGGTGAATCGCGGCAGGCAACCCGGACTGCAACTGAACAACTGCTCCGGCGAAATCCCCCTGACGCAATGGGCGGATCAACTGCTCGCTGACATGCATCCTGTGGCAGAGCTATTGGACAGTGCACTGGACTCCGGTGAGTACACCCGCAGCCTGACTGATCAACTGGCCAAGGTGGCCGACCCGGAGCTGACACCCTCCGCCCGTGTATTGCGAGAAATGCGCGAACAGGACACACCTTTCTTTCGCCTGGCCCTGGCCTACAGCGAGCGCTGGGCGGATTACTTCCGTAAGCGTCCGCTAGCGCCCAAAATACAGGCCACCTTCGAACAGGAGACCCGCCAGTCGCTGCAGGACCAGGCAGCCATCGAGCGGGCCGACAACATCAGCTTTGAGCAATACCTGGACAACTTCTTCTCTCAGTACAAGACCCTTTAAGGTACCCCGGGATGAACTTCCTGGCCCATTTTCACCTGGCATGGCCGGACGAGGGGCTGTTGGCCGGGGGACTGGAGGGTGACTACTACAAAGGACCCCTGCGCGGTGACCTGCCCCGCGCCATCGAACGCGGGGTGATATTGCATCGCGCCATAGACGCCTATACCGACCATCACCCCCTGATTGCACAACTGCGCAAAGATTTACCCCAGCCCCTGCGCCGCTATGCGGGCATCCTCATCGACCTCAGCTTTGATCACTATCTCAGCCTGCACTGGTCGACTTTTTCAAATATCCCCCTGGCTGATTTCAACGACCGGGTGTACCGCACCCTGTCTGCCCACAAGGGCTACCTGAGTGACGGTTCACGCAATATGCTGGCGCAGATGGTGGAATATGACATCCTCGGCCTTTATCTGGACTGGGAGACAGTACCGGCCGCTGCCGCGCGTATAGGGCAGCGCTTCAAGCGCCACAACCCCTTTCACGACATAGACCGGGAACTGTCTCCGGCGCGGGCCACGCTGGAATATACATTTTTGGCCTTCTACCCCGAGTTGCAGACCTTCAGCGCGAGCCGGCAGAAGTGGTTGAACTAATACCTTCCGGGATCATCGAATATTGCACTGGACGGTAAAAGCCCTTAAGTTATCCCCCCGCATTCACTGCAAGGAATTCCACACTGATGTTGCAATCGCTTTCCCCGCGGCTGGTTTTTTTCGGCCTGGTACTTATGTCCATCTTCTCAATGCTGTTCGCGCGACTCTACCTGGAAGAAGTCCTCGATCTGGCGGCCTGCCCCCTGTGCATGACCCAGCGTGTTTTTGTAGTCCAGTGGGGTGCCATTGCCCTGATCGCAGTACTGCACAACCCGCGCCGCTGGGGCCGCAGAGTCTATGGCGCGCTGTGTGCCCTGGCGGCCATCGCCGGTGGCGCGGTGGCATCGCGCCATGTGTGGCTACAACACCTGCCACCGGAGCAGGTCCCCGCCTGCGGCCCCAGTCTGGAGTATATGCTGGAGACCCTGCCTTTCAGCGAAACCCTGAGTATAGTGTTGATGGGAGACGGCAACTGCGCCGATACCCTATGGACCTTTCTCGGCCTGAGCATTCCAGAGCAGACCCTGGCCCTGTTTGTAGTGGTTACTGCTATCTGCCTGTGGCAGGCCTTTCGTAAATACCCTGATCAGGTATAGTTAGTGCGCATCCGGATGAGGACAATGTACTGAGGGGATCAGCCATGCCACACAGAAGTAGCGATCCAAAGCAACAGTTCGAGGCCGTGGAGGGTTTACTCACCCGGTGGTTGAAGGAACGACGGGAGTTGCTGGGCAAATACACGGAAATCGCCGTCGCGCTGGACGCCGGCCTGAACGACGAGAAGCTCCTACAGCGCCAGAAGGATCTGTGTGAACTACTGGTGGATTATATCTCCGCCGGACACTTTGAAGTATTTCATAAACTGATCGACGAAGCCGAGAGCTTTGCCGATGGCAGTGGCGCACTGGCCGGGAAACTGATGCCTGCCATCGCCGACACCACGGAGGTCATCATGGCCTACGAGGAAAAGTACAGTAGTGCGCAAGGTCGCCAGGAAAGATTAAAGCGCGACCTATCAGCCCTGGGAGAGGTACTGGAGTCGCGCTTTGTGCTGGAAGACCAATTGATTGCCGGCCTTCACAACAAACATCGGCACCTGTTGGTTAGCCAGACGACGCAATCTGTTTAGCCTTCGGCGGCGGCTTCTGCAGGCTCCACTGCAGCTTCTGCAGGCTCCACTGCAGCTTCTCCAGTCGCGGGGATAGCAATCAGCTCGACTTCAAAGATCAGGGCCGCATTGGGTCCAATCATTTGTCCGGCACCGCCGGCGCCGTAGCCCAGTTCGGGGGGGATGGCCAGCTTCCACTTCGATCCAACCGGCATCAACTGCAGAGCCTCCGTCCAACCCGCAATGACCTGATCAACACCAAAAGTCACTGTCTCGTTGCGGCTGTAGGAAGAATCAAACTCTGTGCCGTCCACCAGTGTACCGCGATAGTGCACTTCCACGCTGTCTTTCGGGGTGGGCTTGGGGCCGTCACCGGCTTCCAGGATTTCGTACTGCAGGCCGGATTCGGTCACTACAACACCTTCTTTGGCGGCATTCTCCGCCAGGAAAGCCTCGGCAGTCGCCTTGTTCACTTCACCAGTGGCGGCCTGGGCCATTGCTTGCTCAGCAGCCGCTTTCTCCTGATATGCCTGCATCTCAGTAGAAATCTCTTCCTGGGTCAGGCGCGGCTCAGCGCCTTCCAGTGCATCGGTCAAACCGGCGGAGAAGGCACCGGCATCCATAGGCACACCATCGGCCGCCATGCGCTGGCCGAGGCCATAGGCGATACCGTAGCTCAGGCGTTGCTCGGAAGTCTCCAGAGAGACGCTGACCGGTGCTTCGACAGCGGTATCGGGGGTCGCAGTAGTGGAGGGTTGCTCGTTACAAGCTTGTAGGGTGATAACGCTGACCAGGGCAAGCGGCAGTGCATACTTCTTCATAATTCGTTCCATATTCAAGAAAATCGTGAGTATCGCAGATACCCCTGTCAAAGCGAGGTCTCGCTCGAAGAGACAAACCATGTCCCTGGCGGGCCGGCGTTCTGCCGGATACCGTCCTCAAGTCCGTTGGGGGAGCAAGAAGTTCGCAGTGGGCGCCATATTACTATTCACCTCGCCCTTGCGCCACCCCCCGGCACAACATCGGGCGCAACACATCAGGGCTCAAAGCTGGCTCACAGCGCCTGCTGCGAGTAGAATTCGCGGCCTCATGATAATACTACGCGATATCGCACTGCGCCGCGGCAGCAAGTTACTGCTGCAGGACACCAACGTGACAATACAGCCCGGGCAACGCCTGGCCCTGATAGGCGCCAACGGCTGTGGCAAATCGAGCCTGTTCTCGCTGTTACTGGGAGAGTTGACCGCCGACGCTGGCGGCATCGAGGGTATGAACAAGCTGCGCCTGTCACATATGGCCCAGGAAATACACGCCACCTCCCTACCGGCCGGGGAATATGTCTGGCGTGGGGACGAGCAACTAGCACAAAAGCGGGATGCCCTGCTCAGGCTCGAAACGACAGAGGACTTCGACGGCGCCGCAATAATCCACAACGAGTTGGAGGAAATTGATGGCTACAGCGCTGACCGGCGGGCCGAACGCCTGCTGCAGGGCCTGGGTTTTGCCGAGGATGCAGCCACCCGAGCGGTGTGTGATTTTTCCGGCGGCTGGCGTATTCGCCTCAACCTGGCCCGCGCCCTGATGACGCCGTCCGATATTTTACTGCTGGACGAGCCCACCAACCACCTGGACCTGGACGCCACCCTGTGGCTGCAACAATGGCTTCAACAGTATCCTGGCACCTTGTTGATGATATCCCACGACCGGGACTTCATCGACGCCACCTGCGAGCGTATCCTGCACATCGAGCAACAACAGCTGCAGTCCTACAAAGGCAATTATTCCGACTTCGAGCGGCGGCGGGCCGAGCGCCTGGCCAACCAGCAGGCCAGCTACGAAAAGCAGCAGCGACGCATCTCTCAAATCGATGATTTTGTAAGTCGTTTTCGCTATAAAGCGACCAAGGCGAAAC
>Ga0136651_10002317_pt1 | contig 10439 bp, 7 predicted proteins | sample Mar14236cmmetaG_FD_94867 | JGI IMG/M metagenome (GOLD analysis project Ga0136651, IMG submission 94867) | Marine hydrothermal vent microbial communities from Guaymas Basin, Gulf of California to study Microbial Dark Matter (Phase II) - Marker... ...
CTTCGGGTTCATGTACACTCCCTCGGCGACGGTTATCAGCGGATTTATCAGGTCGAGCAGGGTTATCTATACTATCACACCGAGGTGCTTGATTTCTTTTTGCATGGTATTCTATATGCGGGATTGAACCTGATCGGGAAATTTTCGGGTGAGACGATATATACAATATTCAGTATTGCGGCAGGGACATCCTTTATTATCTCTATTTATTTATTCAGGCTCGATGACAGGGAAAGGATAATAGATGAACCGTTGATGAAAATCCTCCTTATTACATTCGGCGGATCGCAATTATTTTTCGGTTATGCGGAATCATACGCGCTGTTCTATATATTCAGTCTGCTGTATATCCTGTATGCGGTAAGATTTCTGCTTTCGGGCAAAGGGCTTTTGGCGGCCTCGATATTTTTGGGCCTATCCTGTACATCGCATATAACGGCGCTGATTCTGGCACCATCGTTTTTTTACCTGGCCTTCTATAATCACCGGATAATCTGCCCCGAAAAATTTCCCCGGAAATATATTCCATCCATAATTGCGCTGGCCATGATAGTGGCTGTCATCGTGCAGGAGATTTTATTGAGGATTTATGTCGGCGAGTATGTCACTTCAGTTTCCGGAGGTTACCTGTCCTTATGGCCGTTATCGGAATATACTGTGTTTTCGCCGGCTCATTTACTTGATGTATTGAACGAAATTCTTATTATCGTACCGGTAATATTAATTCTTGCTTTTGCCGGTTTTGGGGTACCATCAAATGACAAACACAAAAACCTGAACATATTTTTATCAATAACCGCTGTATCGGGGGCATTGATGATGGTTATAGTCGATCCGAAATTGGGCTATGCCAGAGACTGGGATCTGTTCTCTATCCCGACAGCAATGCTCGGTCTGGCGGGCGTCATTTATTTCACGACTAAACTCAATCTGAAGGCAGAAAGGCCATGCAAAAGGTTTGTTGTCGGGGCGCTGTCGATGCTTTTTCTTTCCGGCTGGGTGCTTACCAATGCCTCGGTTCAGGGACAGCTGAATCGTGCTGAAGATTTACTGAGCCTTGATGATAAGGGGCGCGGCTACTGTACGGAATTGCTGGCTTATTATTATCGTTATAATGCCCATAATAATGAAAAGTCGCTGGAGCTGTTACAGAGTATTCCGGGTCGAGGTAAAAATGCGCGTGTTTATTACAAAATCGCCAAGACCGAAATTGATTTGGGCCGGCATGAGGATGCACTCGAATCAATATACAAAGGATTGGATCTTGACAGCAATTATGCCGCTTTGCACTTGATGGCCGGAACAATTCTGACCAATCGGGGTAAACCGGAACAGGGATTGCCGCACCTGCAGAGAGCGATAACACTGGATCAGAGCCGCAAAGAGGCATACCACACTCTCGGAACAGCGTATTACAAATTGGATTCGCTGGATATGGCATTGATGATTTTTAAGGATATTGCCCGCGTATATCCTGATGATGCGATGGCTTATATCGAGGCGGGCAATATGTATCGTCTTCTGAGGCAGTATGATTCTGCCTATTTTTACATCAGGCAGGGGCTTCAAATAAATCCGGATATAGCCGAAGGTTATCAGCTTCTCAACGCCATCAAAAGGGAAATGTCGCCATAGAGGAACAACTTTCAGCCGATCTTGTTAAATCCCTTGACAATCGGCCGATTATTGAATAAGATTATTTGCTAAAAAATATGCTGGGGTAGCTCAGTTGGTTAGAGCACCAGATTGTGGATCTGGGGGTCGAGAGTTCAAGTCTCTCCCCCAGTATATTTTTAAGTCAGCAACGATTCAATCCCGGATCTTACCAGATTAAAATCCATCACGTCCTTTATTTTCGGTTTGCTTTACCGGTATTGATTTTCATTATTCTTTCCACTATATTTGATTTTTACAAAAATAGAAATTAGAATGTCTTAAATAAAAACACATCGAAGGAGCAGTTCATGAAGAATCGGTGTATGTATGCTTTATTGATTGCGGCAATGGTTCTACTGGCCTTTTCAGTACCCGTTACCGCTCAAAATATCGATGCCAGGGAATACCGGCTTGATAACGGCATGCAGGTCCTGATGGTCGAAAGGCATGAAAGCCCGACGATCATGGCCTCGATATTGGCACGGGTAGGGTCATCCAACGAGGTTCCCGGAATAACCGGTATTTCCCACCTGTTCGAACATATGATGTTCAAAGGGACCAAAACGATCGGAACAAAGGATATTAAGCGCGACCTTGAAATCATGGCACAACTTGACTCGCTCAGAGAATTGATGCGGGCCGAAGAGCGGATAATGCGAGAAAAATATCGCCGTGGGGAGATAAGCGATATGCTTGATCCAGAGGCAAGGACTCCGCGCTACAAGGAAATCGAGATCGTTTTCGACAGCCTGATTCTCGAGCAGCGGGAGCTCATAATCAAGGATCAGCTTGATGAAATCTACACCAAAAACGGCGGTTATTTCCTGAACGCTTTCACATCGGACGACATGACCGGGTATTTTGTCCGTCTGCCAAAAAACAAAATAGAGCTTTACATGTGGCTTGAATCGGACAGGTTTAAAAATCCCGTATTCAGGGAATTTTATTCCGAGCGCAACGTTGTCCGTGAAGAACGCCGCCTGACTCTCGAATCAACACCGACCGGTTTGATAGATGAGGAATTCAGGGCCATGTTCTGGAAATCGTCATCTTATAATTGGGATGTTCTCGGCTGGCCATCCGACCTGTACAGCATTACCCGCGAACAGGCAAATGCATATTTTAACACATATTATGCGCCGAATAACCTGACCATGATTCTCGTCGGCGATCTTGAGCCGGACAGGATGATCAAGTTGGTAAAAAAGTACTTTGATCGGATTCCCAGGGGTACCGTCGAACCGCCCGATGTGGTGACTCTTGAAGAAAAACAATATGGCGAAAAACGTCTGATTGCTGAAGCGGAAACCAGCCCGAGGGCGGAGATATGGTACCATACGGCGGCCTGGAAACATGCCGACAGCTATCCTCTTGAAGTCCTGGCGGGAATTCTAAACGGTAAAACGGGACGCCTTTATAAAAAACTGGTGGAAGAAAAGGGTATTGCCAAGAGTTCGGCAGAACGCAGCCGGCGCATGATGCCGGGCGAAAACCTATCTGTTTCGGCCAGTCAGGATTCCAAAAAATACGCGGGCGCTTTCCAAATCACGGCCGAGGGTATAGCGGACACCAAACCCGAACAGCTTGAAGAGGCGATATACGAAGTCATCGATGATTTGAAAAAGAATCCCGTTCCGGAAGATGAACTTCAGAAGGTAAAAAACCAGTTGCGCGTCAAACAAATCCGATTCATGGACATTATGTCAGGAATCGGGATACTCTTTGTTCTCGGACAAAATGCCGCTTTCGGCGACTGGACCGAGGTAAATAACAACCCCAAAATGTGTGACCTGGTGACAGCTGAGGATATTCAGCGCGTAGCCAATCAGTATTTCACAAAGGACCAGCGGAACGTTTTAATAATCAACAGCAAGTCCGGGCCTGATGATGAACAGGAAGGCGAAGATCCCCGGTTCGCACAAATGGCGGAGATGATCAAATCGATGACTGACGCCGACCGGCTCGAGCAGATGATGGGTATGGTTTCGATGCAGATGGATCAGATTGAAGATCCCGAAGAAAAAGAAAATTTGGAAAAACTCTTGAAGATAGCCGGCGAGCGTATCAAGAAACTCAGGGCCGCGGAAGAGGGCAGTTAAGGCGGACGCCAAAGGAGAAATAAATATGCGAAGATTATACATTTTTTTACATGGTTGGCCGGCGGCGTTGATAGTGGTTTTACTGCTGGCATCGATTGTCGTGCTGTCAGGGACTATCATGGCGGGTGATATAGTAGATCATCCGGACAAGTTGAAATTCAAGGAATTGAATTATCAGCCGCCCAAACCGGGTGACTTCCGTCATCAGTTGAAATGCGGCGCCACGGCATATGTGGCGGAAAATCCGGAAGCGCCCACTTTCGATATGACTATTCTGATTCGAACCGGCCAGATATATGAGCCCGTGGAAAAAGCCGGGCTGGCAAAAATGACCGGTTACCTGATGCGTAACGGCGGCGTTGAGGGCATGACCGCACAGGAACTTGATGAACGGATTGCATATCTGGCCGGAGAAATCTCGATCGATATCGATGATACAAGGGGCAGAGTAAGCCTTTTCTGCCTTTCGAAAGATATTGACGAAGGATTAGGTTTGTTGAAAAAAATCCTGCGCCAGCCGACATTCGATCAGGCGGCAATTGATAAGTACCGCGCCGACATTCTTTCGGAAATGGAGCAGCGCAATTCCTCGACTGCGTCCATAGAAAGCCGTGAATGGATGTTTTTACTGTATGGCAATCACCCCTGCACAACACCGTACCGCCGCACCGAGCATTCGATTAATTCGATCACCCGTGATGATATGCTTGCATTTCATAAAAAATACTTTTTCCCGGGCAATTTCATCTTTGCCATATCAGGTGATTTCAAGACGGATGATATTTTGACCAAACTCGATAATATGTTCGGGGGCTGGCCGGATCAACCGCTCGACCTTCCAGTTGTGACCGATCAAATTCCCGATCCGAAGCCGGGCGTTTACATGATTAAAAAGAATGATGTCAACCAGTCGCGTATCCGCGTGGGTCATATCGGTGTCAAACGGGATATTCCGGATGAGTACGCCCTGGAAGTGATGAATTACATTCTCGGCGGCGGTGGATTTTCATCTCGAATTATGCGCCGTGTACGTTCTGACGAGGGGCTGGCCTACAATGCCGGCAGCGCTTTTGATCGCCCTGTTCTTTACCCCGGCACGTTTCGGGCCTGGTTCCAGACCAAACATGAGACCGGCGCCTTTGGAACCAGCTTGATTGTTGATGAGATAAATCGTATTCGCACCGAAAAGTGCGACGAGGAGGCGGTGGACAACGCCAAGGCAAGTTTTGTCAGCAATATTGTCAATCCCTTCAGCAGTAAAAAAGCGATAGTAAACACGTTTGCCGAAGATGATTACACCGGACGGCCGGACGATTACTGGCAGAATTACCGGAAAAATGTAGAGGCGGTGACGCCTGAGAGTATTCTTGCAGTTGCGCAGAAATATCTGCATCCCGAAAAACTTGTATTCCTGGTTGTTGGTGATCCGGAGGCGGTACAAAATGGCTCTGATAAACATAATGAACGGTTCTCCGATTTTGGAGAAATAACAATCCTGCCGCTTCGCGACCCATTGACACTGGAGATGAAATAGAAATTATATTTGCAGATATGACTAATCAAAAAAGCCCGCTACCGGCGGGCTTTTTTATTCGACACATTGATTTTGCTATGGAATCGATGACAGCTTTTTCAAACGTGCTTTTGCGTCGGCGATTTCATCAAATCCCGGATCGGCATCTTTCCAGATATCAAGGAATATCCGATACTGTTCGGCCCCGTCAAACAATCCATTGAGAGCAAGTAATCTCGTATGTGTTTCAAAGTACGGTAGCCTGTGATCGGGAAATTCCCGGTGGTAAACATCAATGCTTTTGCGAATTTCAGCAAGAGCCCGGTCGGGCTCATTCATCGCCTCATATGTCAGGGCTTTCATGGCCGGGCCACACCCGGTAAAGGATTATTCTTGTTTTTTATGGCGTACTCATCGAGAATCTCGAGAGCTTTTCCAAATTTACCCTGATGACTGAAAATCAGTGAACGGGAGATTGCGGTTTGCCGTTCAAGTAAAATATAAAAGGGCAGTTATCAAACCGCCCCTTTATCGAAAATTTCTTCTACTGTAAAATAATCATTGTCGTGCTGATTACCCGGCCGGCTACAAAACTTCGGGGATCGTATCCGAAAGCATCAATAAATTCTCGGTTGTAATGATTTAAAATCAAAGCATATTCGCCGGCGGTCAATCCCGAAAAATTGGATGAAGTAATGAGATGACTGCCGTCATTTGCTGTTTCGACCATATAACTGGAGTCACCGGCGGCTGAAACAAGAATCAGCTCGACGGTACCGGCCCCGTAGCTCTGCCAGGTGACCATCAAATCGCTCGAAAGGCTGTTTATCGACATATACGCCGGGCTGGTAACGTAGGGATTATGATCGGGGAAATCAATCGACGAAACAAGAGCCGGGACCGCATCGGAGGCGGTCACGGTAAACTGGTAGTTTTTCCCCAGTTGTATGAAGGGGCTCATCATTGTCCCTGGTTCAGGATACATATAACTGCCTGTTAATGCATACCAGTCAAGCGAGTATTGATCACAACCGACATTGACTCCGCTGATCGGCTGAATCGGGTCGCACGGGGCATAAACAGAATCAAATACGGCGCTGATGACATCGGTGAAAATGGCAACATCACTATAATACATAATATTCCGCGCCACCACCAGTTTTGTATAGATGCCTTCGGAGACAAGACTGGTATCGACCATTGCGCAAAAATCCGAAAGATGAGAGATTTGCACAGTGACATAGTTATCGCCGGAATGCACATCGGTGGCCAACGCGCCCCAGCTGGATATTTCATAAGTGTATGCAACAATTGCCGATTCGCTGACTCCACCAAGTTTTGACTCATCATAATGAAGAGTCAGAGTCGCCGGCGAATCAAAGATGGTCCCCGACGGCTCGATTGAATACATAGATGAAACCGGTTTCAGATTACCGGTTGGATGAGATCCGTCGCTGATCTCGGCGATCTCAAAGGTGATCGTGTCGGTCAGCGCTCCCGACGGGATCGACAGGATAATTCCTCCGGCGATTTCAATCGTGCCGCCTTCGGGACCAATATCATTTTCGGCCATTGCCGGTTCACTGTTGGTCGAGGAATCATCGGAACAATTGACAATCAACAGGCCAGATGACATAAGGATAAGCAACAATTTCAGACAGCTTTTCACCATAGCTCCTCCATAGTGGTTTTATTGGATGGATTTGAACAATGATATTAGAAATTAAAACTGTTGACAAGTCAAAAATTATTAGTCAAAATCTGCCGTCCCCGCCGGCGCACCGGGTAACTGCCCAAATGCGTATCCGTTATAAGTCCGAACAGGCTGATTTCGATGCCGACCGTTTCGCCGGGCCTGTGTAAAAAATGCGGTGATATTGATAACAGCAATTCGATCAATCTGCGCGATATCACTTATTTGGCAGGCTATCTGTACAGGAGCGGAGCGGCACCGATATGTTAAAATAGACGATTTATTTTCAAAAAGGCAGTCTTTTGATTGCCTTTTTTTATTTTATTGATATTTGCCCTTATAATGTCTTTCTTTTAAACTTGACAATATTAGACCGGGTATTATATTTTATTGAACTGCAATGGTCTGCCCAATATAATGAAAACAAAGAGCCGTTAAGGGGATAAAATGCACAAATCGACATATTATGGATTGCTTTCATCCAGTATAGCTTTACTGGTCCTTCTCTTATGCGCCGTTTCAGGCTATGCCGAGACTGCCAATTCCGACGAGGCTCTTCAGGTGGGCCGCAACTGGCTGAGCTATATCGTTTCGCAAAAGGGAAGCTGGAGTGGAACGACCAAACCGGAAATAATCGATTATGATGAAATTACCGCCGGCGATACTGTTCTGGCCACAGTTTTCAATGTTTCGCCCCGGGGCTATATTGTTGTCCCTGTCTTGAAAAACCTTCACCCGGTTAAGGCGTACTCCGATGAGTGCAATCTGGATCTCACCGAACCGGACGGGATGGCCCTGATGCTCAAGGAAGTTCTTCAGCATCATGTCGGTTCATTTGCTGATATATATGGAAGTCTCGAAGCGGTTCCATCTGACCAGGACCCGGTTTTACTGGCTCCGCATCATCGCCGCGAGTGGGACAAATTTGCGGTCAGTGATGAAATCTTCCAGGCCGAGTTGGCCTCCAAGAGCTTCCAGGCAATGGAGGATCTCGGACCTCTCCTGACCAGCAGTTGGCATCAATCCGCCCCTTACAACAATTTCTGCCCGCCGGGCGATGGCGGTCGATGTGTCGTTGGGTGTGTCGCCACGGCCACATCACAAATCATGAAATATCATCAATGGCCCCCGGACGGTGTCGGAGAGATGACTTATTATTGGTACGGCGATCAATCCTGCGGCGGCACCAGCCCGGCCATGTTTTTAACAGCCTACCTTTCCGATCCCTATGACTGGGATAATATCGGCGATTATTGCGGAACCGGCGATCCTCAGGAGAAACAGGATGCCATAGCCGAATTGTGTTACGAGGTCGGCGTCGCTCTGAGGATGCATTATGGTGTCTGCGGTTCCGGCGCCTACCATTTCAATGTTCCCGGTGTATTTACCGATCAGTTCCGTTTTTACGACGGCATCACCGAAGAGGATAGAGCCAGGCACTCATATTCGAGTTGGTCAACGCTTTTAAAGGGACAGATCGAACAGGGTCTCCCCTTCCAGTACGGAATATACTCTCATTCCATTGTCGGCGACGGCTGGCGTCAGACCGATTCGGCCACCCAAGTCCATTTTAATTACGGCTGGGGCGGCAGCCATAATATGTGGTACACTATTGACGATCTTTACTGCCCCTGGGATGGCTGTTCCTCCATGGTGGAATCAGCCATTATCAATATCATTCCCGACAAACGGGTATATTTCCGGGCCGACACGCTCTGGGGCAAGGTTCCGTTGCCGGTTTCATTTACGGGATTCAGTGAGCTTCAGGTGGATAAATGGATTTATGATTTCGGAAACGGTGATTCTTCAACCGAACAATCTCCGAATTATGTATATAACACACCCGGGCGATTCGATATCAATCTTGCCGTAACGGCAGGCGGCGACACTTGCAATTACATGACCACCCAATATATAACCGCCCTGGCCGATTCACTGGTCGGGAACCATGTCATGGGCAATCCCGGCGAGACGATCGAGGTGGTCATTCATGGGCGCAACACGGTTCCGCTGGAGATGCTGAGAATTCCCGTTGTTTACTCCGGCTCGATGAACCTGACTTATCAGTCTTTTTCGACCGAGGGATGCCGGACCGACTATTTTGACCAGCAAAAGTTGGTCAGTTTCGATCCGATGAATAAAAACATCACATTTTCGCTACTCAATTATGAACTTGATACTCCCTTTCTCGATCCCGGCGCCGGTCCGGTTTTAAAAATCTATTTCACCATCTCCGGCTCCGCCACATTCGAGCAATCAGCCAACATATCGATGGCCGGGTATGGAAACTATGAACCGACCTTTTTTGGTCCGATCCTCAATTACTCTCCTGACCATACCAACGGAGTGGTCACGCTATATTACAAGTGCGGTGATGCCGACGGCAATGATGCCCTTAATATTCTCGATGTTACCTATATAATTTCTTATCTGTATAAAAACGGACCGCCGCCGATACCGGAGGCGGCGGGTGATGTCGACAAGAGCCAGAGTTGTAATGTGCTGGATATCTCTTATCTTATCAACTACCTGTATAAAGGCGGACCGCCGCCCATCTGCGAATAGATTTAAAATTCATTGGATAGTAAGAGCGGGTGTACACCACTCCCGCTTTTCTTTTTGGTCATAGAATACTGCCGCTATTCGGGATATAAGAACGACCACCGGCGGTGTACCCTGAGAATCAAAAACGCGCCTGGAGATTCACCAAAAAAAGAATATTTTAAAATAATGATTAATGTTGCATACATATCATAATGATGGTTTTGCTTTACTACGCTTTTCTGCATTAAACCAAGTTGATCTTCGGTCCAATTTCTTGACGAAACAAATATATATTGATATATTGGGCCATGAGATTGGTAACGACTTTGTTATATCCTTTCCGGGTATGGCATGAGGGAAGACTATAAACTAACCAATAAAGGAAGATTTCCAGCTATGAGAAGATTTGCACTATTATTGACCATTACCGTCATATTTCCGTTACTTGCCATATTTTTAAGTACAGGCGTAACGGCAGAGGATGAAAGCCATCGGAGACTATGTTTCGTCGATTTTGACGGCGACGGTATCAACGATAACGCCGCGGATGAGGACGGGGATGGGATTCCCGATAACGCCGATCCCGATTTTTTGCCGGAGGATGCGGAGCAATCCGGGCTGATCAATTTTCAGGCCTCTCTTAAACCGGCCGCGATTGATGATGCTCTACTGACAAATTACGATAAGTATGGCCGCCGGGAATTTTGTACCCGGGCTCTGTCGGAAAATCGTTGCGGTTTTACATCCGATGAAGGTTTTGGAGGGAGTATCGGTATCGGACTTGGCGCCGCCGGAGGCGGCGGCTGTGCGGGAGGTGTATGCCGATGACCAGGTTGATTGGATTTATTTGCTCAACAGCATTTCTCCTGCTTCTTTCCTACCTTCCCCTGCAGGCCCAGACAAAAATCGAATTTCAGACTGCCGAGGGATTTAC
>Ga0136651_10002318_pt1 | contig 10436 bp, 7 predicted proteins | sample Mar14236cmmetaG_FD_94867 | JGI IMG/M metagenome (GOLD analysis project Ga0136651, IMG submission 94867) | Marine hydrothermal vent microbial communities from Guaymas Basin, Gulf of California to study Microbial Dark Matter (Phase II) - Marker... ...
CTTGCCCCCCTTTTCCCGGAAGGTACTCCTCAAGGGCCATTTCTGCCAGCCTGTACTTCTGGACCTTTCCGCTCCTGGTCATGGGAAAGTCTGATACGATCCTGAAGTAGTGTGGCAGACTCTGTTTATCAACGTAGTCCCTGGCGTAGGCGGCCAGGGATATCTCCGAAAGGCTGGAACCCTTTTTGAGTCTTATCCAGGCGGCTACCTCCTGTCCCCTGTCCGGGTGCGGGAAACCGAAAACCTGGACCTCGGACACCTCCGGGTGCCGGTACAGGCTCTCCTCCACCTCCACCGGATTGATCTCTTTACCGTCTCTGACGATAACGTCTTTAAGACGACCGGTGATCCTGAAGTAGCCGTTTTCATCCATCTGTCCCAGGTCACCGGTGTGGAACCACCCGTCCCGGTCAATGACCGATGCCGTGATCCCCGGCATCTTATAGTAGCCCTTCATGAGAAAGCCCCGTGTACAGAGCTCTCCCTGGCTGCCCGGGGGAAGGTCATCACCGGTGGTAGGATCCACTATCTTCACCTCGTTGCATTCAAGGGCGGTGCCGATGGTCCCCACCCTCAGGTCCAGGGGGTCATCTGGATGGGTCATGGTGATCCACGAGGAGGTCTCTGTAATGCCGTAGGCAACCGTCAGATCCGAAACACCCACATCCTCCACCAGTCTTTTCATAAGCTCCGCCGGACAGGGGGCCCCACCCACAATCCCCTTGGTAACGGTCTTCCACCCCTTCTTCTGAAACCGGGGGTGATCCAGGAGCCCTATGAGCATGGAGGGGGAGCCGTAAACGGCCGTGCACTTCTCCTCCTCAATGCTCTTCAGTACCGCCGGTGGATCAAAGGTCTCGGAGGGCATGATCAGGGCGGCCCCCCTGATAATCCCGGAAAGCGCTATACAGGTGTTCCCGAACATGTGAAACAGGGGGAAAAAGAGACAGATCCTGTCCTCATGGGTGAGGCCCTGGCGCCCCGTGGAGAAGACAGACTTGTTGATCAGCCCTATATGGTCAAGCACTACCCCCTTTGGCCTCCCGGTGGTACCGGATGTGTACATGATGGCCACGGGATCTTCAGGCCTCACCGATTCAACCATACTGTTCAGCAGTCCCGGATCCATATCCTCCCCCATGGCCGTAAGCTCGGTCCAGTGCACGGTCTCTGGAAAGGTCTCATCCGCGATGATGACCACGGTTTCAAGGTCCTCAATCCTGTCCCTGGCGTAAAGGACCGTATCCAGATAGTCCTCATCCTCCACACCCTTTGAGGCTATGATTCCCCTGCACTCGGACTGGGCGAGGATGAACTGCAGGTCTTCCCTGCCCGCGCCTGGATCAACGGGCACGACCACGGCCCCTATCCTGCTGAGGGCCAGCATGGATACGATCCACTCCGGGATGTTGGGTGCCCAGAGGCCCACCCTGTCCTCGGCCGCAAACCCCATTCTTATAAGCCCCCTGGCGGCACGGTCAACCTCCCATGAGAGAAGATCGTAGTTGAACCTGACTCCCCTCTCCCTGTGGATAACTGCGTCATGATCGGGGTATCTCGCTGAAATACCGGTCAGGATATCCCCTACTGTGCTGCGGACAATTTCCATTGCTACCTGTCTCCTTCCTTAGACCCACCCCTTACGCCTTGCGCCTTATGCCCTACGCCCCTATTATATACCACCGGAGTTCAGAGATAACAAGGGAACATTGACCCTGAAATTTGCGCCTTGAAAACCTTGCCCAAACCAACTATAGATTCTTACATATTCGATCCGGGAGTTCGTCTCTCAGACAGAAACAGAGCAACACCCCATTTTCACATATTCACAGTGAAACCGGAAACCGGAGGTCAGGAAATCTGATGGTCCCGATCCAATTTCAAGTTTCCAATTTCAAATATCTTCGGTTTGACTTGAAGACGCGACCCCGGGGACTGCCGCCCAAAAGGCTGGGTGTTGTCGAAGAATCGACGGGTACAATCGGACATTCAGCGCAGGCCGCAGGGTGCAAGGTTTCATAATGAGTCTCGTTACACTCATAAAGGTCTCTCTCCACTTCTTTGAAAGGCAGCTCTTTGACCAGATCGGGCTTCAGATCAACCCTGGTGACAGGATAGGCCTGGTGGGCCGTAACGGCTCGGGCAAGACCACCCTTCTCAGGATCATATGCGGGGAGATCTCCCCCGAGAGCGGGGAGGTCAGGGTAGCCAAGAGGATTCGGATCGGATACCTGCCACAAGACGTCAAGGAGGTCCTGTCAGGGCCCCTGCTCCAGTCTGTGGTTGACTCTATCCCGGGCCGAAAAGGGCTCGCAAAAAGGCTGCAAGAGGCGGAAAACTCCCTGAAGACCGTCACTGACACAGATGCTCAGTCCAGGACAGGGGAAAAGATCGCAGCCCTCCTCCAGGAGATAAACCTGATAGACCGGGAATTCCCCACCCATGAGGCGGAAAAAATCCTCCTTGGTCTGGGTTTCAGGACAGGAGATTTTGAAAGGCCCGCCTCTTCCCTGAGCGGTGGGTGGAAGATGAGGGCAGCCCTGGCCACCCTTCTATATCAGAAACCCGACCTGCTCCTCCTTGATGAGCCAACCAACCATCTGGACATCCCCTCGGTCAGGTGGCTGGTGGATTTTCTTCAGGAGTTCAAAGGGGCCATGATCCTCGTGTCCCACGACAGGGACTTTCTCAACAGACAGGTCAACCGTATAGTCTCATTTGAAAAGGAAGGCATGAGATCGTACAGGGGGAACTACGACTTTTACCTGAAGGCCCGGGAGGAGGAGGTCAGGTCCCTTGAGGCAAGGGCCAGAAACCAGGAGCAGAAGATAAGGGACGCCAGGAGGTTCATAGAAAGGTTCCGCTCCAAGGCCACCAAGGCAAGACAGGCCCAGAGCAAGCTGAAGCTGGTTGAGAAGATGGAACTGGTACAGACCTTTCAGAAGGAAAAGACCATCCACTTCTCCTTCCCTCAGGTTACGCGGAGCGGAAGGGAGGTGGTACTAATGGAGGACCTCTCAAAACGGTTCGGCAGTAACGTACTCTACGACAATCTCAGCCTCAGGGCGCTGCGGGGGGAAAGGATCGCCATAATAGGGCCCAACGGCTGCGGAAAGACCACACTTCTCAGGATCATAGCCGGTGAGATTGAACCTGACAGTGGGAGGGTCTCCCTGGGTCATGGTGTCAGTGTGGCCTATTTTGCGCAGCATCACTCAGACCTGCTCAACCCCAAGAAGACCGTGGTGGAAGAGGTCTACCAGGTGGTCCCCCATGCCAGCATAGGTTTTGTCAGGAATGTGTGCGGGGCCTTTCTTTTTTCTGGGAAGGATGTGGACAAGAGCATCGGGGTCCTGTCAGGGGGAGAAAGGGCCAGGGTCTCCCTTGCGAAACTCCTGGTAAATCCGGGGAATTTCATGCTCATGGATGAGCCCACCAACCACCTTGACATTGAATCATCGGAGAGGCTGATAGACGCCCTCAAAGGGTATGAGGGGACCCTCCTGTTTGTCTCCCACAACCAGTCCTTTGTGAACAGGCTGGCCACGAAGATATGGGACATAAGGGAGGGGGGGGTCGTGGAGTATCCCGGCACCCTGAACGAGTACTACGACCACCTGCTCAAGGCTGAAAAGCCCCTGTCCGATCCTGTGGAGACGGATGAGGAAAGAAGATCCCACAACAGGAAGAAGGGCAACAGAAAAAGGGCAAAGAGGGAGAGGGCCTTAAGGCGCCAGCTTATCTACGAAACCCTAAAACCTATCCAGGACCGTCTTGATTCTCTTGAGGAGAGGATCGAGTTTCTTGAGTCCAGGCAGAAGGCAGTCGAAAAAGCCCTTGCAGACCCGGACGTTTTCGGGGATAAGGAGATAAGCGTGCCCCTCCTCACCGAGTACAGGGATATCCGCGAGGAATTAGACAGGCTCCTCCTTGAGTGGGAAAAGGACCAGGAGAGGCTGGAGTCCGTGAAGCTGGATTTAGTGATGTAGGGCTGGTGAATGGAAAAAGATGAACATCGAACGTTCAACTCGCCACAGGCGAGAAAGCACTTGTCCGCCTTCGGCGGATCGAATATTGAATGGGAAAAAAAGAAGGATAGGGAACTGAGAATGGAAGTAAAAGAGGAACATAAGGCCCTTTTGAGAAAACTGGGGCTTAAAGACGAAGACTTTGAAAGTTTTGACGGTGAACTGGTGCGCTACGAGTACGACAAGGAGAAAGGGGTCCGTATTTACGATCCCTACTACGAGACATCCTACAACGAATATATCGGGATAGACGGCTGGAGCGCCTGGAGCATGGAAAACGACACCTTCATGAGTGACATACTCAAGGATGTCCATGAGAAGGTCCGCAGAAAAGAGGGCACAAGTCCCGGCCCGGATCAGGAGGAGATCCGGGAGGCCCTTGAAATAAAGTTCGGCGGAAAAACCGGCAAGGATTCCTGAACCTCCAGACATCGTTAAGTGGTTAAGTAGTTGAGTGGTTAAGTCGTTGTTATGATTGAGCATACGCATGGTTGCCTTGAAAATTGGACAGTCAGCATTTGAAAAGCCATAACATCCTGAAATAGTAGAATATATTTCCCTACTCAACCATTTAACCACTCAACTATTCAACGAGGTCTGAACCTCAGTCCACACAGTGAAACTCTCCCAATACCTCAAGACCCTCAAGGCCCATCCTGATTTTTGCGATGCCTTTTCATACCACCGCTACCTCCCTTCGCGTGAGGCTGAATTCGGCCCCTCCACACGGTTTCACGAAGATATCCGCGACACCATGGAGAGGTTGGGTCTCACAGGGCTCTACCGGCATCAGGCAGAGGCGCTGGAACATCTCAAAAAGGGGAACAACCTCCTGGTTGCCACGGAAACTGCCAGCGGCAAGAGCCTCATCTACAACGTCGCGGTCCTTGAAAAAATCCTGGATAACAGAAAGAGCAGGGCCATATACATCTTTCCCCTAAAGGCCCTGGAGCAGGATCAGCTCAAAAATCTCTCCCCGTGGCTCAGGGGAATAAGGGGCATGGAGATCTCGGCCGACATCTACGACGGTGATACCACGCCCTACCGCAGGAAGAAGATCAGGGAACGTATCCCCCACATCCTTCTCACCAATCCGGACATGCTCCACAGGGGAATCCTGGCCCATCATCACAACTGGGAAGGGCTTCTCAGGGATCTCTCCTTTGTGGTCATAGACGAGGTCCATACCTACCGGGGTATCTTCGGGTCACACCTGGCCCAGATCGTACGGCGCCTGAAGAGGCTGTGCAGGATCTACGGGTCGTGCCCCAGGTTCATCCTCCTGTCTGCCACCATCAGCAACCCAGAGGACTTTGGTCAAAGGCTGATCGGAGAGGAGATCCAGGTAATACAGAGAAGCGGAACCCCCAGGGCGGGCCAGCATTTCATCTTTCTCAATCCTGAGGAAAGCCCCAACTTCTTCTCTGCAAAGCTCTTTGTTCACTGCATGCGAAGCGGCTTCAGGACCATAGCCTTTACCCAGGCAAGGAAGGTTACCGAACTGATCCACGTGTGGACCTCCCGATTGGCACCCGAACTGACCAGGAGGATCAGCTCCTATCGGGCAGGCTTCATGCCCGGAGAGAGGAGGGGCATCGAGAAAAGACTGGCCAGCGGTGATCTCATGGGGGTGGTCACCACCAGCGCCCTCGAAATGGGGATCGACATCGGATTCCTCGACATATGTATCCTGGTGGGGTACCCGGGCACCATTATTAACACCTTTCAGCGCGGGGGCCGGGTGGGCCGCTCCGGCAGGGAATCCATGGTGATCCTGGTGGGAAAGCCCGACGCCCTGGACCAGTACTTCATGAAACACCCGGCTGATCTCTTTGAAAGGCCCTTTGAGGCGGCGGTCCTTGACCCTGACAACCCGGTCGTCGTCCACGACCACCTCCCCTGCGCTGCCGCAGAGGCCCCCATCACCCTCAGGGATCGGGCATTCTGGGGAGAGGGACTTGATCCGCACCTTGAAAAGCTGGAACAGGAGGGCCTTTTAAACAGGACCGCAGAGGGAGATCCGGTCTGGTTCTCATCGAGGCGCAACCCCCAGCTCACGGTCAATATCCGCACGGCCGGCCAGACCTACACCATATTTGAAAGGGAGACGGGACAGGCCATCGGCACGGTGGACGGTATCAGGGCCTTTAAGGAGTGCCATCCTGGCGCCATCTACCTGCACCGGGCCCGCCAGTACGAGGTGGACCGGCTCATACTGGACAAGAAGGATATCGTGGTCCACCGGTCCCGGCTCAACTATTTCACGCGTACCCGCAGTGAAAAGGAGACCGAGATCATAAAAACAGTTCGCAGCAGGCCAGCGGGTCAGTTCCTTGTGAAGGAGGGGAGGCTCAAGGTCTTCGAACGAATCACCGGTTATGAGAAGAGGACCCTTCCCGGCCAGGGCCTCATCGGTGTCTTTGATCTGAACCTTCCCCCGCAGATCTTCGAGACCATCGGGTTCTGGATTGAAATCGAGCCGGTCATAATGCGCTTTATCGAGGAGAAGGGGGGACATTTCATGGGAGGGATTCACGCCATAGAACACGCCGCCATCGGGATCTTTCCCCTCTTTGCCCTCTGTGACCGAAACGACATCGGCGGCATATGCTATCCGCACCATCCCCAGGTGCAAAAGAGCGCCATATTCATCTACGACGCCTATCCGGGCGGCGTGGGCCTGGCGCACAGGGGTTTTGAGGTTGTACTTGAGCTCCTTGAAAAAACCCTGGAGATCGTGAAAAGCTGTGAATGTGAGGACGGGTGCCCTTCGTGCATCCATTCACCAAAGTGCGGATCGGGCAACAAACCCCTGGACAAGGGAGCGGCAAGCCTGATCCTGGAGGCACTCACAGGACGCATATCCCTGAGCGAAATGTCAAACGAAAAGGTCACTGAGATAGCCCCTCCCCTGGTCCAGGAGAAGGAGCCGGAAAGGGAAGAGGCACGGGGGCCACGGATCATATACCTGGACCTTGAGACACAGAAGACCGCCCAGGAGGTGGGCGGCTGGCAGAACGCTCATCTCATGAGGATCTCCGTGGCAGTGATATTTGACAGCCTTGATGAGAGGTTTTTCACCTTTGAAGAGGACAGATTAGGGGAACTCATGGGTCGTCTCACAGGGGCCGACCTGATCGTGGGTTTCAACATCAAGAGGTTTGACTACAGGGTCCTACGCGCCTACACACAAAGGGATCTTGGGACCCTGAACACCTTTGACATCTTAGAGGACATTCACAGGCGCTTAGGTTTCAGGCTCAGCCTGGATCACCTGGCCAGGGAGACCCTGGGAACAGGGAAGACTGCCCACGGTCTCCAGGCAGTGGAGTGGTTCAGACAGGGTGAGATGAAAAAGCTCGCCGAATACTGCCAAAACGATGTTTCGACCACCAGGGATCTGTTCCTCTTCGGGCTCGAAAACGGGTACATGGTCTATCGGAAGAAGGGGGTTGAGACGAGGCTGCGCCTCGCGGTTGACTGGGACATGGAGAGGCTCTTGGGCTGACAAGGGCAATGCCTTGATTCCACGACCCGGAACCCGTTGAGCTCTAAAACGACGAGTTCACCCACGCGAGTTGCGAGCGTCGGCTGGAGACTCTTGTTCTCTTACTTTCTTCCCGATTTCATAGAGGAAGTCAGGCGAAAAATCAGCGTTATTAGGCCATACGATCGTATCTACATCAGGGTTAATGGAGAAGGACTTGAAGAAATCCAGGTCCTTAAGCGGCTCAAAAATGAGCCCATCAAGGTGCGGGTGCAAATCGACGACCTTGATTTCTCCGCTATCAAATTGTACCTTTATCTTATAGCTTTCAAGATATTCGGCCTCCGTTTTACCCATCGCATAATCATCCTCCTAATCAAGAGGTTCAATCCTTTCCAGAGGTTCCTTCCTTTGAGTCCTTTCCCAGTTCGCCATAAGCTCATCTCTATGTTGGAACGTCCATTCCAAAACCAAGGAGGTTGCCCGCCTTGGGAGCCCTCCAACGAGGTCTGCATGTTATAAGAGATCCCCCGTTCAGGTCATCAATTTCGGAAATAGGCTTTCAAACGATGGAGCAGTACCGCGGCTTTTCGCCGGGGGAGGGATCGTTGACCAACAAACGGCTGGTGAGTGCGAGCTTGCACGCGGCCGGATACTCCCTTGATGGTTCAACGAATTATTCTCCGGCGTACGTGGGGACCGATACAAAGAAACCCACTCCCTGTCATCATTCCCCGTGGGATATCCTTAACCTGTCGGCAAGCGTCCCCACTGCCACGGCAAAGAAGTTCGATCGGTTCCACTTGAGGATTACGCTGTAGTTGGGGTAGGCCAGAAAGGCCCGGCCACCCTTTCCATCGGGCTGGACCACCCATGCCCGCACCCGGGAGTCGTTGTTCAGTCCCCTCCCCGAAACGCCCATCCTCTCCCATTCACCGACGGTCTTTGTTGCGCGGGGACCTATAAGCCCCCTGTCGAACCCATCCGGAAGCCGCACCTCCCTGCCCCATCCCTGGCCCTTTTTCCAGCCTGACCGGGCCAGGTAGTTGGCCCCGGAGGCCAGGGCGTCGGCCACATTGTTCCAGATATCGATCCTGCCGTCCCGGTCATGGTCCACGGCATAGGCGTGAAAGGATGATGGCATGAACTGCACCTGGCCCATGGCCCCTGCCCAGGATCCGTTCATACGGTCCACTGAAATATGTCCCTCGTCCAGGATCTTCAGGGCGCGGAGCAGCTCCTTTCTGAAGTAGTTGCTGCGCCTTCCGTCATAGGCCAGGGTGGCCAGGGCCGCGAGGACCGGATAACCGCCGGTACGCTGCCCGTAACGTGTCTCAATGCCCCAGAGGGCCACCACATACTCGGGCTGGACCCCGTACTTATCTGAGATGCCTTTGAGGAGGTTTCTGTGCTCATGGAGCCTTTCCCGTCCCTGCTGAACGCTCTTTTCAGTGATCATCCGGCCGAGGTACTCATCAAGGGTAAGCCTGAACTCGGGCTGAGCCCGGTCGAGCCTGATGACCACGGTAAGGGGCTTCAGGCCTGGGAGGGCCTGATCCAGGGTGTTTGCGGAGATACCCATAGAGAGGGCCTCTTTACGTACCCCTTTGAGCCAGGTCTTAAACAATGGTTTTTCCGCCTGGGCAGAGGGCTCAGGCGCCCACAGAGCGAGAAGGGCTGTGAGCAGAAGACCTGAGGCCAGGAACCTGGCCTTCAGGCCCCACAAAATCCGCATCCCGCACAAAGTCCAGCAGGAGAAGGGGACCCGCCTGCCCGAGGTATCATGGGCCGCTTCCATGTGGGTCATATGGTCCAGGTCAGGGGCCTTTTTCATTAAAATTCTCCTTTGAATGGTCCTGATAACGATTATTACCCGGGGGAGGAGATTTTTCAAGGTCTAAATAACCTTTCCCTTCCGGCAATGAAAAGGCTTGCATGGAGAAAGACCGATGATTATCATCTGCGGACCGGGACAAGCGTAAGGCCCGGATCCCTTGTCTGAACCTTGAGGATGGCACTATGATGACCGATACACCCAGGATCTTACCCGAGGAACTGGCCTTTGATATTGACGGGGTAATAGCCGATTCCTTCAGGGCCTTTGTGAGAACGGCCCGTGACAGGTACGGACTGGATATCCGGTACGAGGAGATCACGGACTACGACTTCAGACAGGTTATCGATATCGACGACAAAACGAGCGATGAAATCGTGGAGATGATACTGGAGGACCCACTTGGAATGGGCATAGACCCCATAAGGGGCGCCGCAGAGGTCCTAAGACGCCTTTCACTCCTCAGGCCCATACGCCTTGTCACGGCGAGGAGCAACAGGGAGGCCATCGGCGCGTGGTTTCACAGGATCCTGGGGCTTGGGGACGGGAGGGACATTATTGTTGAGGCGGTTGGATCCCACAAGGAAAAGCTACCAATACTCCTCAGACACGGGATCAGATACTTTGTGGAAGACCGCCTGGAAACCTGCTATCTTCTACATGGAAGCCCGGTCACCCCCATCGTCTTTGAACAGCCCTGGAACCGCGGGGACCACCCCTTCTTGCGCGTGGAAAACTGGGAGGAGATCGGGGAGATGATCAAGTGGCCTCCCTGACCGGGGAAAAAACAGCCAGTCCCTCTGGTTCATTTCCCGATTACGATTTTCGGCCGCCACTTGAGCCACTCATCCCTGACTTCATCATGCAGGACAAACCTGGCGCCGTTTTTCACAGGTCTGCCGGAGGGCGGGCCTGAAACGGTCTCCTTTTTCACGCCTCCCCCTTTTTTTCCCTTTGGGTCATCGAGGGTTACACCCCTGGCCTTGTCAAACCCGGTCTGTTCCCCACCGGCGCTCACCCTGGCCGGTGTGGCAAAGGCAATGCCCCCCTCCAGGATGGACTGCATCGATTCTGTCCTCACCTTTGC
>Ga0136651_10002320_pt1 | contig 10427 bp, 7 predicted proteins | sample Mar14236cmmetaG_FD_94867 | JGI IMG/M metagenome (GOLD analysis project Ga0136651, IMG submission 94867) | Marine hydrothermal vent microbial communities from Guaymas Basin, Gulf of California to study Microbial Dark Matter (Phase II) - Marker... ...
GTCTTACGGTCCAGAGGCAAGAGGCGGTGCCAGTCGTTCGGAGGTTATCATATCGGATGGTGAAATTGACTATCCCAAGGCGATGAAGCTTGATTTGCTCCTTGCTTTGACGCAGGAAGCCTGCGATCTCTATATCAAGGATTTAAAAGAAGGGGGGATTCTTATTGTAGATAACCAGATGGTAAAGAGAATTCCTAAAGGAAATTTTAAAGTGGTTAGTCTTCCAATAATTCAGTCTGCTGTTGAAAGGTTAGGTAAATATATAGTTTCTAATATAATTGCTCTGGGTGTAATAACCAGAATTACGGGCATAGTTAGTGAACAAGCTGTTATACAGGCTATAAAGTCGCGTGTTCCCAGAGGCACCGAGGAGATAAATTTGCAGGCTTTCAAGGCGGGTTTGAAGCTTGCAGAAGATTGGGCTAAAAGTCAGAAAGAAAGAAAATAAATAGTGGTCCGCAACGGGGAAGGTATTGAATTAGACATATGCGAAATTTTAGAGGCTTCCAAACGGTTGGGTCCTCATCATTTTAAGCATTTCAAGAATATAGAAAGATATTACGACACTCTGGCAAAGAAAATTTATGACAACTATCTTCTTGAGATTTTTCACTTGAACAGGGTTTCTCCTAATCCTCTGAAAGAGATGAAAAAGATAGTAAGCATATCCAGTCCTGATGAAGTTTTGAATCTGTTGGGTTGTTATTATTCTCTTCAGCTTATACTGGTGAATTTGAAAGCGCTGGATGTTCTTCAGCTGAATCTCTCTACTCCGAGAAGTAAGTTTGACACTTACAGGGATTTTCTCCTGACTACCGGAAATGATTTCAGGAAGCTCTCTGGGTCTTATATGGCTGTGTTGCTGGATGATGTTTTTCTAAAGGATATTAGAAACATCAATTTTGTGATTTGTGGGGTCGGAACAAGGGTTGACCAGGATGATATAGACGTTGGGGTGATAGATGAAGGTCCTGAGGGTAGAGATGTTCTAAACAGGGCTCTATCCAGGTTAAATATGGAAATGTTTAAGAACGCTTCCCCGCTTCATTTTCATATGTCTGAGCACATAGGCTATAAGTCCTACTCTGCATCTATTGAGGAATACCACAAAATTCTTGACAAGTACATAAGCAACTACGTCGTAATAAGCGAAATGCTTATCGCTGTTCCTATTCTCGGGAAATTGCAACTTTTCAGGACTTTTAAAAGGGAGATTACTGATAGATATTACTATGCTAAAAACGGTGATAATAGGTACCATGAAGGGTACATTCGGGGTTTGCTCGGAGAGATAAACGAGCTTTCTCTGCGTGGTTTTCGTGAGGATGTAATAAATCCAAAAGAAGATGGCTTGCGGATGATTAAGGCTCTGATTTCTATATATAAAGTTATGAAGAATGTCAAGAAGAACACACTCCTGGAGGTTTTAGATATTCTTAAGACTACAGAAAGAGAAAATATAGACAATTTTATTCAGCTTTACCGGGCTTTCACGTTCCTTGAAACTTTTAGATTTCTTTATCAACTGCTCATCGTTCAGGACGAGGAAATTTATCTTGATAATGAAGTAACTAAGGAAAATCTGAAAGTAGTTGCTTCTCACATGGGATATGAAGATAAAAGTTACGCTTCTACATATTCGCAGCTTCTCATTCAGTATCAGGAATACATTGAAACTGCAAAGATAGAAATTCAAAATCTTCTCAACAAGATTTCCCGGCATTTGAAAAAAATATCCGTTTTTTCTTTTTATATAAACCAACACGCAAATATACCTGACCATGTGAATACGGTTGAATTTTTTATCTCCCAATCCAGGTTTTTTAGGGTAGCAACTTTCTGGGAAGACCTGTTTGATAGTCTTGAGAGCAATAAAGAGCTGCTTGACAGGTTTATAAGGGATATTTCCAGACTCTCTCCTTCCGCAACAAAAAAAGCTGTTAATTCCTATGTCCGTTGTGGAATTAATTGTCCGTACAACCTTATTTCCCTGGTTGTCCTGCTTGTTTCGAAAGATGAATCCCTTGGCGGTAAACATTTTGTAAAAGGGCTGATAGACTCTTTTATAAAGAGAATACGGTTTTCTGAGGGTATTGTGAAAAATTTAAGTTCTGCTTTTATTAAATATCCTGAAAAGGTGAATAAGTTTTTATCTGTATTGGATGAGAGAACCTTGGGATTTTTTATTAATGTATTGCGAAAGCCTTTCTACCAGCCGGAGGTTGATCGGTACAGAAAGAAATTATATGAAATAACCAGACTTTACTATGCCAGTAGTCACTACTTTAAGAGGTTCATAACTCGGGTGTCTACGCTCTATCCAGAATACATTGTGAATTTCGATAAACCTCATAGGTTAAAGGTTTTTGCTGATGGGTTGCTCAAGAATATAGACAATTTCACAACTACCGAGGAAAAGCTTGAGAAGCTGGGGGAATATTATGATTTTGAGTTTTTGAGAGTTGGGATTAAAGCTATAAATGGAGAGCAGTTTGAGAGGATAAATGCTGAGTTTACCACTTTTTCAGATAACTACATAAGCCTTCTATTTGAGTTCTGTAAGCAACTTGTCATGGAAAAGGAAAAAAAAGACGTTATAACCAAGGATCTTGTTTCCGTCCTGGCTGCTGGAGGACATGCAAGAATGCAGGCTTTTGATGATGATTATGATCTTATAGTTTTGCTGAACTCTGATGATGAGGAACTAAAGAGTTTTTTGAACAAGGTTATACTAAAGATGAATCGGCATATAATAAAGAGATCAATTATTGCTCACAATAGATTTGCGGACAAGTTTAGAAACTGGGTTACGACATTTACCGACTTAAAAAATTACTTCGAGCAGCCGGAATTTGATTCCTTTATTGAGCAAACCCAGCTTCTCGGAGCAAGGATAATAGTAGGAAGCCCAAGGTTCCGGCAGACGTACTACAAAGAGATAATAAAGCCCTATATCTTCGATAGGAAGGTAGATCTTATAAGGAAGCTTCGTGAAGAAATTTTCTCAGTCAGGGAAAGTGTTGTTGAATCTGAAGGGTATGAATTGAACATTAAGGAAAGCCCTGGAGGACTGAGGGATTTTGAAAATACGTTCTTTATCATAAAGGCGTATCATGAGCTGACAGATCCTATCTCCGAGCCCTTATTTGAGAAAGCCTGCGAGCTGGAATCTGGAATAAAAAAGCGAATTATTTCCCTCGTTAAAAATTATAAATTTTTAAAGCATGTAAGAGACCTTTATCATCTTATGGTTGCAGATAGTGATTTTATCTATATAGAAGCACTAGATTACATAAAGGAACCTTTAGCAAAGGCATATTCTCTTAAGGGTTTGTCGCGGGGTAAGATTTTTAAAAGAATCGAACATACAATGCACCGTATCAGAGAGGACTCAACGGAGATAGTTAATCATTTTGCATGTAAGCTGTCCTGAAAGAGCTTATTTTTGCTCCTCATAATAAGAATTAATAGCATCAATAAGCTCTTTTAAAGTTTGTTTTGGAATCTCATCATAACTTGCTTTGAGCTCATTAACCTTCTGAAGAATTTCAGAATTCTTGTTTTTCAGGTTCTCTATTTTTGTCAGTACACTTTTAAGGCTGTCCATTGTCTGAGAGATGTTTTTCTCGAGTTTTGTGTCGGTAATTTTTAGTTGTTCACTAAAAAGAGCGAACTCTTTTAACCTTTGAGATGTTACTTCCAGCAATCTCTTTTGCTCTTCCACGATTTGTGCCAGAGAGTCGATTTTCTTGCGTTCCTTTTCAAGTATTTCTTCAGCGGCCTTTTTTGCTTCTTCAATGGTGACTTCCCTGCTTTTGTAGACCTGCTGGGTTACTGCCTTGTCAACGTAGTCTGTTGTGGCAATAGTCATTGTAGGAGGTGTTGGTATAAATGTTAAAGAAGAACAACTAAAGAAAAAGATTACCATGAAGAGAAGGCCAACGACTTTTGCTTTCATATTCCCTCCCTTACTTTTAAAGACAATGTAGATCAAATTTCATTGACTTAAACTCAAAAATTCTTATATTAGAAGATACAAAAAATAGGGTAAAGATGGAAAGATTTTCTATTGTTAAGAGTGCAGCGGTTCTTGGCATTGATGCTTATGTTGTGAGTGTTGAGTGTAATCTCTTGCGGGCTCAGATTCCCCAATATGTTACAGTTGGTCTTCCAGAGGGAGCCGTAAAAGAGAGCAAGGAGAGGGTTCTCTCAGCCATCAAAAATAACGGGTTTATTATCCCTTCGAACAAAATTGTTATAAATCTGGCACCGGCTGATATAAAGAAGGAGGGCAGTGCATACGATCTGCCCATAGCGATAGGCCTTCTGGCGGCTTCCGGACATGTGGTTAAGGATAACATAGATAAATACGTAATCCTTGGAGAGCTTGCTCTTGATGGGAAGGTTAGAGCGATCAGAGGTGCGCTTCCTATCGCTGTTTCTATAAGGGATTCCGGAGTTGAAGCAATTATTTTGCCCCAAGAGAATGCGAAGGAAGCTGCTATTGCTGGTAATAAGAAGATAATAGGGATAAGGTCTCTTAGAGAGGCAGTTGAGTTTCTCAACGGGGAAAAGGTTATTGCTCCTGTCACCGTTGATGTTAATGCAATTTTTGAAGAAAGCCGAAGGTACGATATAGATTTTGCTGATGTGAAGGGTCAGGCACATGCTAAAAGAGCTCTTGAAGTGGCAGCTGCGGGTGGACATAATATCATAATGATTGGGCCACCTGGTTCCGGGAAAACCATGCTTGCAAGACGTTTCCCCACCATTCTGCCAAACATGACTCTCGAAGAGGCTCTTGAAACGACAAAGATACACTCAGTGGCAGGTCTTGTCCCGCCCGGAAAGGGGATAATTGCCACAAGACCATTTAGGTCACCGCATCACACTATATCTGATGCTGCTTTAGTGGGAGGTGGGAGGATTCCCCGTCCAGGAGAGGTAAGTTTGAGCCACAACGGGGTTCTTTTTTTGGATGAGCTTCCGGAGTTTAAAAAGAATGTCCTTGAGGTACTCAGACAACCTCTTGAGGATGGAGTTGTAACGATATCGAGGGCACAGACCTCGGTTAGCTACCCCGCTTCTTTTATGCTGGTAGCAGCAATGAATCCCTGTCCATGTGGTTATGCTACCGACCCGAACAATGAATGCACGTGTACCCCAACTCAGATACAGAAGTATATGAGCAGAATATCCGGACCACTTTTTGACCGGATCGATATTCATATTGAAGTACCAGCTGTCAAATTCCAGGAACTTGCGTCCAAAGATTCAGGGGAGTCATCGGCTGTTATTCGGGAAAGGGTTCAAAGAGCAAGGGAGATTCAGCTCAAGCGGTTTAAAGAAATTAAAGGCGTTTACTGTAATGCCAACATGGAATCAAAGCTTATCAGGAAATTCTGTAAGCTTGATGACAAATGTGAAGAGCTTTTAAAAGTAGCTATAACAAAACTTGGACTCAGCGCCAGGGCTTATGATCGGATAATCAAAGTTGCCAGAACCATTGCTGATCTGGATCTTTCTGATGAAATTCAACCACAGCATATAAGCGAGGCAATTCAGTATAGAAGCCTTGATAGGCAACTGTGGATATAAAGTGTGTTTAGAACACCCATTTTAGCCCAACCGTGGGAATTATAAAGAGTTTATCTTTCTGGAAGTTTCTATCTTTTGTCCAGGCTCCAGAAAAGTTTGTGCTTATCTCGATTTCTCCTCCGAGGTATATGCTGGGTGAGACCTTGTACCAGAATTGGGGCTCGCTCATGAAAGCAAGCCTGTTTTTAGGATAGCCATCGCCTGTATTCCAGATGTCGATGTATCCTGATATTTCAAAGCGTTCAAAATCGTAGAACCACACGAAAGTTACTTGAAAGGTTAAACCTCTGGTTCCAACTTCCTTACGTAGTAAAATTTCACATGGGAGTTTTAAAATCGGGGCTTGAATTCCAGCAAGCCACACCGGGTTGAAGGAAAAGCTGTTTGTAAGCCCATCGTTATACTGGATGGTGAAATACAGTTGTCTGGTTCTGGAAATGGCGAAGTATCTAAAAAATTCTCCATAGGCCAGAGAAGCGTTTTTGAACCCATTGACCGGGTTGTTGTAATCTATATCCATAAACCAGAATGTGTATCCCAGTTTGTCTTCTACGTACATTTCAAAAGTAGATGTAAAATGTTTCCTCCCGAGATCATAATGCAGCTGCAGGTTATGAGCGAGCAATGTTGTTGAAAGTAGTATTGGTAAGAATATTTTTCTCTCGAACCTATTCATTCCTGACCTATTATTATGATTTTACCCTCGGCTTTAGTATCGATCTTTTTCATCGCTTTTCAGAATAAAGTCCGTCTGACATATAAGGACGTTGTTCATTTTTTTAGATTCTTCTAACACAGTATGAAAGTGTCTCCCTTATCACTATGTCAACTTCATCTGGTTCTTTCACCCCGTTGTCTCCACATGTCTTGAAAGCACACTTTAATTTAATGCCTGAGAACCATATTATCTAAATAATAACCCGGTGGTGTTTCCGGGCTCTGAGTAAGTTGTTTAACTGATCGGTAGAGGGGTTGAATGAGAGAATGTTTTTGCTATTTTCGTTAATAGGGGTTGATAGAGAATCCATGTCGGAGCTGGAAATGGCAATTTTCTTCGATCCTGGTTTTCGTTAAATACGAGAAGGTCTGCGGAAAAATTTGTTTGACATGTTTAAAAACATACTTTACATTTGCTTCAACGGCGAAGGAGGTAAACGTGAAAAGAGTAGGATTTAAAGTTTTCTTGTTTCTGTTTTTTGCAGGGTTCATTCTGTACAGGTGTGGATTGTTTGAGAGAAGGGAAGAGGACTATGAGGTATTTGTTGGAATAGAGGATATATTTTGTACGGAGGTTGTGTTGAGGGTTGGTTTGCCTGATTCAGGGGGTGTAAATAGTTTTAATGTGGTAAGGGATGATAGTGAAACGGGTATATATTCTACCAGTTAGGTTTAGTCAACCAGTTATCATAAGGATTTATTAGCTGTAAAAAGGTTTATTTTAAAGGTTTTCATAGGGTTTTACATCTTTTCTTCATATAATTCTATAATTCGACCCTAAAAAATAGTAACTTTAAGGGGTGGGTAAAGGTTGAGCAAAACAATGGGCAATGAAAATATAAATTTGCTACAAAAAGAGATAAGAAAGCTGGAAAGTACTATAAAAACTCTTTCCTCGATAGGGGCAGCTCTTTCATCAGAACATAATCTCCCCCGTCTTCTTCAGATGATTCTGGAACAGGCAAGGAAATTCACCAACGCCGATGGGGGAACGCTTTACCTGATGGGAGATAACAAAAAAACTCTCCTCTTTGCTATTGTTCAAACTGATTCGCTCAACATACGCATGGGGGGAACATCAGGCAACCCAATAAACTGGCCTCCACTACAGCTCTACAACGAACATGGGGAACCCAATCATGCAATGGTCTCGTGCCACGTTGCCCTTACGGGAAAAACCGTAAACATTCCAGATGTTTACTATGTAGAGGGTTTTGATTTTTCAGGTACAAGGGCTTTCGATAAAAATACAGGTTACAGGTCGAAATCAATGCTTGTCGTACCAATGAAGGATCATGAGGACGAAACAATTGGAGTACTCCAGCTAATTAATGCCATAGATCCCTCCACTGGAAAAGTGGTTCCCTTCACCGAAGCTGACGAAGAACTTATTTTATGCCTTGCCTCTCAGGCAGCTGTTGCAATCAACAACGCCCGTCTGATAAAAGATCTTGAAAACCTGTTTGAAGCCTTCATCCGGGTCATCGCTACCGCTATCGACGAAAAATCTCCCTACACGGGAGGGCATATCGAAAGAGTTGCTGAACTTACAATGATGATCGCCAGGAAAGTGAACGAAGTTAATTATCCACCTTTTGACAAAGTAAGCTTCACCGAAGACGAACTCAAAGAACTCAGGATAGCTGCCTGGATGCATGACATCGGGAAAATAGTTACCCCTGAATATGTTGTTGATAAGTCCACTAAACTTGAAACCATATACGACAGGATAAACGAAATCTGGTGGAGATATGAAGTGCTAAAGAGAGAGGTTCTTCTGAAAAAAGCTGCCGAAAAATGTGGAGCTCTACCGGAAAACCTCCTGGACAAAGAGGTAAAAGAGATCCTAAAAACATATGAAGAAGAATATGAATTTCTTAGGAAATGCAACACGGGAGGGGAGTTTCTAAAAGAGGAGGATAAAAAGAAAATTCTGGAAATAGCTCAAAGGCAAATAGATCTTAATGATAAAAAAGTAAACCTGCTGAATGAAGATGAAGTCAAAAACCTCTGCATCTCACGGGGCACCTTAACGGACGATGAACGGAAAATAATAAATAACCACGTCCTCGTTACAATAAAAATGCTAAGTCAGCTCCCCTACCCAAAAAAGCTGAAAAGAATTCCGGAAATAGCTGGAGCACATCATGAAAAGCTGGATGGATCCGGCTACCCACGGAGATTGAAAGGAAAAGAGCTTTCACTTCAGGCAAGGATACTTGCTTTAGCAGACATTTTCGAAGCTCTAACAGCTAAGGATAGGCCGTACAAAAAGGCAAAGAAACTTTCAGAAGCAATGAGAATTATGAACTTCATGGCAAAAGATAATCATATAGATCCTGACCTATTTAGCATATTTGTAAAGGAAAAAATATATCTTAAGTACGCAAAGAAACACCTTCATCCCTGGCAAATCGACGAAATAGACGTAAACCCGTAAGGATGAAACCAGTCAAAAAAGGGCAGAACGTAGAGCTAAAAATTGAAAAACTTGCCTTTGGTGGTAGGGGAGTAGCCAGAATAAATGGCTATGTTCTCTTTATAAATGATGTTGTTCCGGGACAAACAGTGACAGCTCGAGTAATAAAAACAAGATCAAGCTTTGCCGAAGCAAAACTGATAGATGTCAAAGAAAAAAGTGATATAGAAACTAACCCCCGGTGCAAATATTTCTATCACTGCGGTGGTTGCAAACACCAGAACATAAAATATGATGCACAGCTGGAAATCCTGAGAGCTCAGGTGGGGGACGTATACCGCAGAGTAGGGAACATTGATGGAATACCCATTGAAAATGTGTTAGCTTCCCCAAAAACCTTTAGATACAGAAATAAAATGGAATTCGCCTTCTCCAACAGGAGATGGAAAATCGGATCTGAGGACGATGAAAGCCTGGATTTCGCATTAGGCCTGAGAGCCCCAAATAACTACTATAAAGCCATAGACATAAACGATTGTCTGATCGCTCCCGAGGAATCTGGAATAATTTTGAAAGTCGTGAAAGATTTTTGCCTCTCCGAAGGGCTGGAAGCGTACGACCCGAAGTCCCACAAAGGGCTACTAAGACACCTGGTAGTGCGTAAAGGATATAAAACAAACGAGATTATGGTTAACCTCATAATCAATACAAAGGATAAAAGCTGGATTGATACATTCGAAAAACTGGCACGAAAGCTTGCTGAAAGCATTGCCAATTTAAAAAGCTTTATCCTTTCGTTCTACACAGGACTTGCAGGCATAGCTGATTTTGAGGAGTATTATGTACTTCTGGGAAAAGATTTCATCGAAGAAAAAATTTTTGACCTTACATTCAGGATATCACCAAGATCATTTTTCCAGACAAACTCTCTGATGGTAGAAACACTCTATCAAAAAGCAATAGAACTGGGGGAATTAAAAGCAAAAGACGTCGTCTGGGATCTATATTGTGGAACTGGAAGTATATCTCTCTGCGTTGCAAGACATGTATCTCGGGTATACGGATTCGAAATAGTCAAAGAAGCTATTATAGATGCGAAAACCAATGCTGAAGTCAACAAAATATCAAACGTAGAATTTATCGAATGCAACCTTGACAGGTTTTTCAGGACAAACAAAAGTTTCTTAAAGGAAGTTCCTCATCCAGATGTACTGATCCTTGACCCCCCCAGAGCGGGAATGCATCCTAAGCTCGTAACGGACGTGGCGAAAATTTCCCCCAGGAAAATAGTCTATATTTCGTGCAATCCAGCAACGCAAGCCAGGGACATAAAAGCTCTCATCGAGCATGGGGAATACACTGTGGGAAAAATACAGCCAGTGGATATGTTTCCTCACACTCCTCACGTGGAGGTTATAACCACTCTGAGCAAGAAGTTATAAAGGGAGGTAGCTTCTGCTGAAGAAGGGTTTTAAATCCCATCCTTGCAACCACCGGGTCACTTTTATGCTCATTGAAAATCCTTATAAGCCTGGTAAAAATTTTCCTTAATGGTACAGAAGATGAATGCGCCACAGAAGCCTTAGAAGAAGTTGAAATCGGTGGTAATACAGGATATATACTATCCCCTGGCTGTGATATACCATATAATGTACCAAAAGAAAACCTCATCGCTATTGGAGAAGCATTACAC
>Ga0136651_10002321_pt1 | contig 10427 bp, 7 predicted proteins | sample Mar14236cmmetaG_FD_94867 | JGI IMG/M metagenome (GOLD analysis project Ga0136651, IMG submission 94867) | Marine hydrothermal vent microbial communities from Guaymas Basin, Gulf of California to study Microbial Dark Matter (Phase II) - Marker... ...
ATCTCCAAAATGAAAAAAATGGATAATGCCGATGCCAGCCGAAAGATTATCCAGCTTCTCGAGAAATATCATCTCTAATATTTTATGAAAAATATTTGCATCTTAGGCTCCACCGGATCTATTGGCACCCAGGCTCTTGAAGTTATTGGTCAATTCCCCGAGGAGTTTCGGGTGGTTGGCCTAAGCACGAAAGAAAACATCGAACTTCTCGAGAAACAAACTAAAGAATTTAATCCCTTGGCTGTCTGTGTCGCCAATGAGAAAAAAGCAGAAGAAGTTGCTTCTAAAATTTCCATTCCTGTTTATAGCGGCGAAGAGGGACTTGTCACCCTTGCAGAAATAGATGAAGCTGAACTGATACTTGTATCTGTAACTGGCATTTCCGGATTAATCCCCACCATCCATGCCATCAAAAAAGGAAAAAATATCGCCCTGGCTAACAAAGAAGCTTTGGTTGTCGGAGGAGATCTCATTATGCAAGAAGCAGCTAAGAAAAGGGTAAAAATTTACCCAGTCGACTCAGAACATTCTGCTGTCTACCAATGTCTCTTAGGCGAAGACCCTGAAACCATCGAAAGGATTATTCTCACCTGCTCGGGAGGACCTTTTTATGGCAAGAAAAAAGAAGACTTAGAAAATATTTCAGCCGACCAGGCTCTCCAACACCCCCGCTGGGAAATGGGCCAGAAGATAACCATCGACTCAGCAACACTGATGAATAAAGGCTTGGAAGTCATCGAGGCAAGCTACCTTTTCGATCTCCCTCCTGAAAAAATCGATGTTGTTATTCATCCTCAGGCGATCATTCATTCTATGGTGGAATATAAAGACGGTACTGTAAAAGCTCATCTTTCTGAACCGGACATGAAGCTCCCTCTCCAATACACCCTTTTCCAGGGACAAAGAAAAAAGAGAGTTGTCAAAAAACTAGATTTCCAAGATCTTACCTTTGATAAGCCTGATCAAGAAACTTTCCCTTGCTTAGCTTATGCATACGAAGCCCTAGAAAAAGGAGGCACTATGCCCTGCGTGATGAATGCCGCCAACGAAGTTGCCGTGGGAGCTTTCTTGAAGGGAAATATTGGATTTCTCGACATTCCCAAAGTGGTTCGAGAAACAATGGATGCACACAGAACAATTCCTCATCCCTCACTTCAAGACCTGCTTAGACTAGATGAGGAAACAAAGGAAAAGCTTGCTAAGGATTTGACAAGCTAAGAAAGGCTCATTATCATGAGCTCCTTTTTAAACTCAGAAAAATGCCTGAAGTATTTCACTACACCGCCACAAAAGAAAGGTGTGAGGAGCGACCTGGTGTTACCTTTGGTCATGTAACCGAGGTAGCCCTATTGGAGATAACCCGAGACATCAAACGGCAGCTTGCAGAAAAGTGTGGGCTAACACCTGAGGCAATAAAAGAAAACCACGAAGGAATAGCTACTGCTGAACAAAACTGGCAATATCATAGTCCCATAAAAGAGGGGGATAAATTCTCAGTAAAAGTAGAGAGTGGACGCATAAAAATGGCTTCTTTTTGGCTGATATTTAACTTTTTCAATTCCAAAGGCGAAAAGGCTGCTACAGCAGGTGTTAAAACATGCTACTTCGACACAAAAGCTCAGCGACCCAAAAAAATACCTGACCGTATGAGAGAAAAACTACTCTCGATGGAGCAGAATTAATTCTTAGTCCGTAGATTCAATATGCACCTCGTGCTGGATTCCCTTCTCCCGCTGGCTACCCAAGTGCTTGCGCATTTTAACTTGGTAATTCGTTTTTTCGCCAAAAGCTTTGTCGATCGCTTTTTCTAGTTTTTCCCGATAATCAGAGGAGTGACCTAAGACATGCAAGGCATAAGTTCGATCAATCCACAAAACAAGTTCGTCATCCTCTAAAGAGAGAGAAATGAGATGGTCTTGGAGCAACTCGAGAAGGTCTTGTGAAGACACTGCTTCGAGTAGCTTTTTTTTGAGTGGCTCAGTCATTTCTTAATATTAATGGTCGGGGTAGCGGGACTTGAACCCACGACCTCACGCCCCCCAGGCGTGCGCGCTAGCCATCTGCGCCATACCCCGAAATAATATATTGACTGGGCGATCCCGCAAGTGCGGGACGACCACACGGCCCCCAGCCGTGTATTCTAACCATCTGAACTACGCCCCGAAAAACCTCTCCCATAATAGAGCGAGTCTTCTTAAACTCAAGCTCTTTTAATTTCCCACTACCCAAAAGGGCCAAATCGTACTAGCCAGTCTCCGCTTCGGCAAATCGACTTCTGTACGTGTGGTAACTACCTTTAGGTTTTGATCGTTGACTAGATATTCTTCTTCAAGAAGATCTAAAATGTCATCGCGAACAATTACACAACCCATACTGCGGAAGCGACCCAGGTCATCCGTCATCATCACTTCAGCATCACGATGTCCATGAAAACCATAATGAGTTCTTTCGCCCTGGTGATACAAACGTAAAAATTCCCCCGACTGAGCATAGGTAATGCGATCAGACTGGATGTTTTTGGAACGAATATACCACTCTTTCGCTGGTGTCGCTGCGTAGTAATACTTACCAATATAATAAACATTCCTCTTTTGACCAGTGACGACTGGAAAAGAAAAATAATCCGACTGGTCTTCGCGAAAAATGTAACCTTGGCTATTTTCCAAGTCGACAGTGATATAGTCACCTTTTTTTGGCATCCAAGACATTTCGCCGTCCGAAACCGCACCCGGCACCAAACTGACCAGCACAAAGCTGACCAAGACAAACGTAAGAAACCATTTTTTCATACTACCCAAGTACAAAATATGCGTGAGAAGCTATTATTACTCAGATTTCTCTTAAATCAAGGAAAAGTGACGATATTTTGCCCCAACGTCAATGAATTTTTATTAAACATATTTACTCCTCGGCTTACGTCTAAGTCCATTAAAAATTACCACAGGATCAAAACCAAAAATCTTCTCTCTACGCAATTCACAAAAAATCTAATACAATAAGTCTGAGATTACTAAATACTATGAATTTCCCAATCGTCCTCCCGCCAGATCACCTAAAAAAAGCTCAAGAGTTAAAAATCAATCCGGATAAAATTAGTGAAAAATTTATCTGCGGAAGCGGACCCGGCGGACAAAAGATCAACAAAACTGCGAACTGCGTACAGCTCAAATATCTACCTCTAGAGATAGAGGTGAAGTGTCAGAAGCATCGCGAGCGAGAGAGAAACAGATTGTCTGCTTATAAGCTTCTGATCCGCAAGATTGAAAATCAGATCAAGGGACCCGAGTCCGAAGACGCAAAAAAAATCGAAAAACTCCGCAAGCAAAAAAAACGGCGAAGAAAGAAGGCTTTAGAAAAATTATCAACTTGATCCAGCTAGGCTATCCTCTTTTTATTTCTAGCCCTACTTTCACCTGGACGATAATATACCTGACGACGCGTTTCCTTTTCTTTATCCCCACCACAGATAATTACCAAGGTATCGGGGTCTATTTCTATTGTTTTCCCTGTATCACCCTCATCTTTACTAACTAACTCCACCTGAGTAACAATCCAATTGCACCAATCCTTAAGATCATAAGCTTCTACGAAACTCCATGTTTCTGAAGGAGGGCTTTCCACAAATAATGTGGATGATAACGATGGCACCGGCTGCGCTTCTACCATGGTGTGGTCCATGTTATTCATCCTTGCCCCTTCCTGTATCCTTTCCTGTATCTCTTTTGGAACCTCGCGTCTTTTGTTTAGCAAGCCAGCTTCCTCAAGCTGTTGGCGCACTTCTTTGATAAAACAATTATAATCATCCTCGTACACCTCCATGCCAAAAATAGAAAAATGGGAACCCCTCTCCGCACAAGATTTATGAGAGAAAACTTTTTGCCCATTGAAATATCCCGCTGTCTTATCCTCTGTATCCCCATAAGAACCCCTTACCACTATTAATTCATCGTCAAAAACTGGTTCAAATCCATCAGCTAATCTTCTGGCTATTCCCCTCATGTTTTCTGGATTCTCAAGGTGAATTTTATCATGCTTCTCCCCCTTAAGCTCTTCGAATTTTACCCCACCCACAAGATTTCCCAGAGTCACTTTTACGAGAGACCTTATTGATTCTATCCCTAATTCAAGATGTTTTTTACTTTCTGCTTCAGCTTTTTTGAGAATACTTCTAATGGCATTCCCATGAACTTCGGGGAAGTCTCTCTTTGCCTCCTGGAGATCGGTATAGCCAAATCTCCTCCCTTGCAACTCGCTTCGCTGACCTGACTCCCAAGTATTTTCGATTTTTCTTTTTCTTCTTTTTGAACCCATGGCCAGCTTATTTAATATCTACTGTGCTTATTATAGTAATATATTTGTGTTTGTCAGGTAGGAACTACCCAATGGCTCACTTGTCCGGCACTCTCCGACACAGCGCCGGAGTAGTGCGGGAGGCTATGTGAGCCATTGGTTAATACTAGGTTTCCCCGATCCTCTTCGTCAGAGCAAAGTAGCTTCCCTAGACCAAACAAGTCAAGGCTGGTGGTTAGGAAACTGAAACAATCAAGAAGGTTTACAACTTTGAAAGTACAAATTAAGATTGTAGCGGAGTAATTTATTTTCTTAACATATTAAAAATAAAAGAAGAATTATCATTGCCCCAATCAGAAACACCCGAAGAAGATTATCTCTTTACCAAGTGGACACGAGCAGAGGATCAGGAGATAGTAGGAAAACTAAAAGAGAATGATCCTGAAGCAGTAGATAAGGCGACAAGAATAGTGGAGACGATTGCCAATAAGTATAGGGTTTGGGGATGCAGTTTGGGATCGGATTTTGATGACCTTGTCCAAGATGGATGGATAGGTCTTTTGGACGCACTGGATAAGTATGATCCAAATGAAGGCCCCCTACTTCCTTATGTCTCTCTACGTATTAAGGGAGAAATAATAGATGCTCTAAGAGAAAGGGCTACCCTTATTAAAATTGGTCATCATATATATAGTGCAATAAGACAGCTGATTCAGTCTCGGGAAGAGTTGGTTCTAGAAAATGGTTGTGAACCCTCCGTATGGGAACTGGCTAAAAAGATGGGGAAATCTGTTCTAGAGTTACGGACAATCTTTCAAGCACAAAGAGCTAAAGAAGCATTAAGTAGGAGAGAGTCTCTTAATAGTGAATTAAGTATAAGTGATGGGTGGTTAACCCAAAGACATAGTTTAATCGATAGGAACGTTATCTTAAATCGTGGTTGCTCTGTGGATAAGCCTGTATTTGATCAAGTTGCTGATACTAATGATATTGCCGAAGTGATGAAGAGGATACTGAGTGAGATAGAAAATACGGTAATTGGCCTAAGATTCGGTTTAAACAGCTATAATGGAGAAACGTTGAACTTAAAAGAGACTAGCGAATTACTCGATTGTTCTGAGTCGTGGATTAATCGAGTCAAGGGAGAGGCTTTAAAGAAGCTTAAAAATTCGGGGCTATCAAAGTAAGTCATGAATTAAGTGTTAACCCCACCCAGACAAGCTAGGGCTGGTGGCTCAGGCTATGTGAGCCATTGGTTAATACTAGGTTTCCCCGATCCTCTTTATCAGAGCAAAATAGCTTCCCCAGATCACCGCAATCAAAAACCAAAGACTACCGTTGTAGCGAACGGGCTTTTTCCCAAACCCTTCGGCTTGGGCAAGTTTAACTATCTGAAAGCTTTGGAGAAGAGAGGGGTTTTCTACTGTTCTCTGAAAACGCAAAACTGTTCCCTGTTTTAGTAACAATTTCAGTAAATGCTTTGAAAAGTTTTGATCAACTTCCAGCCAAATTTCTTCACCAGTTTCTTGGATTTTTATTCCCACTATTCTACTGGGCAAACTATTGATATCAAAAACTTCTCCCTCGAACCAGTAGTCCTTAGGCTGCTCACCCGAGCTACACACCAGACCAGCTGACGGCTTCTTCGAACTTTTCCGACTTTTCTTTTTGTTTTTGGCTTTTTGTTTTTTCACTTTCTTCACCATGTCTTCGACTAGTTCAAATTTCAAAGTCTCGCCGGAAAAACTTTCTGTGCCATTTTCATCAATCACGGTTGCGTAAAATTCGTGAGCCCCCTTGCTCAGAGTTTCATTGAGCACATATTCCCACTCACCATTTTCATCGGTTTCCGTTTCGGCTACTTTTAACTCACTGTGAATATAAAATCTCACTTGTGAATAAGGACGGGCTACTCCTCGAAAAGTAGTTTTTTTACTAGTTTGCTTGATGTAGTAAGCCAGGTCTTCCTCGAGATATGCCCTGTACTCTTCCATCTTTTCACCCCAAGGATTTCTTGTTAGTGGATTCAGAGAATTTTTTATCTCAAAATCATCCGGTAAACCATCTCTATCAGTGTCCGAGGAAAAGGGGTCAGTGCCCAGGACTTCCTCCTCTAAATCACTTAACCCATCACGATCCTGATCTTCTTTGAAAGCTAAAAACTGAACTGCTTTATTTTCTCTGCCCGGTGTCGGGAAATTAACCAAAACCCACCGGTCTTCTTCGAAATCCCGAGCAAAAACTTGGTTATCTTTAACTTTTTTCCCATAACTGAACTGATCATGAAGCTCTCCTAAAGGATTGAAGAGTCTTATTTGATCATGTTCGTTGCCGAAAGAAATATTGGTTTCTGAAATTTTAAAAACCTTGTATTTTTCCGACTGGATTTTCGTCGCTTCAAATACGTATGGCTTGCTCCCTTTTTCATCATCATCTAAGATCCATCCCTTCAAATCTACTTTCTGGGAGCCACTATTGAAAATTTCAATCCATTCGCCAGTTTTTTCGTCATCGTCCTTTCCTTTTGGGTTAGGCATCAGCTCACTAATCTTTATGCTTTCCCACCCCGTGGTATCGAAAAATTTATAATCTGCCTGTTGGGCTTCAGTAATATTCCCCGCTTCATCAACCGCCAGAAAATAAATCGTTGTATCTGTATTTACCTCAAAAGGGGAGAGGTATTCGAAACCCTCTTGAAGCAGGTCGACTTCTTCAAAACTGAAGTAAATTTTTGCCTCCTTGTTTGTATTTAGCCCCACCCATTGCGACTCAGTGTAGCTCCCTGGAGGGGGAATTGCCTCTGTGGAGAGTTCGGCTAACTCTATTTCCTCTTCCTGGAGTTCTTCTAGAATTTCAAATTCTTGGAGCTCTTCGTCTAGAGTTTCTTCCAGGATAATAAGAAGTTCTTCTCGATTATTTGATGCCCACATTCCTTGCCCACTATTCATCGCCTCTGTCTCATAAATCACAAATTCTTCTTTGTATTTGAAAGGAAATTTTATGTAAGCACGCGCGTACCCTTGTTTGACAAGTTCAGCGTTAAAAAATAGATCGTCAATAAAAATATAGGCTAACAGTCTTCCGTATTTACCCCTTTTGACAAGATCATACTCAAGGCGTACTTCTTTTCCCGTAAGCATCTTTTTCGTAAATTTACTCGCCTCTTTGCCAAAAAACTCTATTTCCTTAAAAGGGTGTACTGTCTCCGGAGTATCTACTCCCAGCAAGCGTACTTTCTCCTTTTCTCCGTTGATTTCTACAACAATGGTGTCTCCATCAACCACCCGAACTACTTTTACAATATCTGGAGTAATTTCTTCCTTAGCTCCGAAATCCTCCCGCGCATAGACATATCCTGATCGCGCATCAGTCTTCCACTCTACTTGGTCGATTAAATTACCAAGATTGTCAAAAAGACGGACCTGATCTCCTTTATTGCGGAGACTGATTTTGGTTTCCGTATCACTAAAAGTTTTTGACTGTCCAGAGGCAAGGAAGGTAAGAGCTGGAATCAAATAAGGTTTGCTCCCTCCTTCGCGGTTGTCGATCCACCAGGAAGAGAGGTCTATTTCCTGGCTAGACGTATTGGTAATTTCTACCCACTCTTGTCCCTTATCAGCCCCATTTGGATTGGGCAATACTCTACTGATAATTATTTCTGCATTTTGTTGCACATAGGCGACTGGCTTCTGGAGAGGAAAATAATTCGGTTCTTCTGGAGTGGCCACTGTCCATTCATAATTGCTGCCATCTCTGCGCGCGTAGCTTTTCCCCTCGCTTGCCTTTCCGTAAATCACTTCTGAGATTAACCTGTTTGCTGGACCAAAAAGACGCACCCTTTCTCCAGAATTTCGTAGAGATAATTTTGTTTCCGGAGCTTGAAAAACCAACATCCCACCCGAGGGGACAACTAAATCACCAATCGTGTAAGGGCTACTCCCTCCTTCTTCATCATCCAGTTTCCATCCTTGTAGATTAATCGGACGAATATCTAAATTAATCAACTCGATATATTCTCCTTCGGTGTCTTTCCCAAATGCATCAGGAAGAATTTCATTAATGACAATATGATCCGAATAATCATAATGAAGAATCAGTTCAAGTGAATCTGAAGACCTGTGACCTCCCGGCAAAACTTCCAGATTGATTGTTACCGTATCGGCAATCCCAAAAGGATCGGTCACCGTTAGACTAACAGTATATTCACCAATCTCGTTGAACTGGTGACTCAGGGGATTTTTTATGTTTTCGGTATGTCCGTCGCTATATACCCAGGAATATTCCAACACATCACTGTCCGGATCAGAAGAATCCGCCCCCGTAGGATTAAAAGCAAAAGGGGTCGATCCCGAAGTTTTTCCAGATCCCTGGATGGTAATCACTGCCTGGGGAGAACTATTTGCAAAAATATTTTCCGCTCCCGGGGTAGGGTGGGCGAGCTCTTCCCAAGCAGTATAATCACTTACGCTCCTGGCCCACGAACTCCTTTTGGTTGTTGCCGTATATTCAAATTCATCAACTAAATTTCCGTAATCATCAAACAAGCTGACCAAGGCGCGGGTATTACTTAACTTGAAAGACCAGGGGTCTTCGGGGTCGTAATAAAGAGGAATTTGCAAGTGTTCTCCAGGGTAAATTTCCAAATCATCATAAAATTCCATCGCCCCACTCGGCTCACTGATATCTGCACTGGCATTAGCTACATCCAAGGAAAACCAACCTAAAGAAACCGTGTTTTCACCTCGGTTCCACAGCTCTACCCATTCGTCTTCACCAGTGTTTGGATAAGGATAAACTTCACTAATAAAAATATTCAAAAGAGAAACGGAGAAATCATGCATTTCTTCATCCAAGCATTCGTTGCTACTTGTATCCCAAGTAGTTATTTTGAAACGATAAATTTTCTGCTCAGTTAGCCCGTCTATTGTTGCCTCTGTTTCACCAGCACCTAAAATCAATATCGGGTCGAAGTACCATTCTTCCCATTCATCGTCATAAGCATAGATCCACACTTCGAAAAAATCCGGATCAGGGGGATTGGTCCAATTTATCGTTACCTGTTCTTCGCCCACTCCCCAGTTGAGATTCGAAACTCCTGCCGGAGGGATCAGGTCTGGGTTAGCCGTGCCCCTACTACCTTGCTCTGCGAGAGAAAAGCGCATCCACACGCTTCCTCCGCTAGGAGAACGCCCTGCTGTACTTTCGCCATTCGGATCAGGAATTTCTGGGTTTTTGCTCCCGTAGGCAATTTGATCAATAATCACTTCGTCTTTTTTCAAAACAATCCAGTCTCCTGCATTGTTTAATTTTTGCGATGAGAGTTGCGCTACGAAATGCCCACCAGGGAAAAGGTAGCCTCCCGAAGAAAAAGTATAAATCAGATTACTTTCGTCCCAGATTACTAATCCCTCAAGGTCTAAATAATCATTGGTGGTGTTATAAAATTCCACCCACTCCTTTTCCCCCGAAGGAGGGAGGGACTGGAACTCGTTAATTAAAATTTCTCCTGGCTGTGCTTCCCGTAAAGCAAATGGTATTGCCAAAATAATCACGCCCAAGCTTTCGTTTGGAACAGCATCATAAGCCGCCACCCGAAAAGAATGTTCCACTCCTCCCTCTAGATTAGTCACAAGATAGCTATCTGTATTGCCTACTTCTACTCGCGACTCATCGACGTAGACGATATAGCCCACTACATCCGAAGAACCGCTCACTTGCCAGCTCAGGCTGACCTCTTCAAGCCCTGGCGTGGCCTGAAGATTAGCAACTTCCACGGGCGGATCGTTGTCTTCTGGCGGAGGAGGTGGTGGTGGAACATAAACTTCGTAAACACTATTTTCTGCTCGAGGCGTACCGTAAATTATTTCTCCGTTCGCATCTTGTCCGTTGTAAGCTACCTGGTTGTTATTCGCCCAATTCTCCGCCTCGCCACCGGAAAGTGCTGGAGTCTTCCGCTCCATTGAAAGCTTGTTGTCGTTGTCACCAGCATGCCACGTATCTACATGGTCAATTAAATTTTGCTCAGCATCATAAAGCTCTAGGAATTCTCCGGGATTACCCAACGCACCCGTATAAATTTGGTCAGCCACGATATCGCTAATTGTCTCGTCACTGGTGCGCTCCAAAAGAAAAAATCC
>Ga0136651_10002322_pt1 | contig 10427 bp, 9 predicted proteins | sample Mar14236cmmetaG_FD_94867 | JGI IMG/M metagenome (GOLD analysis project Ga0136651, IMG submission 94867) | Marine hydrothermal vent microbial communities from Guaymas Basin, Gulf of California to study Microbial Dark Matter (Phase II) - Marker... ...
CTAGGAGCTGCGATCATGACAGAATACAAAAGAAGCGAAAAAGGACAGGCCGGCTTGGAGTTTGTTATTGTCATTCCGGTCCTGATGCTCGCAATAATCATCCTGGGGATTACCGGAAATCTTCTATATCATAAACTCTCGTCTCAGAACTTCACTTACTCCCACTGCATTTGGGAAACCACGGGAATTAGGGTGTTTGCAGGTGATGAAAGCGCATTCTCACTGTCTGTTGATCAAACCAAGAGAACCTGGAACACAGAGGGGTTATGGGAAAGCTATCCAACAAACGAGTGGGGATACATAGCAGTGATGGATCCCCATGCTTTTTACACAAAACAGTGTGTTGGCTCTGTTACACACGATGAATGGTCCGTTGTGGGAAGCGGGTATTTCCAGGACTACAATCCCGGCGTTCTGGTTGAATCAAAGTTATCGATTACGCGATCGCATTACAAGAATTTTGACGACGAGCCGATCGCTCTGCATACAATAATATTACAGATATTGCCATGAAGATAGTAACTGCTCTCAAGAATGAAAAGGGTCAAGCCAGCCTGGTTTTTATTGCCAGCCTGGTAATCATCATGGCTTGCTTCGCTCTGCTTGTCGACGGGGGAAGATACCTGGTGATGAGAAACCGAGCACGCATGATGGCAGACGCATCAGCTTTGTCGGGGGCAAGTGTATTAGATGTCCAGAAAGCCGGGGAAGGTACTTTTGTCCTTCAATCCGGATTTGATGAAGATTCTGCAAGAGGGATGGCGACAAAGATATTTAATGCTAACAATGACGAGTCGCCGGAGTGGGCAGATTACACCTTAGACTCGGTGCGCGTTAGTGGAAACGAGATCTGGGTCACAATCACGGGCCGCTCTGCGCCTCTTTTTGGAAGCAACTGGGGGATCAATTACTCCACGACCATAACCGCCTCTGCAAGAGCAGCTGTAGGGATATCTACAGAGAGGTAAATTGACATGAAAATTTATCTGAGAATACCAGCAATCATTCTTGTGTTGTTAGTTTGCTGCACGCTGGTTTCAAGTGTTCAGGCCGGCGCGACGGCAGATCAAATTATCAACGCGCTAAAGACGAATCCCTGTGTAAGTACTACTCAAAACAGCGGAGGAACATTCAGCTATCCCAGGATCACTTGCAACAGCTACAAAGGAGCTAGCTCTTATATCAACTTGCCAATTCCGATTTGGGTCACTGATCCTGAATACCATTTTGTGGGCGAGTCTTTTTATCTTGGCTTTGAACCATATTTAGGGTCTGCGGATTTTTCATTTCCACTAAATAGTCTTACCTGGAACGAGAAAGTAAGAATAAATAACTTTCGGGTTGAGTTAAAAAGCATAGCGTATCAGCCAAATACGACATTGGACTTCAACGGGGTCCTGGCACACGATGCATCCATGGACACAACAATGACAATAATGAGAAAGCCATCTGATACGCCAGAACCATCCTTGAGGAGCGTGGATGGATGGCCAACTCAATACTATGAGGGCAATAATATTGACACACTGATGATGTCCCTGTTTGCGCGCAAGTCCTCCTACCACGCTGAAAACCCTACTACCTACCAAGGTGAGCCGGCATATCGACTACAAGTAACCTCATATTACAGAATAGATGCCCGGGTTTCCTGGAGCTCACATCAGTATTGGGAGGAAGTATACAACACAGTGTGTGTTCCTGGGCCATCGGGCAGCGGCATATATAATTGCACCCTCAATGATGGAACACCCGGTCATTTGATCACGGTGGATAACTCCCACTGGGATCCCCCTCAAGGCGGACATACTGGAGAATGGCTGACAATTGGTATTTATTCAACAAAGCTTGTCCGGTGGCCCGACAACAGGAACCATGACCACGTCCCCATTTTAGTATTCCAGTCTCAGCCGCTACTTCAAAAACCATAGGTAATGAAGATGAAAAGAGTCACAGTAATTCTCCTGATTTCCCTTATAGCCCTCGCTACAACTGCTCCGGTGGCTGCAGGTGGTGCCACGGATGGAATTGATGAACTCTATGAGCAAAGCACAATTATTGCCCGGGTAATCACAACGGGGGTCTCGATCGCCTTTGGCGTAGGGTTCTTGATCAACCTGGTTAGGGCTCAGCTGGCAAGGGGCACGGGGGACCGCCTTGGGTACTCCAGAGCGCTGCAGCAAGGCTTGGGCATGGTCATTCTCCTGGCCCTGGCCGCGAATATAGAGATCATCTCAGCTGGTCTATATACGATTGGCTCCGGAATCAACGCAGGTCCTTCTGATCCACGAGTCCTTTATGGTGTTTGGGAGAGCCTAGCAAAATTCTTTGCGACAGCCATTTTAGGAGGAGCCGGCATATACACAACCGTATCGGCGATTGGGTCTGGTATGGCCGGACACATTGCAACCATTACGGGCTCTCCTACTGGCGTGTCCAGTGTATTGTCTAACGGAGTAGTTTTGATTGGTGGCGGTTTATTGACACTCATGTCCATTTTATTTGCAAACAGTATGATCGCAGCAGTATTTTAACAGGAGTAGGCTATGCGCAATCACAAACCCCTTGTCTTGATTTCGATCGCATTGGTACTTGTCGTATCGCTGGCTGCTCCTTCTACATCCCTGGCTCAGGGCAATGGTGATGGTGATACCCCAGGAGAAGCCTTGGGCGTCCTCGAGAACACATTCAAGAATCTAGGCGTCCTGGCTATCAAGTTCATGTACACCCTGAGTTTCATCGTTGTGCTTGTAGGGGGAGTTAAGAACGGTTTTGCGATCAACGTCGCCCAGCAGATCGGTGTTGCCGGTATGGCGTCAAGGCATACCTGGAACTTCATCATGGGAATCGTGGTGTTCGTCTTATTCCTGGCAACACTACCAATCCTCAATCTGGTCATTGACAATGTAACTCACCTGGTTCCTTCAAACATAGATATCTATACACCAAGCTGGTAACAATCAACCTTTAGAGAAGGCCTTCCCGGGTCAATAATGAAGACAAAATATCGGATTTTAGCAGCAGCATTCATATTATTGCTGATGGTTCTGACCACACTATCTGCAAGCAGCGTTTCAGCAGCAGGAAACGGCCACCCGGCTGCTGAAGGCACACCACCTCCCCCTTCTCCGCCGCCGGATCCCGGCACTCCGGAGCCATCGGTGGGTGATAATGATGAGGGAGGTGAGCGCAAATCGATTATCGGACAGATCTTCAATATTGTCTTTGATTACCGCACGATGAAGGATGCCATAATCTCCACAATCAACGGGATGTTCGAGGACGCGGTAGGAGATATCTCCACAACAGGATCTCCGCTGTACGATGTGGGAAGTGAAATCTCAGAAATCGTATTCCAGACAGAAAAGCTGAAAGAGCTCAGGCTGTCAACCTGGGTGGGTCTGAGAAAGGTTGCCTTCGCGCTTCTACCCCTTGTTGCAGCCATGACCATCTGGGCATCCATGAAAGACGGATTATATTCTGTAACCGGGTACGCAAACACGCTAGAAGCTGTGACCGAATTTATTGTTTCCATAGCCATCGCTCTGGCATCCTACTGGATAATGGAGCAGTTGATTAGCCTGACAAAAAGCCTAACCCTGGCGATTGCGGGCGCTTTTGAGATCAATATAACGGGCAGTGTGTTCGTTGGATCGCTTCTTAAGTCGGCCTCATTCTCCACTCTCAGCCCGTTGATGTCAATGATCTTCTCGATCTTCGCATTTGTATTCCTTGTAGTCTTCATGATCTCCGTTGAGCTGGCGTTTTTAGCGCGCGAAGTTGTCCTGATCATAACGGTTGGAATGGCGCCGCTGATGATCGTCTTAGGGTCTGTCAGACCTCTGGGGTGGCTGCGGGCACTATGGTCAAAGTCTTTTGTCGTATTTTTATTGATCCTCCCATTGAACGTATTACTATTGGGAATTGCTGTCAAGTTACACATCTCTGCGGTGGACCTTTCTTCGGGAATTCTTTCAACCGTACTACAACTGCTCATCCTGGCCGGAACAATCAGCATCCTTATTGCCCTCAACACCACTCTGGGAAAACTCGTCTACGGAGCAGCGATTGAAGTCGCCAAACAAGTTGGTTCAACACTACTATCGCTGGGCACAATGGCCGCCGGGCTTGCTGTAGGAGCTGGCGCATTGGGGGCAGGCGGCTTGGCGGCAGCAGGTGGCTCAATGGGTGGCTCTCAACCCCTGATGCCTGTATCTGGCGGAGGAGGGTCCGGTGGAGCAGACATTACCAGCACAAGCAGGCTGACCTCAACCATTGGTGGTGTGCTGAGCAGCTCCGGGAACTCTGCGGTCAGAAATCTCGGAAGAGGATTGCGGTCTGGCAACGCCATTCGAGATCACAGACTAGCAAATCAGGTACCCCCCTCCTCTGCGCCATTGGACATAGCAAATAATGGAATGCCGGGTTATGAAGCAGGCATAGCCGACGTTATGGATCAATTTGAAAACAACCCGAACGCTGTTGCGGCGATTGGCTCCGATGAGCAAATACTTACAGAAAATACGCGGCTTGGTGCTGACACAGCGGTTGCAAACCTGAGGGCCATGGAATCTGCGGGCCTGTCAGCCAGGGACGGTCTCCGGGAAACCAGTTATTTACATGCGGGTAGAACCAATATTGAAATGGCTGGTCGAGAATTTATTCGCGCAGAAGCAGGTTCTTTCGCACTAGGAGATTCCAGCAGATACCAACCAAATGAGATCACAGCCCAAGTGCCACCAACGGGAAATCTGCACCCAAGGGACTTTGCAGTTGGTCACCGTATCGTCCAGGCTGAACAGAAACATCATGGCAGCTCATTCAGGAACATCACTCCCGACAAGATGGAATCGGTTGCACGGGCAGTTCATGCAAGGAGGCTGTCTGGTATGAGCTCAAACCTGGATATAATCGACAGCGCAGCAAAAAATAACCTGCAAGACTGGATCAATGACTCTCTAGGACTCTCATGATCAACCAAACTGTACCACCATCTTTTGATTTAGAAGAAACCAGCTTCGTGTCCTTTGTTGGAATTGGACTGCGAGAGGTGGTCATCGTTGGTGGCGGATTGCTTCTTGGTATTGTCATTGGAGTGGCTGTTCCCTGGGGCTGGCCCATAAAAATCGGGTTAGGCACTTTATTCGCCGCGTTTGGCTTATGGCTTGCGATCGGTAGAGAGCCCGGTTCAAACCGGAAATTTGAAGAGGTGATCCTGGATTACCTGCGTTTCCAGCGGCGCCCTAAAGTTCATCAACGACATTTCATGGACCAGCCCGAAGAAGGAGATCCGTTTTCAACTCCTGATGTGTTTGAAGGGTTGGAGGAAACGCGCACTGTTCGTGAAGCTGAAATTGCCTGGGATGTTAGCCAGCTGCCCTCCCTGGAACAGATCAACAGGGCTCAGGGGTGGTTCAAAATTCGCTCCATTCCATTGACTGGTGCAACACTGCTCAACATCCTCGGCCTTGCTCTTATTGCAGGTATACTAACCTGGGTCTGGACAGGAGGACTGAAGAGCTTGTTATCGGGCTTCACTGGATTTTAGGATGAACAGAATATTTAGAAGAAACCCCGCAAAAGAAAACGCACAGCCTGTGGAAAAGAAAGCTTTCACACAGCCTCAATCCGACACGCTGGGTCTCGTTCCTGTTGTGAAGATCTTGCCAGACATGCTGATCACTTCACACAACAAGTTCATCAAGATGTATCAATTTCCGCCGATCACGGCACAGGCTGGCGGAGAAGAAATTGACAGGATCCAGAAAAAATACGCCCAGGTGCTAGCTAGTCTACCACCGCGGACAAGGTTTCAGATCACTGTCATTCCAGAGCCCATGGATCCTACACCAGACCTGGAGCACTTTTTCAACCTGCAGCAGAAATGGGCAAAACAGGGCCAGGAGAATACAACTGGCCTTGATGATCTCGATGTTTTCCCCGGGGAACAGATCGGTGCTGCAACCCCGCCGTCTTTCAAATCGGACAGCAGCAGCTTAAATACTCAACAGATAGAACAGTCAGCTAGAAGCTTCATGGCCCTGATCACTAACTGGTACAGCAGCGTCAACCCCATTACCTGGAGAATGATCATCACCCTGTCCTACATGCCCCCTTTCCAGCCCAGGGGTGGATTATTTGGATTCGGCAGCAGAAATGGGCATTACATTGAAGAACTTTCCAATCGGGCAAGTGTAGCCAGAGAATACTTTGACCAGCAAGGCGGTCTGCTCCTGCAAGCATTCAAAAATCAGGGCCTGGAACTTATCCCGCTGGATGGACCCAGTATGGCCCAGGTGGTTTGGCGTGTACTCCACCCCACCACAACAGGAGCGCAGGAAAGCAGTGCTTCTGAAGCTCTTCAGAAAGTTCTCAACAAAGACGCGGGTCCTGCCGGCCTGCGGACGGTTCCTGATCGTGCCTGGCTAAGCCCTGGCGCCACACCCGACCAGATAGCAGAAGTTCTGGCGCCGGATAATGTGCGCGAAGATCCTAATGTGATTTATATCGACGGCGTGTACTTGAAAGGGTACTCCGTCTACGACTACAACCCAGGCTCGATGGTTCATCTCCAGCAGCTGACCAGCTTTCCCGGTGGGTTCTTTGGATCCCTCTTTGTATACGTTGAAGATCCTGCCGAGATCGCTGGAAAGCTGCGCAGCAAAGAAACTTCCCTGAAGGGAAGATCCCATATGCGGCGGTCAAAGGGTTTCATTGCCAGCTTTGGATCCGAGCAAGAAGCCGCCGAGGTAGAAACAACCAGGGCAAAAATGGAGATGGGGTTAGAAAACCCGATCTCGATCCGTTTTTTCATTTTAGTGGCCGCGGCAGATATGAACGAGCTCAAATCCCGGGCCCAGAAGATGGAGAATATCCTCATCACACTGGGTGCAAAATTCTTTGCAACAACTCATAACCAGCTACATACCTGGCAAACTGCCCTGCCCTTGTCACATATTGCTACCCAGCAGAAGAAGCGAAATATGACGCCTGGCGCCCTGCAAACATTCTTCTGGCCGCCCCAGGACAGGTTGTTCGAGGAAGGCGGTCGATATATGGGCATTGACCTCAACAGCGGAGCGCCATTATATTTCAATCCTCTAGGAAAAAGCAGCGATCGCTCCCCCACCCTGCTGGCCATTGGCAAAATGGGCGGCGGCAAAAGTGTCTGGCTGCGCACCAACATGCTGATCGGATTGATGCAGGGCAACTCTGTCTTCGCTGTCGACCTGGAAGGCGAGATGGAGGATTTCGTCAAAACTTATGGCGGTCGTTATGTCAAAGTTGGTGCCAGTTCAGGTGATCGCATCAATGTTTTGGATGTACCCCTGGATGATGAAGAACCCCTGGTCAGCGGTGTGGAGCAGCTGGTTGCTTTCACATCAACAGTACTGGGCAGGGAGATCACACACGGCCAGGAATGGAACATGTTAGCTGAGGCATACGAAGCCGCAATCAAGGACCGCTTGGGGAGCCTGAATCCTAAAGACTGGTCGCCACAGAAAGCGCCAGTGCTTTCGGATATCGCTGATATCCTCGAGCACATGGGCGAGGTCGGAAGATCTCTTTCGGCCGGTTTGAAACCCTATGCGAGTGGTGTCTACTCCCAATTTTTCAACACTCCTTCCACGCTGGACATCTCCAATGAAAGGCTGGTGGTTTTCGGCCTGGGGAATGTGCACACTGCATCCGCCGCAGAAATCCGGAAGCGGGCTTACCTTTGGCAGGTCATGAGCATCATCTGGTCAGAAACTGTCAGCCGACACCGCAAGAATTCCACCCATATAACGGATGTGTTCCTGGACGAGGTCTGGGTTCTGCTCAAGGCACCCGGAGGAGCTGAGGCGATCGAGAATATGGCCAGGCGTTATCGTAAGCGGCAGGGGATCTTGTGGATGGCTACACAAGAAGTGGATGAGTTCCTGTATCACGATGTTGGCCGGCGCATCCTAAAAATAATCGGAACCACCATTCTCATGTCCCAGTCGGATTATGCTGCAGATGGTCTTCAGAGCCTGCTTCATTTTTCCGACTACATCAGAAACACACTGGTAGAAATGCCGACTGGTAAGCTGGTCATGAAGCTGCCTGTGGGGACAAAGATTGTCCGAAATTTTGTGCCGGAGGATGTTTTCGGGATTTTATAGTTTTTATAGGGGGATAGGATTGCAGCATGTTCAAGGGTGGAAAGATACTCGGGGGTTGTCTTGGCGTCACAATGGCGGGGGTGTTTGGTTTCGTTGTCTTGAGCACCATGGTAGTGGAAGCAACACGCGCGGCAGCCCTTTTTGGTCAGGATCAGATCAAGGAGTGGATGCTGGGAACTCCCCAACCTGCGGGAGGGGAGCTGTCCGATAATGGATATGTGAACGCCGGCGCAGGTGTTGGGTGGAAAGGGTTCACACACCCTGACGATCCATCCAGGCCCCACGGAACTCCTTTTAACTTCAAAGCCAGGTTGGGTTGTGAATTTCAGGATCCTAACTATCGCCGTCATACCGGGGTAGATTTTCCCGAATCAATGGGCACGGCCGTCTTTGCAACGATGGCCGGACTAGTGGTATACGCGGATGTCAATGGCCCCTGGGGGAATCTCGTTGTTGTGGAAAACAACGGATACCAAACCTGGTACGCCCACCTGAACAGCTTCAGTGTGAGCAGTGGGCAGGTAATCTCAAGGACGCAAATGATCGGGACTGTGGGGAACAACGGCAATTCCACAGGGCCGCATCTCCACTACGGGATCAAGAAACGATCAGGCGAGATTGGCGCCGTTTGGATGAACCCAGAAGAGTTCTTTAATCGCTCGGAGACCAAAGAGTGGCCGTGTAATTAAACATACCAATAGACAGGAGTATCAATGAGCGGAAAAAGAATGATCAGGATATTGGCAATCATTGGGGGCTTTACTGAAGTGATAATCATCATTGCGATCATATTTGCTAACCGGTCATGACTCATCAGGTGTGGTTTATCTGTGATTGTGGGTCTCGTTACGACCTGGCTGAAGCGACCAGGTTGGGCATGTCCTGCCCAGCCTGTAATGGACCTATGAGGAGAATGGATTCCGAGTGGGCGGTAAACGAGATCAGAAACCGCTCCAGGCCAGAAAGTGGAACACGTGTTACACATTTGGAAAATATGCATCTTGTGGCCCTAATCACACTGCCCTCCCGAAATGAAATAGATGTTGAGGGAGTGGCTGATCTGGTTCGGAGTTTTCCCATGCCGCTCAGTCTCGAAATCTTTGCCAGGGGGGACCACCGGTATTTTCTCGTCAGGGGCAGCAAAGAAACCCTGGAGTTCACGGCTGAACGTTTGGAGGCTGTCTATCCAAAGCTTCAGGTTCACATCACAGAAAACGATCCGGTATCAAATTGCTTTAGCCATTCTACTGGCACTCCCTTAGGAAGTTGGATTGATTTCAGCAAACCCGGGTGGTTACCCATCAAGACCTGGCAGTCCTTTACTCATGGCAGTGATCCAGTGGTAAATATGCTTTCCTCGTTCTCCGGGCTCAATGAGAACGAAGGTGTCTGGATGCAGCTAAATCTCAATAGTGAAGGAGCTCCGGAATGGGAAGACCAGGTCCAGAAACGACTTAAGGTCGAGTCACAGCGCGGGTACCTGGTGGATGAAAGCGCGACCATGGTCAGCACGCCCGTCCAGGTGCGCCAGCCCCAGGACATCAACTATCGTGCCGCAGGCATGATAACGGGCGGCCTGTTAGGGCTGGGGCTGGCTATTATGCTGTTTACATTTGGATATAAGCTGTTGGCTGTCCTCCTTTCTCTTCTCGTGGTTGGAGGAACGATATTCCTGTTAGAGTGGTTCGGAAGATGGGGGGAAGATGAATGGGACAGAACCGATCTGCGGTTGGTCCGGGAAAAAGTGGTCAACAGCCATTTGCTGATTCGGGCATCAATGCGGGTTGTTGCTGTTTCTGATCAACCAGAGCGCAGCCTGGCTCTCCTGCGGAGGTTCACCTCCACCCTGAACCAGTACAGTATAAATGGAGGAAATTCGCTCGTATCAACCCAGGCTTGTCAGATCGATAACCAATATGTGTGGTCTTCCAATAACGGAAGCCTTGAAGGTGTGCCTGTGCTGTGGTTGAGCACGTTGGAAGCTGCAGGTTTGTGGCACCCGCCACTGCTGGACAAACGGACCAGCATGGACGGGATCAAGGTCAATACAATCGCTTTTCGCGCCCCTTCGCCAGCAGACATTCGTGGGCTTGCGCCCATCGGTAACACCAGGCTGCCAGGCGGAAAAGAGTTCCCGGTCGATTTGAATACCAAGGCTCTGAGGCGCGGGATAACCATGGTCGGAAAACCAGGCATGGGAAAATCTGTCCTGATGGAACATATCGTTAAGATCTCCGCGGAAGAAGATCCTGAGCGGCCGGCTGTGATTGTGATCGATCCGCA